>Ga0056128_1002969_pt1 | contig 20497 bp, 8 predicted proteins | sample WorMetLIZISLAND2_FD_71113 | JGI IMG/M metagenome (GOLD analysis project Ga0056128, IMG submission 71113) | Marine gutless worms symbiont microbial communities from Max Planck institute for Marine Microbiology, Germany - Olavius geniculatus... ... | reverse complement strand
TCAACATCAGTTACACTAATATTGCTGTCCTTCTTCTTACCAAGTTGTGATAAGATCTTTTCCTTCTCATCAGCAATAGATACACTATTGTACAGAGAATTAAAATGGTTCCTCCACATCGTGCATATATCACTTTCTCCATGTTTGGCTTAGCTCGTTTTTTTGTGTTTTATGTTTCTGTGAAGGTTAAACTTACCATTCCATTACTATGTGTTTCTGTGCATTCTGCCTGAAAAGACTGTCTCTGAAATGATCTATACTGTGTTAGGTGGGACATTAAACCCTACTCACTCACTCACTTTTCTTCCATATTTTTAGTTAATAAGCTGCTAGTGATAAACTCTGTTGGTAATTTCTTATACATAGCACCTGTCAAGTCATTTTCATCATCCGTTCATGGCTTTCATGGCGTACTGGTGTAATGGTGTAGTGGTAGAGTGTTGTACTGACCATCAAGAGGTCACAGGGTTTGACTCCCGGTCGGGTCACTAACAGGTGGTTACTACTGGGATGTTTGACTGTCTGTGGGCAGGTAAATTTTCTAGAATATCGCCAACACCAAGGTCAACTCAGCCTTCCATTCCTCTGGGGTAAGTAAATTGAGTATTGACCTGTCTGGCTGTGGTCAAAGCTTGGTGGCTGGGCATGGTCATTTATGTCGGGTGGCAAGTAACGCGGTGTGATCCCATATGGCAGGTGGCACTTCGTAGCTTTGTGATGGATTTTCCGTAAAGAGTTGTACGCGGCCTTTAATCTTTTAACTATATCTGTTGCTCCGAGATGTTGGTTATGTTTGCTCTCTGATCCGTGAATGTGTTATGTTGGTTGGATACTGTCTGAATGGTGTACAAGCAGACGTGGCTGATGTTGATTTGAGCGTTGTAACTGAGACCAATCTACATCTATTAGTCGTCATTTTAATCCATTAATAACAACATTAATACCGTGTAGTATCAATGACTAAATGTACACTGCATGCCAAAATTAGCAAGACCCCTACAAATTAGTTACTGCAAAATTGTTAATACCTGTCAGATTGTTACAAACTTTAAAACAGTCATGGGGACAGCCATTCTGAACTAGTCTTTAAGGATTGTGCTCACCTTTGGCCTCAGTGCAAGCTTATGTGGATATGCTGCTGCTTGATCCCTTTGTCAATAACACATATTGAACGTAACCCTAAAGTAAACAAACTCTGATGTCATAATGATGCTACACGGCGCACACACGGTAAAATGCGGACGTCATAATAGCTGTGACGGGAAATAATGTTATGATAGAGCACTGTACGATATGTCGTTGAAATAAATTTACTATAAACTGAATTTGGTGTGTTTATGGTGTCGCAAATTTTGGAAAACTATTATGCTGTCGGTCAGTGTGCATGGTGTATTGTACAGATGGATGTGGCTGATGTTGATTTGAACTTTGTAATTGAGACTGATCTACATCTACTCAGTGTCATTGTCGTTCAACTTGGTGCCACTCCTCCGCAGTATGTAACTGCTACTATTACTACTGCTGCTGCTACCATTGCGACTACGCATAGTTATTGTTATTCAAGCTGGATGATAAGCAAGGGTGTGTTCTGGAGGTTTAAGTGTCTGCTTTTATTTTGCAGTTGTTCATACGCCAAACTGTCCCCTGTTCTTCAAAAGACACCATTATGAGTTTGATGACTGTCTGGAGGATAACAGGGAGAGAGAGAGAGAGAGAGAGAGAGAGAGAGAGAGTATTTATTTGCCAAAAACATCAAATACAATATTGCCGTACAATACTAGACAATGTAGGCAGGCTACCAAAAAAGCAAACGCTCATCAACGCTGGCCGCCCATAGTAACTAAGTAATCAGTGATACAATATCCAAAGATAAGAAAAAGAAAAAAGAAAGAAAAGAAAAAAAGAAAAGTGCAATAGTCAGTTGCAAACAATATGATTATAACGAATTGCAAAAACCAGCCAGAACATAACAATGTATAACTTCAACACAAAGACATGCCATTGTAAAATAATTCCTTCAATTTATTCTTGAATGTAGTTATATTTTGTACATGTTTAATATCTTCTGACAATTGATTCCACAAATTACAACCTTTAAAAGTTATTGCCCTAGACCTGTAACAAAGATTAACAGTTGATAAATGCAAATTGTTTTTATTTTTTTTGTGTCATAATCATGAATTTTATAGTTTTTAGTAAAATAATTATGATAAATCTTTGGCAGTAATTCTTTATGGTAAGTAAATTTGTGAACAATACAAAGTATTTGAAAACAATGAAGTTTGGTAATGGGTAAAATATTATAGTTTACATACAATTCAATATTCCTACAATTATTGTCTTTTTGCTGTAGAATTCTTAGTAATTTATTGTTTAATAACAGGGAAGATTATTAGTCCTGCCATTAGTCTTACATTGTCCACAATTATAATGGCACGTTCTTACAATGTTAGGCTTAGATTGTTTCGGTGTTTTATGTTTCATATTATGGTTTTCTGTAAAGGTTAAACTTACTGTTCCATTATTATGTGTATGTATTTACATTTTGCTTGGAAAGGCCATCTTTGAAATGACCTAAACTGTGTCGTGTGGGACATTAAACTCTACACACTCACTCACTCAGACTCATGCACAAATATGTGTTTTTGGTGATATGGAAATTGTAATAAATCTGTGATTATTATCACTGCCATTATTGCCACCATTATAATATACTCAAGGTTTCTTTTGAGATAGCCGACTTTATTGAATTTATTCCACGTTAGCTTAGGTTCCGAAAAGTTAACTTGCTGGAGTTGTTAATTGGTGCAGAAGGATTTTTTTCGTAGGCCAGATGCACTTACTGTAAGTCTTCCCGTGAAGACTATTTCAATTAGATGTGTTTGACGTGGACTTGAATTTTGATTGTCCCTAGTTGAATTTGAATTGTTTGCTGCCATTTTCACAGACTTGAAGACGTAGCAGCGACTGTGATGTCGATTTTCACCGAATCACAGATTGCCAGTCATGCGGTAAGTGATTTTCTTGTTGTTTTTGATTGATAGACAAGCAATGGATCAGTTTTATAACTAACTGCTACTCGCACAGCTATTACTGCGGTTACTACTCTTATGGCTACAAGTACAACTACTATGAGTACTATTGGTTTCTGTTCAATCTATTGATGTATGTGGACTGTGGAGTTCTTCCCGGTTTGTATATTCTTTATAATTATTTGTGAATTTGTTGTAACAGTACTTTTTAGCTGTCACTCAATCTGTGGTGTCAGGTTCATGTAAAGGAAGCTCTCTGGTATCTGACAAATTATATTACAATATCGTAGAAGCATGACAGTCTTACTGGTTTTGGAACTGCTGTATTTTGCTGAAGGTTGTATTTTTGTTGCAATCAAACTTTTGCGATCCACTATTCCATATACGTAAATCTGTGTTTCAATACATTACCTGAGTTCATGTTTTGTCAGGAAGTTGGATTAACACTATAGTTGACACTTTCTCTTAGATTAAATACCGAGGTCATTGCAAACATGAACTGAAATCTAACTTCAGTGTTATTTTTTCTAGGAACCAACATTTGCAATTATCTACCGGATACGAAAAACAATAGTTGGAAACTGCAGCTGACACTAGAGTTAATTTGAACTTAACATCAAACAGCTGCAGTGCAAATGCATACATGTTTTTTCTTAATCCTTAGGGATTAGAAATGCTTTAATCTGTTTTCAGTTCACTTTTTTTAATAAGAAACATAAGTTAATCACACTCGGTTCTTAACGGATGTTGGATTAAGGGAAATGGATTAGAATTAAGATAATTCGTTTTCGCTACCAAACACGAACTTGCACATTTTTTATTTATTATTTTCTATTGGCTTTGTTATTGTTGGTATAATATGGAATCAGAGTCTCTAAGTCTAGTCAAATATATACGTAGTTAATAATAGTTGAGTACTGGTTTCTGGTGCTGATTGTGGATGTGCTAGGCGGCTGATGTTCTGTTGCTGTCACAAATGTCAAGTCTCGGCATTGCGCCCACAGTGCAACCCGAAGAACTTATCAATGCCATCTATTTTGTCTTGACTGAACTCAGCCAGGTCCGATTTCGCATCTCTTGTTGATTATCTCCACCAAAGTGAACTGGTGAAGGCTGTAGGTCTATGGCCACAGTCAAACTCACTTGCGCAATTTGTGTAGATTTAAATTAGACATTTAACCTCGTATATATAATATGTCGATTTGAGCTTCATAAGTGTATGAAATTAATGTGCAATTCCAAACGAAATGCGGCATTACGTCACGTTATGCTAAAAATTTCAATCTATCAGTTCCCCCAGTGACATCATCAGCCTAGCTTACAGCCATCGTGAATATTAATGGCCTAGCCAATGACGTCGTCAGATAAGGCTAGGCCACTAATATTCATGATGTCGATGGGCTAGGCTGATGACGTCACTGGGGGGCTCCTGAATGGAGCCCCTAATGATGGCAGCTCATTTTTACTTTATGTCTGTAAATCGTTGACGTCAAATGTAAGTTTCTCCATTATGACGTAATGTTGGGCGCCAATATTACTGCCAAAGTTATCATAAAATTATGCACTTTTAGGAAAATAGATAAAATATATCGGGTGGTGCAAAAAAACGTCCCGAACTTTGCGTAAATATAACGGTGCATATACTTTATGGAGATAAATTCCCCTTTGTGCATTTGTAGACCAATGTGTACTCTTACGCAGTTACAAATTTCAGAGACTTCACTAATGACACCGCTGAATGCCGCTTAATGATGTAAGACAAGTTAAAAATCCAATTACCCTATGTAAAGACAACGTTCCATCACACCGCATCAAAGCAACTAAAAAAATTTTTCAGTACAACACGCCAGATTTTATCAACTCACAAGAATGGGCAGCGCATTCAACAGATTTGAATCTCAACAGATTTGAATCCCGCTACATTATTCAGTTTGAGGTATCTTGCAAGAACTTGTCTATGAAGGAAGGCATGAGCCATTTGCGAACCTCATAGATCTTCAGGATGTTATCACTGACACATGGCATGATGTTGCCATCAGACAGCCTGAATCAGAAAGCCATATTGTCGTGGAAAAAGCGTCTAGCAGCACTGGCAAAAGAGAATGGAGGATCTATTTAGCAATTTTTCTGCTGATCAGTTACTGATGATTCGGCCTACTGTGACGTATTGGTATAGCTTGTGTACGAGCGGCAATGCAAATGATGAACCACTTGCAAAAATTGCTTTATGGCATGTGACGCTATTTTGTTTGTATCACAGCTAATACAGAAGTGTTTTAGGCGAAAATTACTACACGTATTTGTTGATGTTTGGTCATTACATAAATGCTTTTGTGCTTATTCATTTTGACCGCTCGGCTGAATAACGCATGCAAATGTTCGGGACGTTTTTTTGCGCCACCCAGTATATGTTAAATTTACTAAATGCATTTACGTTATTTATTTGTAAAATTTATTTGGCAGAGATATGCACTCTCTTGAGCACCTTCTAGTTGATTTTGTTGCCAATGCTGCCACCAGCACCATTATTAATGCAAAAAAATATGGTTTACGCAGAAGATGGCGATGGAATTTTTTGAAGAGAAACTGCAAAAGAGAAGGTTTTGACACTTATTTGAAAAGGATTCGGCGGCCGACGGGGGTTATGTGATTGCCGGCGTTTATTGTCTGTTCGCAGTGCATAGCATTGGACAGAGTATACAAGAAAATTGAGCTAATGCTCACGAGACGTGCGAAAGCCTATAGCAGTTCAGGTTCAGTAGTTTAGCTGAAAATTGGGGTATTCACGCTAAGTTAATATACAAATACCAAATTCTCTATATGGATCGCATAACGATAGTAGCGTGGCGTCACCTTGTGAATGATATAGACTTGTGTCGCAGCTTGAAATAACCAAAAAATCCATAAAACTTCCTGTTTTGGCGGTTAAGGTCATTCAAGGTCATTGAATTCGGCGCCAATCGAGAGCCAGTTTACGACTTCCTATTAGTGATTAATAGTAATCTAGGCCTTATCTCGCATCGTTATTGAGATGCAGTGACTATTGACCAAAAATCGCAAATTTTGCTCACTGCCTCTCATTTAGCGCCCTCGTTCGGGGTGACCCCCTCGAATTTATGGAAAAGCTTCCACTTTACGGTTCCTGAAACTAGAGTCTTCCAGGCAGCCGACGGTGAAGATTTGGTGATCCTAGCTTGCACAGTTTTTGACTGATCCACCCATGTGACAGACGGACAGACAGACAGATGGATAGACAGAATTGCGATGGCTAAGACGCGCTGAAAGCAGTAGTTGCTTTCGCACGTAAAAATCACCTGAGTGTCCGTGCGTGTGTGCATGCTTGCATGCTTGTGTCTAACTTTTCTTAAACTATCTTCCTTCCACTTTTCTTTACCCTTACCCTTTTCCTTCCCCTTTTCTTTTTTCCCCTTCTCTTTTCCCTTCCCCTTTTCCTTTCCTCATTTTCTTTCCCATTTCCCTTTTCCTTTCCTACCTTTTCCCTTTCTCCTTCCCATTTTTTTTCGTGTTCTACTTCCCCTTCCCTTTTCCCTTTTTCTTTCCCTTTTTTCACTTTTTTGGCAGGATTGCACAAAAGGTTACAGGATGATTTGGCTGAAATTCTCACGGTAAGTTGGACCTCCCAAACCAAGAGATTTTTTATGGCAAATGGTACTGTTACCTGAAAAGTACAGAAAAAATGTACTAAGTTCTTTTGTCTGCTTTTCTAGGTTATTGTATGACGTGTATTGGTATTTTTAGGTGTTTGTAAGATGTCCTTTGTGCTATGGTATTTTGGATGGTCTCATGTCACTCTTATCACAGATTCTGGCACAGGTCAGAGCCAGTCGAATTTGTTTATTTCAGTTATCTTTTGAATTTTGTGTGTTATTATTTTTTGCTGTGGTGATTTCTATCTTTGTTGTTGTTATTAATAGCAGTATTGTGTTAGCAGTGTATTCCAGCATAGAACATGACAATCAGATTAGTGCATTAGCAAGTAAGGGTCGTAAGTGGATATATGCATATATCAGTCGCTATTCCTACGTTTGAGTTTATTTAAAAACAAAAGAAATAAAACGGTTTATTATGTGGCATTATGGGTGTAGACAGCCATCTGTCTATCTTCCTTCCATTCACTTCTGTATCTCATAAGCTTCTGGATTAAAAAGGCAGAGGTGTGGACGTTTCCAAAGTAGGTGTGGACGTTTCCCATGGTGGGAGTAACCAATGTGCCAGTTTCTAGCTCAAAATGTCACATTTAGGGTTAGGGTTAAAGTTAGGTTTGCATCATGCAGTACATATAGATAGTAAATATAGCTAAGCCACATGCTGATGGGTGAGGTGGTTTTATATTCTGTTGATGTTGTTTTGTTCCGGCACTCAATAAGGTGACTATATGTGACTGGCCTTGGAGCGGCCAGCTTCCCTTGGGAAATTGGCTGCTACTGTAGTTTCTGCAACAAGGAGGGTGATCGATTCACACTCCCTAAGATGTGTCTAATGTTTCATCTGTTCGGTTTCATCCTGTCACATAGCAGACTCAGATTGATCAAGCTCGTGAGTTATTAGGCTTTGATCGACACTTGGCTGCATCTGGTGTGTCTTGCTGTGCACATATGTGATAGTTGCTTAGTAGCATAATGGTTAGGATGTTCGACTTTTATCGCAATGTTGTCGGTTGGACACTCCCATTTATGTCACTGTCATGTAGTTACTACCTGGATGGGTAACAGGTGAACCATCCCGGTATATAACTAACACCAAGGTCACCGTGGTCTTTCATCTCTTCAGGCTAGACAAATCGAATACTGGCCTGCTTGGCTGGGGTTAAGGTGTGGTGCATTCACCTGTTTCAGGTGGCAGGTAACATTCTGTGATCGCGTATGGCAGGTGATATTCCATAGCTTTGGGATAGGTTTCCCATGAAGAGTTATTCACGCCCTTTTAAGTGTGTATTTTAACCTATAATCTGCCTGTGTGCCTGCAGGCGGAGTTGTCGCTGACTACACTGATAGTGGACGGTGGCATATGGAGCGTGTTCTGGCAGCGTTTGGCTCAGGTATTTCGTGTCAACAGCAGCGCCACTATTACCGAGAATAACACCTCCGTTCTGCGAGATGTCGATGACGATGATGATGCTGCTGATGTTGTTGTTCCGTCGCCGTTGGCAACTGTTCAGCCGCCTGATTGGTCGCTGCTTAGCTTCGGCGGATTGTCGACAGCACTGAATATTGCCATTGCTGTTTTCATCAAGGTTCTTTTTCCGTAATGTTATTTCGGCTGTAGATTGTGTGAGATGATGAAATTTTGTTTGTGATTATGTTTATTTTTCTTTGAGTTTTTGGTTTGTTTGTGATGCAGGCAAAACTCTCGCTTGTACAGGTTAGCGTTGGTGTTCGCAGCTTGTGTCACTTCATTGTGAGAAATCTGATAGATCTGTAATAATTAGTTCCGTGGGTTGAAAGTGATCAATTGCTTGATTTGTTTATTTGTTTATTCTTTCATTTATTTGTTTATCGATTCATTCTTGCATTTATCAATTTATTCATATATTTCTTTATTCGTGAATTGATTCATTTGTGTAATTATAAATTTTTTGTACTCATTAATCAGTCGATCAATTCATTGATAAGTGGATTGATTAAATTTGTCTGCTTGTTGCTGGTACTGCAGGAGTCGTCGCAGTTGCTGGAGCTGCTTGCTAAGCCCGATGATTTAATGATGCTCACTCTGGCACACCTCATCTCACCCCCATTTCTACACACACTCTATGACAGGTAATGACGGTCTAATGCAAACACAGCCATTTTATTGATTCTTTTTTTAGGTTAATGTAGTAATAGTGAATAGCGATAGTGAAGGACAGTTTTTACCCGCGAAACCATCACAATTCTGGCCATCCCTCTGTCTGTCCGTCTGTCTGTCCGTCTGTCACACGGGTGGATCAGTCAAAAACAGTGCAAGCTAGGATCACTAATTCTTTACCGTCGGCTGCCCGAAGACTCTATTTTCAGGAACCGTAAAGCTTTTTCGTAAATTTGAAGGGGGTCACCCCGAACGAGGATGCTAAAAGAGAGGGGGTAGGAAAAATTTGCGATTTTTAGCCAATAAGTCGCTGTATCTCAATAACAGTGCGAGATTGGGCCTATGTTACTAATAATCACTAATAGAAAGTCATACATTGGCTCTCGATTGCCACCGAATTCAGTGACCTTGGATGACCTTGAACGCTAAAATAGGGGTTTTTATGGATTTTTTGGTGATTTTGTGCTGCGAGACACATTTTAAGAGCAAATTGCGCTGAAATCAAAGCTGCATATGAAATTTTCAGCATTGAATGTACATTTCAATGCTGCAAGTCTTGATTTTCTAGGTTCAAGGAAACATGCGCACGAGGGCATCAAAGAGACCCCTGTAAAAGTTGTTATTTTACCGTTTTTGTTGGCCAGTCTTTCGTGAACACAGTTGCACATAGGCATGTACATGCTGCCTATCGCAACAAGCACTAGTGACAAGTTTTTCAGTCATATCAACATCGAGGACTTTGAACTTTCAAAATAAGGGATTTTTATTGATTTTTGCGATCTTCTGCTGCAGCGCACACTTTAAGAATGAACTGGAGATAGGCTGGCAGTTTGCGAACAGGAACTGCTATAGGTTTTCGCGCGTCTTGTGAGCATCAGTTCAAATTTCTTGTTATGGTGTTGTCATCATGGCACTGCTACTGCATGATTCTGCCTGGTTCATCTGACGAATATAGCATGAGTGCTGGGCTGTCGCAGACCTTTGGACCAAGCTGATCAGCCTGAGCCTCAGATCTGCCTAAACTTGTAGCTTAATTCACTGTCGCTATTTATTACTACTCAGCTCGAAAGCTGATACTCAAGGAGGGTAGAAGGCTGAGTCAGTTACGCATCAAAATGGTATATGTGGCTCCAGGCACTCATGCAGCCAAGTACAGTGTAGGACTGTTTATTCGACACAAGGCATTGCCACTACACCATGCCGCCTTCCATACTACCTAAACCCTGCCAGGCAGGTTGACAGTCAATTTGCCTACCCCAGTGAGATGGAAGGCTGAGTTGATCTTTATGGTTGGTTATATACCGAGATGGTTTACCTGTCCGCAGACAGTAGGCCAACTGGATTTAGTTTTGCCTTATGCAAGAATGTATACTAACTTACTCAGCTTTGGGTTTGCTTTTTCGTTCTGCTCTATATTATGTTAAAATAGTATAGTATTAGTTCAGGTGTTGCTTTGTGGGTCCATATATGGCCTGTAAAAATTTTGACGTTTGGTTACTGGATATGTGTATGATTCCGCTAGTAAAATGTTGGTTTTATTTATTACACAGTTTCATCTTGCATTATCTTATAGACCATATTTACCAGTTGTCATGTGAAAGGAGTTTCTTCATATCTTCTTACTAGTCGGGTAATGCAGTGAGAATTACAAATACGTTGTATAAATTTATTGAATTACAACCTTTATCGATTAGTATTTGCTGACGTTTCTGTGAGCGCTGCTGCCTTCCTCTGAACAACTGTCCATCAGATGTCACTACGATGTCAACGACATTGCCACGAAATCTCAGCAAACTGATCAAAAAGTGTTGTATTCTAATGAATTTGTATAATTTTTGGTTACCGTTTTAACTCTTCAGTTTATTCAGAGAAAGACTTTTATTGAGCAGTGTGAGGCAAATTGTTGTGTTTGGTGTATTGCAGCCAGTTTGATGCCGGGGAAATTACAAGTGTTATTATCCGTGTTACTCAGTTGTGCTGTATGCCATTTGCCATCGATGCCAGTGAACTACTGCTTATTAACATACAGAGGTATGCATGTACAAGTAGTAGTAGTAGTAACAGTAGTAGTTGGTGGCGTAGCATAGTGGATAGAACGTCGGTCCTGGCCGGCAGACTTTCCTTATCCTGCACTAGACTGATGGATGGCTGCTTGACCACTTTGTGGGTACGCCGTCCGCTATCAGTCAACCAACAAGGCCAACTCAGCCTGCCATCCCTCTGGGGTCAGTTAAATGAGTAGTAACCTATTATATGGGTTACGGAAGGTGGGGACCTTTATACAGCTGACTGGGCTGCCTGGCCGGCCGGTGCGCCAGCCTGTGTTTGCAGGCTGCACGCGGCGGCTGTGTGATCGACAGCTCTGGTTAGTGACGAAAAGCACATTAGAGGTGTACGTCGTACACGACGATGCGCTATACAAATTGACAACCTTTACCTTTACTTTTACCTTTAGTAGTAGTAGCAATAGTTGTAGTAGTAATAGTAGTAGGGTCTCACACTCAGCTAAGAAGATAGTTTGCAATGGAAAATTGTGCAGTGGATTGCCATATCTTTGGGCACAGTCATCAGGAATGATCTGCAGTTGATGTACGTGTAATAAATGTATGCGTGCATATTTTAATTATATTTATTATCATCATTGTAGTTGTTGTCTTTATCTTTTTGTATTTTGAGTTAACGTCATCAACGTTTTCATCATCTGAAAAATTTGGAATACACACCAATTATGAACGCGGCATTTTACGAGGTATCTTAGCAACAGTATTAAGGTGAGGTGGCGAAACTCATTTACATGAACTTTATTCATGATGTCGTGCATCAAAAATTACTAAAATCTCCCAATGCTTCATCCAGTTACTGAAAAAATACAAGTGGCACATTTTTTGAGACATGGTGTAGATACGTTCAACGACCAGTGTGTGCATGTGTGTTATATGGCAGTTGTTACAGTCAGCTCGGTTTGCTGGACAAGTTGCTGGCAGCTTGCATAACCTGTCTGAAGCCTGAACATCTCGATCTACCAATTGGACTTGTCGGCCGCCTGGTGCTGTCCAGTCCTGCTTTTATTGACCAGTTTGTCAACATCATCCACAGCCATAATGTAGTGTTCCAGTTTGCTTCTTCATAATCACTATTGTCGGTGCAATTTTTTTATCTGTCCCATTGCTATAGCGTAGCATGGGACAGATTATGAAATCACTTCTGTCATTCTGTCACTCTGTTTATTAGCACTCCTACAGCTGCAATTTTGATTTGATTTTGATGAAATTTTACACAGTGATTCGGGGCCCGAATAGTAAGATCGAGTTTGTTTGGGGTCAAAATCAAATGACTCTTTTCCCTATTTTTCTTTCAATTTTTAAGCCTTGAAATGCATTTTCAGTAGGAAAGTTTACTTCAGTGGTTACTGGTTACAGGTTTTGCATGGCGATCAATCACTGTTTAGTCAACATTAATCAGTACTTTATTCTATGTTGTATTTAAGTGTTTCTTAAAGAGACAAAATGAAATATAAATGTTTTTGTATCGATGTTCGATAGAATGGAAAGAATTTGTTGTTGTCACTGTTGTTATGGCGACAGCTTTTACTCGCAATGCATGCTGGGTAATTTTATAGCTGCAACTTGAAATGTCAATATAGTTCAATTTCAATTTTTAACTCCACTGGTTTAATTTTCTCGTGATCTGTTTTGTGGCAATCAAATGCATATGAGATGCATTTACAATATAATTATACATTTTCTTCCAGTAATAAGGGCAAAAGAATTTAAACTTCAAATATTTTATAGCCTAACCCAAGCTGCAGATTCAGAGCTGCAATGGGGCAGATACCTCGTTCCATAGAATGTATTACTAGTTGAAAACTATTATTTCACTACGTAGTGTAGTAACACTTTTGAGTATCAGTGAGATCTGTAATGTGTTTTTTTGTTGCAAATGTCCTTCTTTGTGTACAAGTAATAGATTTTTGAAAATAAATGAATATCTGGCAAACATATGGACAAGAGTTTGGTGTATCGTCATGCGATTGTTTGAATAGGCCACATTGTGGTCTTGTTTTCTGTTTGTATTTGTCTATTTGCAATAAGAAAAAAAGTTTTTCTCGGATACTGATTGATCACTGGACACTGGAATAATTTAAGTTAGGATGTAGTTTCAAGCACATCAGTGTTAAAATTTTAAAAAAAGGTTGAACATTTGCATGAAACCCTCTGAGACTAATTTGCGGTCTTCAGACAGCATCACGGTGAATCGTGTTGAATTAGTTGAGTTGTTGTGATTGCTGGTGCGGATGGCATGTTGGGTCATGCAGGCGGTGCAGTTTCTGGCGTCATGCATGGCATGCAGTCGAGGCATCGATGTGTCGGTTGCACGAGAGATTCTTTCAATCTGTAGTCACCTGGCACGCAGCTCTGACGAACATCTACCACTGCTCACACACATTTTTGAAGGACCACAGAGTGAGTGTATTACCGACAACCTTCCATTGCAGATTATTTTGCTCAACTGTCATTATATAATATGCATATCAGTTTAAACTTTCAGTGCTCTTCTGAAACAACTGAATAGGTTGCATTACGGATCTTTCTCGTCCGTCAAAGCTATAAACAACGCTTATTGTCAGACGTCATGTCTGTATATATTTCAGTCTGTGTGTGCACGTACCATGTGTTTGTCTATCACTAGCAGTGGACTTCAAGATAGCTGTCGCTTTGCAGCATACTGATTCAGGTTCATTTCTGGCTCATCTGTCTGCTGTGGGCTCCAAACTCGAGAACAAAAAGCTCAGAGAAACCAGATGTGCCATGAACGTTCACCAGTGCTGGCAATTTCTAGCTTGAAAGGTCAAGGGTCAGGTTTATGATTAACTTTGCACAGTGCAGTGCGCAAGTATAGTAGATTGCATGTAGTGGTGCAGCTACAGAGTGGCAGTAGGGAGCAAGTGCCCCTTTTAGCTTCAGTTGTGAATGTAAATTAGTGCAGTATAACTGATGCTACATGCTGCATTTATTTTCATGGCTTTTTCCTGCCCAAAATGCATTTGCAGTTGGGGCTCTAACCTAGTCCCTGCTAGGGAGCTTTAGGTGCACAACCCAACTCCCTTAGCTGATGTGAAGCGTCGTCCTGAAGAAATTCAGCCATGAACCAATTTTCCCTATGGCCTCCATTTTCGGTATTTTAGTCTTTTCAGTCCACCCTTACCAACTTCAGTTTTTAGCTACACTCATGCTGCCACGTGTTATGTTGGCACCGTACGAACGTCTTTGCTCACTGATTGCTAACTGTATTTTGTGCGAAGTGCAGAAGACTACCAGTTGTTGGAATCTGTGTTGACACACGCGGATGCTTCTGTTCGGTCTCGTGCTTGTAATCTGGTCGGAAACATGCTCAAACAGTCGGCCGGCTTTCACTCGGTTCTAGCTGACCAGTGAGTGTGGCACAGTTTTGGCACACTTTGGTTGGTGGCGTGGTGTAGTGGTAACGCATCTGATCCGATCGGCAAGTTACTGTACGCTGGGCCCGGTTAATACTGCGATGGGTGACTGTATCCGGGCAGGTAAACCATCTTGGTATATAACCAACCGCCTAGATCAACTAAGCCTTCCATCCCTCCAGGGTAGGTAAAGTGAGTACCGGCCTATCTGGCTGGGGTTAAGGCGGGGCGCGTTTACCTCTGTCAGGTGGCCAGGTAACACTGTGTGATCCCATATGACAAGTGACGCTCCGTAGCTCTGTGAGGGGTTCGCTTTTTAAGAGCTACATTCTGACCTTTCCTTTTACCTTTTACAGTTTGTTATTGTTTGTGGTAATGACGACAGTATTGTTTTCAGCGTTATCGCTAAGTTTTCTTGCTGTGTTACCACAGTAACTTGTGAGCTGCTGCACTGAGCTCGATGAAATTTTGCGCGAACATGTACCTAGATAACCGCAAGAATCCTATTGACTTTCAATGTCATCGGTCAAAGTTAAGTCACATGACTGGATTTTTGGATATATTACCTTGCAAGATAAGAACATGCTGTATTAAGCTGCAGTGCAGGTAGGCAGTGCCTAGCCTAGGCTTAGGTCTACTGGCCAGGCCAACAGCTATCGGCTGACGACTGCCATGGACAGCGTTGTTAGGTTTGTGCAACGCTTGACAGTCTAGTTTTAAATATTGTATAAATGTCGCATCAGTGGATTATGGTTAAAATGGGGTGTGGCATGATTTATTCAAATTATGTTGTTAATATTTTTGTCAGTTGATTGTAGTTAAAACTGTTTTGTAAAACAAGGGATTTTTATGTGAAAATAATTGCTAAATGTACTGAGTCAGCATGTGAAAGTGTGAAATTAAGAAATAACAGTTTAGTCAAGAGAACGTGGCTGATGTTTCATTTTATTTTCACAGAATATTAGATTGATTGCTTAATAATTTTTTCATATGCTAGTAAAATGCGAGGCAAAATGTTACGCATGAACTGCATCAGACGTAGACAAAAGTTTCATAGAACAGAACGCTGAGTGTAATTCATTCATAGTTATAACTGTTAAACGGGAAATAAATTCTTGGTTTAAGAAATTAGCTAAATGGGGATTTGTAGTTGGAGTGTTTAATTGTTGATGCTGATAGTCGTGTGATTTTTTTATGAATGCTTGTTGTAGACAGCAGCTGTTGTCAGTTGTTATACATTGCCTTAATGATGAAGAACCTGATGTACGAAAGGTAACTTATTTCATTTCTTTCTAGCAAAATGTTTTTGAATTTTATCGTGTAGTGATTATTTGGATTTTAGTTTGTAGACATTATTTCAGATTAGCAATGTATAGAGGCTTCCAAACTACACTTGCACAGCTGGCTCACTTTCAAGTTTCCACATCAGTAGTCATCCCAGATCCATTTGGAAATTAGCTGTTCAGACTGTAACTTCTGCTGGTAGAATTATTATGCCTTTTTACAATATAAAAAGTGTGATACTGATTGTCAAATTGTGTGTTTCCTTTATGCAACAATAATGTCCGACTGCAATTGTACAATAAACACCAAGACCCCACAAGTCAACATGAGCACGATAATCTTGTCTAGATTAGGTTCACATGACTGCAAAGCAGAGATTAAGCATTTATGTTTGATTTTTTGTTTTTGTTTCTTATGCGTTAAGTAAGTGGTAACTGAGATTATGCTGGCAACCGATTCGTGGGCACGTCGGCCGGGGTCTGTCCGCTGCTGTGTTGTTTACTTGTGTATGCTCGTATATGTAATAGTGCGTGTGTAATCTTTTGTTCATTGTCAGTGTGCTAGCTACGCCATCGGCAATGCTGCTTATTTCGGAGGCACGGAGTTATGCACACAGCTTAGACCATCAATTCCATTGCTGGTACGACTGTTGCATGATCCACTTGCTAAGATCAGGGCAAATGCTGCAGGTTTGCTTGAACGTGTTTCATTTTTATTCACTATTTAGCATGGCTGATGCTGTCAAATTGTCAAACTGTCAAACTGAGCAGGTGATCGAATAGGTGATCTCATGTTATGCTTTTTTGTACAGCTGTGGAAATGAATGATTAATCACGCCGTTAATCAATAAAAAACCTCAAAGGTTAATAAAAATTTTTGCTGTTAACATTCTGATTTAAGTGACGTCAGTGAGTAAATATTATAACAAACGTCTCATAATTTGACTAAGATCTGAACTTATCTGAAATGCATTTTTTGCACTTACAAGATGAAATACAGAATATCGTCTCATTTGCCGATGGCTGCATTTTAGTAAACATGTCTCAGTTAATTGAACTGAGTATGTCTGGTTATGTTTTCTGTTGTTGCAGTTGCGATCGGAAACTTTACAATTAGTTCTACAGAGCTCTGCAAAGAATTGATCAGCGAAAAAGCAATTACAAGGTGCATTTAATACGTTGCCGATTTGATACTTGATGATTGAATAAACTGCCTGATTGCATGGTGTAATGATAACAACAAGGTATCTCAGTGCCTGGCCTGGTTAGTATCTGGATGGGTAAATGTCTGTCGGCAGGTAAACCATCTCAGTACATAACTAGCCTCCAAGTTGACTCAGCCTTCTACCTTCCGTAGCCTGTAGAATGGTAAAGTGAGCATCAAATTTTTAGCAAATGTAGTAACAAACAGTGATGCTAAATTTATTGCTGTATTTAGGCGGATGTGTGGCTCGTGTGCCAGATAAAGACATGGCCCTACGTGTTAATGCACTGTGTCCCAAAAAAATATAGGTACTACTATACTAACTGAATGAGCGAATACACATTTGTTGTACATGGTAGCTTATTTTGTTGCTTTATACCCAGCAGCATAAAGCATTTTAACATCTATTTTCACTGTAAACAACGCGGTAGATATGTGTATGTTAAACTGCGGACTAGAGTAGGATGGATAAATGAGTGTTAAACAAACTTAAACACTCCAGACAGTAGTTTAACCGGTACGTATTCCACGCTGGCCGACAGTCGTTTGTGTAGCTTTCACTGTCATTTGTTTGGGCACACTTTACTGCACCGGTGCGTTATTTACATGTTGACCCACTGTATGTACTGTACCACGTACTGTAGAGTATGGTAGGCATCGGCAGTACAGTTGCCAGTGTGGAACTAGAAGGCGCTCGTAAGAGTGAATATCTTCGCCAAGTAATTTAAACATTACAACAGCTACTACTAACTACTACGACACCTACAACTACAGCTAAAGATAATGGGGTCACAACCTTGACCTTTCAGGGTCATGTGACGTCGTTGGTCATGTGACTATTTGACTCGCGGTGGTCGACTTGCTATGGGTGGTCCATTGCTACCATGCATCTATCTGGCACCATTATAGAGATATGGCACCTCAAAGTACATGTACACAGACACACACACGGACAGAACGGCCAATCTCTTAATGTCCTCCGATGTTCACTACGTTCGCCTTGGCGAGATAATAAAAAGAAGTTGGTTTATCAAGTTCATTTTGTTATTTTCTCTGTAGCCTGTTGGACATTGCGTGCGATGACGTTCAGTCGGTTGTACAAGAGGGTGCTCTGAGAGCTTTGAGAACCATGGCTGCTCAACCGGCCCTCAAGCATGTGAGTATATCGCTTTTACCTGTGCTCATACCAGTACCAATACTAATAGCTGGTATCATTTAGCACTCAACGATGTGAGTATTAATCTACACACATTTCTCTCTATGATCTTATTTGTATGGCGCTATGCAAGCCTGTACTATGCTGATGTATTGTTAAGAAACTGTTGACTTGGTCACATGCTGGTGTATATTGATTGCAATCCTAGGATCAATTTTTCAACCCCGGGTTATTCAGTAGTAGCTCTACTAGACTTATTTCATGCATAGGATGCAGGATAAACAATAAGTAAGTCGTCGGGGACTTGGAAGTGACTGCGACTGTCAAAATTGCAACTTGCTGATACGCAACAATGACTGTTGCATACATGAAATGTTTCAGTAGACGGCTACAACTGCTATTTTTTATGACCCACAACAGTCAAAAAAATTATTTAAGGAATTTTTTGTAACCGACATTCCAGGATTTGGATGTCACCATTTCCGGGATTTGTGATTGGCAAAAACAGCCAGGATCCCGGGATTGCATCACTACTGGTGAATGTTATCAGGAGCTGCGTCAGCTGAATGCTGTTGATCGACTGCTGAGCATGTCACAGTCACAGCAAAGTGCTGATGCTGACATCCATTCCTCCGTGTCAGCGACAACTCGGCCGACGTCAGCAGCAAGTGTCAACAAGAGTTTCACCGTCAGTGCTCGACGACCGCAGACCGCTAGCAACAGCGGTGTCAGTTGTCAGCGGACCAACCTTATTCGCGTTCTCTCACTAGCCAACTGAAGCTGTGCCTTGGAATTAACTCATTGGTTGAAGCAGTAACTGATAAACTGTAGGAAAGGCATGTACAAAGCGAAAAAATGAACTGGACTGAATTGGACTGAAATTTCTGTCCAGTTCAGTTGCATCTAAGGAGTGTACTAAGCGATGAAACTGGTCTGAACTGAACTGAACTGTTCTGAATTTACTTTCGGCATTTGGCAAAGTTAACCGAACTGGCAATTTGTTCGCATAGTGCAGTCTGTGCAGTGCAGCTGCAATGAATTCAATTGCACTGACATATTTCAGTTCAGATTAGTTTAGTTTGTTCGTGCATGCACGCCTTTAGAATTCATTAAATTACAAAATACAGTGAACTAAGCTAATTGGGTCCTACCAACTGTTTCTTATTTATGAGTTTCTTTGCTAACGACGTCAGCAGCAGTTGCTGAAAAATTTTAGCTGCTGAAACGTCAACAAATTACTAAATAAAGGTGGTAATTTGATGAATTTTTACAGTTGACGTGCTTTTGTGTCGTTTTGACTGTGGCAAACCGTCTATCTGCCTATGCAATCATCTCCGTGAATTGTAGTCAGTGTGGCCTTATTTTGTTTGTGTATTTTTTTAATGTGACCGATCACTGTGACTTAAGTCAGCGGTTGTGTTTAAGCTCATTGAGGTTGCTAAAGCCCAAATTCCATTACGCCGACTTTCACCAAAACTTCCTTGCGGGGAAAGTCGTGGACACAAATCATGAAAGTCACGGAAGCAAACGGTGACAAATCATGAAACCATGAAGTTTCGGTGAAAGTCGCCTACACAAATCGCGAAAGTCGCGGACACAAACCATCTCAACATGTTGAGATGTTTGCGACAAAGTCCATGACGTTTGTGTTGCTCTAGCTTACTACAATGCACGGGGAAAGTCGGCGACAAAGTCGCACGACAAAGTTTTGGGACAAGTTTGCGACAAAGTTGCGGACTTGTCTCGGACATAAGTCATGAAAGTCGGCGACGTGATTTGTGTCATGGACTTTCATGATTGGTGTCAGCGACAAGTCCGCGACTTTGTCACGAACTTGTCTCGGACTTTGTCGCAAAGTTGGCGTAATGGAATTTGGGCTTGATTCTCACTCCCGAGAATCAGTTTTGGTTCTGCTGATACACGTAAGGCATTGATGGTTGCTGGTAAGGCATCTAGTCGTAAGTAGTGATCGAAAATTTTGGTACTTAAAAACCTGGACAGGTATTGAAAATTGCGCCCAGGTATTCGTTGGAGGTTACATTACTTTTTTGTTTTTGAGTACCAGTAAGTAAGTAAGTAAGTAAGTAAATGATTTATAAAGCGCCAAAGTCTCGGAAAGAATCAGGGCGCATAGTAATATTTCAAATGGTGATGTGGTGAAGTATTTAAGGTGTGTGAGACATATAATAATCAGTTTATTGCAAATTTGCTGCCAAGTATGCTAGTGAAAGAATTTTGAAAATCACTCACTATTTAAGTACAGTAATCAGAAAGACTGTGTGGATTACTTTCTGGTCACTTCTTATAGTGTAAAACTGAAAATTAACATGTCTGTTTCATTCAGTCTGTTGTAAATTACTTGTGCTTTCACGATTACCAGATATTGTTTACAATGTTCAGTGTGCAAATTAATGCCAGATTTGACAAAATGTTTTTATCTCTATACAACAGAGAGTTTAATGTCCGAGATTGGCTCGTGCACGCTGATCTTCATGTCGGTGAGGCATGGCTCTATCTGTGACAGCATGTCGATGCCGCTCGGCGTCAGGTTGGTCAGGGACGGCTGCGGCGACGGTTCCT
>Ga0056128_1002968_pt1 | contig 20505 bp, 10 predicted proteins | sample WorMetLIZISLAND2_FD_71113 | JGI IMG/M metagenome (GOLD analysis project Ga0056128, IMG submission 71113) | Marine gutless worms symbiont microbial communities from Max Planck institute for Marine Microbiology, Germany - Olavius geniculatus... ... | reverse complement strand
TTTTTCTTTTAAACAATTCAGTTCTTTTTAGTTTATGTGCTAGATTAAACTGACAGTGTGTTTGTCAGTTTTTGAGTGCAAATTTTTCATTGTATTGTATTGTATTGTATACCTATATCTGACCACACTTTATGAGAACATATTGCAGCCTCCTTTAACAACGTAAGTTTCTCATCCCACCAAAACTTATAAAAACTATGCCTTTTACGTGGTATACAGACACATGAGCATTCAAAAAGTACATTCACAATATTCCGATAATAAAATTAATATAATCCAAAATACAGTCTCTTATAGACATTTTTTCCCAGGTGACCAAATAATGGTTTCGACTGTATCTGTGGAACAACGGTAAGTTATGTCGATTGCTTGATCATTGTCTTACATAATGCAAAACAATGGACTCAGTGACTGCAGGGTGTATTAGTGGCATCGTAGCGGGGGAGGGGGGACTTTGGCGGGCAATTACCCATCATAAATTTTTGGCTCTGGTAAACTTGTCGGAAAATCTTTCTCTTGTCGGAAAATCATCGTCCAAATAAACTTTTTCTTTTTCAAGAATTTAGGGGTATATTTAGAATTTCGAGCACCGATAATGTCTCTGTCGGAAAATGGCAACTTCATGCCCCGCCTACTTTTTGAACCGACGACGCCACTGTCGTGTGTTGCAGATGCTGTTGGATGCGGGGAGCGACGTGAACAAGGCAAGCACTGAACGGGAGACCGCGCTGCACTACGCCGCTCGCCACGGTCACACGGCATGCATCAGTCTACTGCTCGACTGTCCCAGCATCGACGTGAACGCTCGCAACATGTGGGGTCTGACGCCGCTCATGCTGGCCGCCAGCGGCAGTCGGTCCAGCGACGCCGGACTGGAGCTGGTCGGTGCAGGCGAGTAGTCGGCTCATAATGTTTTAGGCGATGCGTAGCCATGAATTTGTCTTGGAGGAGGCACTTCTGAGGCTCGAATGACCAAAATTCGAGGTCGATGGTTGAAAGCGGGGGGCGGGTTCTTGAGGCGGCAGCAAGCCCCCTTTCCACCAGCTATGGAGCCTGGGGAACAGCTCTCTCAACGCATCCCGGGGGGAGCCCCGGCCGCCAACAGTTTTTAAGCATTTTGAGCTTTTAAAACGCATATCGTGGCATATCGTAGTCGTTCTTGTTTATGTGCAAAGCAAATAACTGCTAAATGTGTTTAGTGGCCATGGATGTAGGCCTACGCGCGTCGAACGGATTGGCGGTAAGTTTTAGGCTTGCGGTATCGGTTAGGGTTAGGGTTTTATGCGCCCTGATTCTTTCCGAGACTTTGGCTTTTTATAAATCATTTACTTACTTACTTACTTTTTAGTGCTCTGCAAATCTTGCCATCTTAAGGGAACACAGGGGGAGGGCTATGATAATTGCCCCTAGTGCCCCTTGGTTACGCCTGTGGGTGGTTTCTGTTGTTCGTTGGGGGCGGACAAAAGTGGTGGTAGGACACTGTTGTGAAGGGCAACGACGACTTGCTTTTATGTCAGCGTTGTAGCTATCAGTTATTAGGTATGAGCAAAACATTTTAACTGTAAATAGGCCTGTATTAAAATAATGTAATGTTGCAAAAACGGTCTTGGCTAGAGCAGTAAAAATTACTGAGTATTTTCACCAGCTGATATTGGGTTTCGATTAAGTACGAAAAATTGGCCGCCCAAGGGACCACCCAAGGTATGCATCCTCTGTGTGACTGTAAGACCACCTAAGATGTCATTATGATCGCACAGGTGCTTCGGTCAGTTCACGGGACCGCGCCCACAAGTCGGTGCTTCATCACGCCGTCAAGAACGACGCCATGTCCACGCTCGTACAGTGGCTGCTGGAGCTCGGCGCTGATCCAAACGTCGTGGACTCTGACGGTAACTCGCCGTTGATGGAGGCTCTGGTGGCAGGCAAGCAGCCGATGGCCGCTTTGCTGGTGCGCTTTGGCTGTCGAGTGCGTGACGTCATCGGTCACGCCACCTTGTGCGGCAGGTAGGCTGTCAGCGACATGTGACTTCCGCAAATTATTCGGCTTTTGCTTTTACTTTCGTCTGCTGAAAATCACTTTGCTTTATTTTGACTTATGCTGTTTAGCTTCTAGAATAATTCTACTTTTACTTACTTTTCGTTGCATATTTCGGTTTTTCATGTACTTTTACTCTTGTTTACCGAACACACCAAAAGCCAGTGATAAACTGTGTTACGGTATTAAAATGCATTTTATTTTTAGTCTTTCTTATTTTTTAGCAATCATTGTTGATATTGTATAGTTGTAGTTAATTGAAATGTTGTCGTGTTAGCTTTATCTATTTTTCTGGCTATGATGTAGTGTTTGTATTTAAGCTTATATAGTTTTGGTTTTTCTGCACTACGTCATTTATGGAGTACCGGTATATTCAGTTTTAATACAATGCAGTTCTGTACTGTTTTAAATGTAAAAATCAAATAGGTTGGCTGTTAATTTACTGGACTTTGCTTTTATTTGTGTCAACAAAATCATTTTCTGTTTCTTTTGCTTTTAATTTAACTTTTTTCTACATGCCAAGGAATTCATATTGCTCTATTGTTAATTTCATATCGGCAGGTACCGCTGGTGCACGCCGCTCGAGCTGGCCGTGTACCAGGGACAGACGCGTGCAGCTCGTCTGCTGTACGCCGCCGGCTGTGAATTCTCACAGTTCCTAGTTCCACTAGACGAGCAGACCACCCTGAGCGCGTCGACCGGTGCTTGGGTATCACGCTGTGTGGGTGGGCCGAGGTCACTGGCGGACATCGTGCGTGTGGTCGTCCGTGAGGCGCTCGACGTTCGTCAGCAGGAGAAGCTCAGTACACTGCCGCTGCCGCCAGCACTCGTCACGTTCCTTGGCTTCACCGACGAACGCGAGTTCGACGACGAATGACCATCATGTTATAGGTTTAACTGTTGCCCGGTGCTTACAAACTAACGGTAACGATACGAAATGCTCTTGTGTCGTTTACTTTTGACTCGTGAAACATCTTTGTAACAGACCCAGCAGGGCCAGCATGGGCGGCGTATAAATCTGAAGCTGGGGGGCAACGTGAGAGCAAGAGGTAAGGCACATGGGGAGGCTGGGAGCAATAGAAATCAGTGTGTGGGCCAAATGCACGTGTGTCGTAACCAGAGGGTACTTTTGCACAACCAATATTTCTCCTGGGTGGCAGTTGCAGAGAAAAGGTGCAAGAGCACAGAAGGCAGCTTCCCCTATTACCTCTGTGGCGCCGCTCGTGAGGGCCAATATGTACTTGTACGTTCCTGCATCGACATTTTAATGAATATATTTGACAAGCATTTAACACCTTTTCCATCAACAAGGTCGTCGAAATTGCCGTTCGAACTGGCATGGGTCCAACGTTTTGAGATGAAGCGCAGTAAAATGTTTGGCAAAGCATGGTCACAAAGGGGGTACTTTTCCTTACGGAGGACCTATAAAAATCCTCCCCGATAAATTTTGGAACAGATGCAAAGGTTGCATTTTGATTATATCTGCCAATAGCTGATAATATTCGGATGCTATTCCTGCCCTAAATAAAAAGCATGTAAAAAGTTCAGGCGGTCACTGGCAGTGTCGGCAATTAGTGTCCTAAGTTGCTTAACGTTAGAAGCCATGTCCATATGCCACTTTGAATAGGCGCCTCCTGTGTAAACATTGTATTTATTACCAGTTAAGTAGGCTACATACCGGTATCGTAACGAAATCTACATGTGTATTGTGTATAACGTTTCAAGTTTATTTGACTGTTGCATTCACGTGATTGTGTTATTTTGTTATTGACGGTGATGACTTCGTGTTGTCTTGATCACTACATAACTCTACAGAACTGACTGTCGCAGATTTGTATACGAGTATGTCGGCGTATAGAAACTTCGTCAGTGCTTTTATATGCAGTGTTGAATATTGGTGGTAGTTAAATGTAAATTACTGAAAATTCCCCAGCCTGCGGGCAGATTAATATAAATTTAATGAGTGGCTATATGATTTTCCATGATGTTATCTATGTGAAGAACGTGCATAGTAAATGTTGACAAATACCTCAGATTATTTTTTCATCATTTTCAGCGTACGATTGACTAAGTTTAATTGTTAGATATGACGATGTTGGACGAACAAGCATCAAAAGACGGTTTTCGTAAAAAACGGCCAACAGTAGATTATAATGATGATCGTAATATAAAATTGTACAATGAGCGGATAAGAAATAACATCCTACATGTAGATATGTGCAAGTGTGACCGATGAAAGCTCTGATGGGCAGATTGATATGAATTTCGCCTAACGAGTGGCCTTGATTCGCCATGAATACACATGTTACGACCAGTGACGACACACCGTATGGCCGTCCGCCTTTCCTGAAAATTGGCATACCGGTTACTCCTGCCTCAGAAAAGGCGTTCTGTTCGCAGTGGTTTAGTTTTTCTGTGCCTTTTAGTTTTCGACTTATGAGAATGTACGCGCGGCTGTACCGGCCCGCTATTCCGAAAGTTCGCTATTCCGAAAATTAGGATTCGGATTAGGGTGATGCCATTAGGGATAAAGGTTAGGGTTAGTCAATAGTGGACCTTCGGTATAGCGGACCCAAATCCGCGCGGCACGAAGAGACGGACGGTCGCTACCCAGTATGAATATTATTCACTGTTGTAAACGGCTAAACTATGTACGACTTTTGCATTTCACAAGGTAGTGTAGTAACAGTATTAAGGTTACGTTGGTAAAACTATAGTCATTCACGTCAAGTTTCTTTATGATGTTGCGTGCCAAAAACTATTAAAATTGGCGAATGTTTCACAAAGTTAATAAAAGAATAAAAGTGACAAGTTTTGAGACAGGGTGTAAAAACGATGTGATGAAGAGAATTGTGTGAAGGACGTTCTTCCTAATTTTGTGTCAGGTCTTGAACTAACACTTAAACACTAAAGCCACCTTTTTAACAAAAAACCCAGATGTTGCTAAGGTGAAGCCGACCGTAGTGGTTGTCACGGAGCTTGAAGGTCATCCAAGGTCAATAATTTTCATTTTATCTGAAAGGGCGTATGCCACATTCTGTTAGTGATTAATAGTAACCTTGGCCGTATTTCTCACCGTTTCCGAGATATGGCCAGTTTTCCGTTGAAAAACGCACAATTTTCCTACACCGCCTTCACTCAACTCCCAATTCAAAAATGTTTTGCTTGGAGTAAATGACTGAAATTATGTACGCCCGAGTTCAATACACACAGCTAATTATTCGTGTAAAAGTTTTCCCCTGTGCACCAGTTAGCCACAATACATCTGTTACAGACAGACGAACGACGGACGACAACCGTAGTAAAGGTCCGGACCTTTAAGCTTACAGCTTAACGGTCGGCCCAAAAACGCTAAAATCTAAAAACTTTAAAAAACGTAGGCTTCCGGCCGTGATATTCACACAACAAGAGACGCCATTGTTATAAGCAAGCATTGTATAGTATTGTATACTGTGTACATGCTTGAGCTGCGGGCTATAATCAGTCTGCAACACGCTCAGGCTGTGCATAATGCATGTCGATAGTCGGTCAGTTGAGTTGAGCAACGTGATTGCAATATTATCATTAGGCGGGCGAACTGTTTGGCACTGCTGCATAGCAAAAAAGGCGACGTACCGCGAGCGGACTTAGCCCCACACTCCACTTGCATCGATTTGTTGCAGATTTGTCGTACACCAAATTGTACAACAAGTCCGCAAGTCTAGAGCGTATTTTCAACAAGTCGTACAACAAATACGGCGCATTAAAAATCGAAGGTCTATGACACTTCCACGACATTTTGACCGGGTGTCAATATGTTGCACGGCTTGTTCAGCTTTGATGTTGAACAAATCTACAATAAATCAAAGCAAGTGAAGGCAGGGCCTGAGACAGTTCTCCCGCGGGTCTGCTAGACCGATTTTGCGCTCACGGATGCGTGGAGAATCCATCGATCCTCGAGGGACGTTGACGATGGATGGCTGTCTGGATGTCTGGCTGACGGACATGCGTTCAGAGCATGTCGCCGCTGCCGTGCTGCTGTGAAGTGTCCGCCGGCGAGGCGATCGCACAGGCCGAGCGACACTTGCGTATCGACGTGACGACCGACAGCCTGTTCCGGTCACTGGCGCTCACGTTCACGTCCCCGCGGGACAGATTGCGTCGACGTCGAGCCATCTCAACGGTGAGTTTGCGGCGTCGCCGGCTGCTGGGTGCCCGGCCCGATGGCGTGGACCCGGCCGTGTCCGACTGTTCACTGTCAGAGCTCGGTCGAGGCGTCTCCTGCAGGATGATCTCGTTGACGAGGTTAATGTCCGCCTCGACGTCGCCCGTGGTGCTCACGATCTGCGGGTCCTGGCCGATCTTATTGAGCCGCTCGGCGGCTACTGTTTCCATTGTGCGACGCATCACCGGGTAGTGTTCGAGCACGGCAGTAAAGTGGTCGACGGCCAGCGAGAACAGACTGCAGTAGGTCTCCGCCCGCACGCTGGCGACGCGCTTGGCCGCGTGCGTCAACAGACAGATCTCTGCACGCACAGGGAAAACACACTCTCACACACAGAAATGGCCAAACTGCCCGATTCTATGTTAAACCATACTCAGCTCACACTAGTACAGTTTTTACACTTTTCGGCTGTGCACCCGTGCGTCAGAAAGTAGGCCTAAACGACGCCGTAGTCCATGAAATTTGAGTACCGTACGTCACAGCAGTGTCTGCGGTGGATAAGGTTTTACTGCGTACACGCTTAACCGCTCTATAGTGTACTTACCGGTAGTACAAGAATATTGCACAGTATTATTGTTGTGTTGTACAGAGCTAACGAGTAACCACCAACCACAGCCAAATTAACTCTCTATCAACTGAATCCGATCATTCCTGCTTAGCACAGGATGCTCTGCGTAACTTTACTTACTACTTTCATTCAAACAATGACGTTAATTGCAACTATCGACGTTACATCGTTTTTTGGTCTCATATTTGCAAGTCCTACGTTCTTTTTTTTGTTTTTACCGCTCCTGCAAATTTAGCGCCCTTGGTGCTGTATAATACTGGTCATAGGCCTATTCCTGTGCTCTATACAACCTACAAAACTCGTAGGCATATAAAGATAGCGTATTTAGCAACGTGATTGTGATATATTAACGTGTTTTTGCTCACATATAATAATACATTAACGTATACGTCTGTTGTAAAAGTCAAATTTAAAAAAAAAACTAAAAAAAGCCTTTGACTTTTAAAAAATCAAATAATTCAGGCTGTCCGCGAAAGCAATTTAATGGATACCTGGTAGAACAAAACTACGGAAATTGAAAAAGTCACGAGACGGCTGAGTGCATACCTCCGAAGTAAGAGCCATCGGACAGGCTAGTGGCCACCTCACCGGTCTTGGTAATGATATCCACAATGCCTTCCTGTATAAAATACATCTTGGTGCCGACCGTGCCCTCTTTGACGATGTAGTCACCTGGCTGAAACACTTCGTACTCAAGCTTCGTGATGATCTCGGACACGAAGTTTGGATCAGCGTGAGTGAAGAACGGCACCGAAGCGACCAGTGCGCGGCAGTTGAAATTGACTATCTCCTGTCGATACAGAGAAAGAAAACAGATATAATTTGTCGTATCGTTTAGTTTTTTTATCGGCTTAGCGACTGCAACTGATATGCCTAATAATTGAATCACTGTGCAACAAATGCAACCGCAGTACTCAGTCAGATTAGCAGACTGTACACTGTACAGCGCTCGACAGTTAAGCCACGTAGATCGATAACAAGTAGTTGCATTTTTGGTTAATCACGGGACACTATAAAAAACAGAAAATATGTCCGTCAGAATTTGTCGGGATGCAGGAGCCACGGTCTGTTCGTTTCTAAATGGTCGATACAAAATGGTATACCGACTCTTGAAAAAAATTCTTTTCAGTAGAGAATAAAGAGGTGGTTTAAAAACTTTAAATTATGTTTGTAACGTCAGTATCACGATTCTTTTAACCCACAGCACGGTATGAAACAGTATACTCTACTTTTAAGTTCTATAAGAAATCAGAAGAACAGATAGCTTACGCTAAAATGTGGTAAGGAAGTCCAAAAAAATCAATCAAAACGTGAGCCAAATCTTACTCCATGGATACATCATCATTATACATCATACAGCATATACATGCATCGTACAGCAACTCTATAATTTCAATAAACTCATAGTGCTGTACAACGTAATTCGTTTCGTAAAAGTGCAAACCTCTTTAAGGCACTCGTTTAGTTCATCCAGAATGTTTTTCTCGTCAAACATTTTCCCTTGATAGCGATGTTCGTAATAGTCAGATATCCGCTGGCGAAGATTTCGAGGCAGTTTGCGATAAATCATGTACTCTTCGACTTGCTTAAACTGCACACGCGGTTAGCAACCGTTAATTATGTAATTAAATCGTCAGAATGATATATCAACGCTTCCGGACAATAACAGTCGAAGTACCGACATATATGCGGCTGTCCGAATATAGTACTCGCCCAGTGAGGCACTGTAAACCGTACCTGCAACCTTTTAAGATAAAAAATGGCACATCTGTTTAATACTCCTATCCTGGGAAGCGTTTAAGGTGCGTTCTCACTGTGCGTGTTAACGCGCGTCACGCCGCGTAACGCGCGCTAAACGAATGGACCATCTCAATTGAATTGGTCATGTATCCGCTCTTCTAGGGTGAGGTAGGGCTTAATTGAACCGTACGTCAACAGAGATGGTCCCTGCGTTTAGCGCGCGTTAAGCGGCGTGACGCGCGTTACGCAGCGTGCGCGCGTCACGCGCGTTAACGCGCGCAGTGAGAACGCACCTTTACACCAATTTTGTTTTTTTTTCCGATTACGAGTTCGTATCGGACAAACAGACAGGTAAACGGAAAAACAGACAACAGGCATGAATTGTTTATGGGCTGAGGAGTGCTAATACAGCTATCCTAGGCTATTTCGACTGAAATGCTCTAACAGACGTTCTGTAAAACCTAAACATGCATTATCTCCAAGAAAACATGAAACTCATTTTCAACCGGGACGCTGTTGGGTGAGCTTAAAACGCTTCCGCAAAACCTCATTAATGGCCCAAAGAAATGCTTTCACCGATTCCCCATTTTCGACGCCTTCTATGGCTCGTTTTTTTCTGGCAACTGTATCAGTATATAATTATGCTATAGTTTGCATCCCAATTGGCTGTCTGGAAAAGTTAATCTACCATTGCAGATGTTAACCGACCGAACAACTAATTAAGCAAACGGTTTGTTTGTTCACGATTAAGTCAGCAGAACAGGCGAGGCTGCAGCAGTACACATTGCACAAATGGTCTGACTGCAGGGTTAAATTAGCGCTTACAGCTTCCTGCATTGGTCCAAGTCTTAATAAGAATAGATGCAGGAAGGCTGGACACGCGGCGACAGATAAATGCAATAATGGCTACGTGATCGCTGTCCGGCAGAGCTAATGTAGGTTTACGAGTCCAGTGTATTCTGTTCACAGACAAGACTCAGTGGAGATGCTGATACAGTGCAGCTGTCAACAGTGTGGCAATTAGCGCAAAAGAACTAGAGGGTTACAGGTCGAAGTTTTAAATTCGTACTCGCACTGACGTAGACAAGGGGGCACATGGAAACCCAGGCTTTCAATCCCAAATTTTTGTCCAAAATAGATATTACGGACTCAGGAAAATAACTAAAATTGTTGCCACCAGATCTCGCATTTTCAGGCTATAATTGCGCTGGAATTTGCAACAACTTCGATTTCGGCTGGGGCTTTGCCCCAGACCCTGCCCCAGACCATGCTGTGGAAGCTGGGAGCTCACAGTGCTTCTCCAAACCCCATATAAAATGAAAAGTCAAAAGAGAAAAAAGAAAAAGAAGTAACAGAGAAACAGGGAAGAAAAGGAGAAAAAAGAAAGCCCTGACTACGCCCAAAACCTGCTTGACAGGAAGACAATCATGTACTGTATACACTGCTATGCCTCTGACGGCTGTAGGCCTACTTACTGATCGCAAAGTGCAGTGTGCATGCAATACAGGTAATGCAATGAAGCAACAACAGCACTTTCTAAGTAGAATAGGTCCTTATATCTTTGACGAGACTGTGAAAATTGTACTATGCTGACAAAACAGTGTATGCAAGTGCGTATCTGTGGGAATTATTGCAAGACCCACAAGAATACAAGATAAATAGGCCCACACTAGTCCAACTAGAGGGCTGAGGACATCAAACCACCAATCCCAGGCAATTCCAAAACTGGCTGTGAGCGAGTATAGGTCGAGTTACGTAACATCGGTGTACACATAGCGGTCATCATGACCGGTTAAATAGTCAATGCATCGCATTACTCCGTGCTACTGCTGCTGCTGCTGCTGCTGCTGCCAACGCATAAACTCCGCCAATGACTCTCTACGCGCTCGGAATGTCGCCGCAAGCAGGTGTGCACGCCATATCCATGACAACGCTGTATCCATGGCAACCGTTTCTTTTATGCTGTCACGAATGATGCTAAAAACGATGCGCCTCTCACTACGACCAACCCCCGCGACGTCGCGTGCCTTGCGGCCCAAGTCCATGACTGAATGGCAAAGATAACGTTATGGCTTGATTGATCAATTCGTATCTTATTTTTCGAGCTATACAATTGTAATACAATTAGGCGAAATGCAGCTGGGCCGCGGTGAAGCGTAAAACAAAAACGTTTGCAAAAATGATTGCCGACTTCATGGCGTTAGGCTGGATACTGTATGTAAAAATCATTTGCACCTAGTAAACGCACAAATGTTTTAGACGGGGTTACAATAAAACATTTCTAGCATCCCTATACATTTATGCATTTTTATTTCAAAGTTCAAACGTAACCACTCCGTATAGCCTATCTTCGAGCTCTACACAATAACCCGGAATGTGCTAAAATGTTTTTAAACATTATTGTCGTTTAGGCCAACAGTATTCACCTTCAACGAAAATGCACTTCACAACAGTATCAACTATCTGAAGTCAGTATAGAAAAAAAACTGCAATAAAAACTAACTTAGTCTACTGCACATCCTGCAAAGTGGTCTTAGTATTGCTAGCTCGATCGTAGTCAGAAAAATCCAAAAAAATGGACTTTCTCGGGAGAAACTGGCTGCTTTCATTATAAAACAAGACGTGTAAACATTCTTCATTGCGATAAGATGCACAGATCTATTACACGCTCGAAGTTGCATGCCTATGACCAGCTCGTTCCATTATGTCAGCTTCTGCAGCAGATCGATAACAATTAGAGATGTGCATAGCTGCTAACGGGTACCCATCTAGGAGTTGTCACATACTGCAGTGGTACCTGACACCAGAATCAGGTAAGCCTCAGGTGCAGTGAAAGCTATGGCCCATATTGATCAACAAACGATGAAAGAAAATTAATTTCTATAAGCCTATACGTGTCGCAGTTTGACCCCCAGTCGCTTCAACCCTGGCCACTGCCAGCTGAAAATATCTAAAACGAATTTGAGAATGTATAAAAGTGCGGTGTCTTGTGTTTTTTGCGCCACAGTACGTAGACCTACGAGTGCTTAGCGCGTCTTAGCTGTCGTATAGGCGTCAGTCCGTCCGTCCGTGTGTCTGTCACACTCTGCGATTGTATCGAAACGGCGCAAGCTATGATCACGAAATATTTACTGTGGGCTGCCGCAAAGAATCTGGTTTTTGACTCTCAGCGTGAACCATTCATCAGTCTCGTAAAACTTCTGACACAAAACGTACAAAAAATAGCGCGAAAAAGTCAAAACAAACTTGATAATACCTTTTCTCGGTAAAGTCTTTTAGACGTATCGAAGGACTGTATAAGCGTGGTGGCATGGCCGACAAACATTGCGTAGCACGTGGCGCCGGTAAGCATGCTGACCATAACCAGCCAGACATCTGTGATGCTTTGTGGTGGGTAGCGACCGTAGCCAATGCACAGCATGTGTGACAGCGCCTTGAACAATGACCACGTGTATTGCTCGTACCAGTCCGCACTCTGCACAACGACAGTACAGTCGTATAATAATAATAACAATAATAAGGTGTTCACACGATCCAGCAAAGTTCCAGCAAAGTTCCAGCAAACGTCCAGCAAACATCCAGCTGGCCTGATGAAACTCCGCCGCCTATCAGCTGTGGGCTAAGCCGTAGGCGGGCCTAGGCTTAGCCCACAGCTGATAGGCCTACGTGTTATATAGGCTTTCCAATATGCCTATCACCAATATCAATAATATTTACCTCCGCCAAGGAGGTTATGTTTTTACCGGTTTTTGTCTGTCTGTCTGTCTGTCTGAGTGTCAGCAAGATAACTCAAAAAGTTATGAACGGATCTTTCTGAAATTTTGAGGGCATGTCGGGAATGGCAAAATCTACCAGTGATTCAATTTTGGGAGTGATCCAAAAGGAATCCTGGATTCTGGATCACTTTGAAATTTTCGTTACCATTGCTTTCAATGGGGCATAAGGGAAACCGCTGCAAAACCGAAACTGGTGCTGCCACCTAGCGAACAACATTGCCTTGGCGGAGGTGTGCGGGCTCTGACTGCTTTCTAGTTAAATCTGTGGTTACAGCCCGCCCGTCCTCTTAATTACCATAGAACTTCCAACTAGCTTGATGAATGCTGGATCGTGTAAACACCTCATAAAGGGGCGTACACAGCGATGTAACTGGACTAAACTGAACTGGACTGATATGTTTAGTTTTTGACGAAGTGACCAATGGACAAGCAGTAATGCATTACATTAGACACTGTCTAACGGCGTCGTTGACCTATGTTACTACACGCTCACGTACGTGTCAACCAATGACCAGTGGGCTCGCACTGCTGGCCCATTGGCCAGTTCGTCAAAAACTAAACCGAGTTCAGTTTAGTTACGTCGCTGTGTATACCCCTTAACAGACCAACAGCAACGGTAATGACAGACCCGAAAACAGTTGTTTTGTTTTGTATTTTGTTTCAGCAAATTTTGGTTTTGCTGCATCGTTTCTATTCGGTTTTATTGCACGATAGTTTAGATTCCAATCACAGCCCAAACTATGGACTGCCAGACGATTCTGAGTTTACTGCCGGTAACTAATTTTAACACACCCTATAGGGCCTGCCCGTAAGTATTTTCTTAGTTGTAAAGGCAGAAATTTATCGCAACATTCGTTACGATTCTGCAGTAATAGTTATACGATGTATAACTTACATAACAGTGCATAAAATAGTTTTTTTTAAGTCTTGAACAGTCTTTGCCAATTGGCTTTTGTGACTGCCATTTTAGTTCTTTCTGACACGATATTACTTAAATGATCTCGTGATAGTAATTTAGCATACAACTGAGCATAGCAGTTTGTTAAACTAATAATCACTTTTGAGCTTAGCTTGTCTGTTTTTATGCGGTAGTTAACATAGGTCGCATTACGCGTATTGCTCGTCAATCTGTCCGTTCGTTCGTCTGTCTGTCCTGTACGATAGGCTCCTAATTCGAAAACAAAAAAAACATAGAAAAAGCACAATTAGTGTGAACATTTACCAGGATAAAAAGTAAAAATTCAACAATTAGCTCAAAAAGTCGAAAAACAGGAAAAAAAACATAACATGTATTCAGTTTCTAGCAGCAACGTAAGTATATTGATGTTAACAGATGACGGCACTGTTCTAAACATTTGGAAGTCAGAGTTTCCAGTGATTATGAAAATCACGAAGAGACACTGTGCCGAACCGACGAAAACTAGACGATTTAAGCGACTCTAAGATATAGCTAATGCCAGAGTTATTGTGATGCACGAGACGTATAAGCCTGCAACTGTCTCAAGACGATAAAACGCGCAGAGATGAGCGCTATAATAGGCCTACACACCTGCGTCTCAGAGAAAGCGATAATGCCCAACCTTACTTACCTTTACTTATTCATGCACAGCGTCTCGCAGATAATTGATCACTCCCCAAGAGCGTTTTGCTGTAAAAGTTAGAAATTGTAAAGCATTTTACAGAAATACAAATACCATTTACACCGCATAGGCCTAAGTTGCATTTTGCGTCAATGTATCGTGAATTTGCAAATTTTGTTTCAGTTTTTGTAGTCCGACGGGTCCGTGCTGACAATTTTACACGTATTTTTACAAGACACTTGCATTTTTTTCAAAGCGCGGCACCCAGAAATTTTTGGTGTTTTGTACGCGAATGGAAGTTGTGATTATTAATCACCAAAGGCAGCGGTATGCATGCATCATCATGTATCAAGCTATTGATACAGTAGCGTACCCACTGTGAATTGGAGGGCTTCCCTCCTTTCCTTTTTCGCCCCCTTTTCTCATCCCATTTCCTTCTTTCCTTTTTTGCTCCTACTATCCCGTCTCCTACTCTTACTTCCCCTCCCCTCCCTTCCTTTCACTTTTCCTACCTTTTTTCCTTCTCGTCGCCCATTCCCCTCCCTTTTCTTTTTTTCCTTTCCCTCCTTTCATTTTCTTTAAAAGTAGAACCTCTAAAATCTAGCTAGGAGGTCTAAGAGAGCACTTTGATCTTTCCAGCGAGGTCTAAAGCGGACCCGCAGCCGCAATTAAATTTGGTGCATTATAGCTTTAACATATAAGATTTGGTAACAACGATTTTAATTATTTTCTTAAAAATTAATTGACCAAATTTAGCGCAGTTTAAACGTTTGCTTATATCTTTTCTTAGGGTTTAGGATGTTGGGCTCCCTGCCTTCCCTTGTCTACGCCACCGTATCAATAGGCTGCGTGAGACAGGCACGTGACGACAGACTGTGGCCGCGCACGTCATTAGGATGATTAAACGACTCTGGTCATTACGACCCAAGCTACAGTCCGGCGTCACGTCACGGGTGTCACAGTCACGGCCTGGACGCGAAATGAAACAACAAGCGCAATAAATACACGGACGCGGAATTGTTTTGCCGCGGCATCGACCACAACGACAGACACGGCAATCAGTCAGACCGAATTCTCTTTCGCAAGCAACATCTGGCAACCGCTGTCACTGCTGCTGCTGCTGCTGCAGTGCTGCTATTGCTGATGCCGACGCACACCAACTCAGTAGGTATCACGGCAGTAGCGATCAACGTTACGCCGTCCGATGCATCATTATTATGAATTATAAACCAAATCCAGATTTGCATCCAGTAAAACTGATAGTAAAATATATGCTAAAATCCCCGAACTTCGTCAAGTTTACAAACTATTACAGAATAACAAAGCAAGCTATGTAAGCTTACATGCAGACTGCAGAGAGGCCCAATAAAAGTTAGTACCTTAGTTTTTGTACATATAGTTCCATCAGATATTGGCCTTTTTTCGAAATTCTTTTACTGATTCGCCCTGCAGTAAATTAGCAATTACGTGGTCATTAAAGATCGCATCGCAGCTAATACCGCATTCACACGATGAAGCTGGATCGATGAGCGCATGACGAGTTCTCGTCTAGCCAGCTTGTCGAGCGCACGACCTTCAGCAAGCTCGTCGAGCCAGATTTATCCTGTGACTTTCGCTTATTGTTGTTCAATTTCATCGCAGATGCGGGAGCGTGCTAACCTGTAGTTCTTCGAGCGCGGTCCAGCTGTCAGGCGGGAAGTCTTGTAACATGGGCACTAGCCATTGCAGACAGCCGTTCCAATGAGCGATCAACAACATCAGACAGACCAGATTGAAGATTCGCATGAATTTACTCGCCACCGTCAGAAACTGTGCAGCAGACACGAGCATATCTTACGTACACACTACACAAACCCCGACAGTGTTGTTATCTAACGAACAATGCGGTCGACGTGTATTTAAAAAACAACAAAAAGCCCAACTGTCGCTATGAAAAGCCGACCTTACGCCGGTTAGTACACCCGCAAATATTGTTTGAAGAATACAGGGTTGTAAGGGGTCCGATTTGGTACCACGGTGATGAGGTTTGGCAATCTTATTTGCTTGTTCAGACAGTTTTCCGGCAACACATACCGTTTAGCCACAATGCATACGTCATAGACAGACAAACAACAGACAGATACAACCTTATACCATAGACGTGGCCGTTTGTACAGTTGGCCAAAAAGCAAAAATCAGTCGCATACTCGTGAAGAGCGCTGGGGTCGAAGCCGATATGAAGTTTGTTAACGTTAAGTATGTGAAAAATCAGATCCGAGAACAACGATAAAATACTGGAAACAAATGTAAAGCTTACAAGACACAGAGAAAGACAAACGGTCGGCAAAATGCTTAATGCCATCTAATTGTGCTGGGCGTATAACGATAACGGTGTGCACTAGTTACTGCAGCTGCGAAACAGTTAAGTAGGCGAACTCCCATCAGCTGTTTGTCACTGTTTCGTTACTTTTGGCCCAAACATTATGTTCGACGTATATGACAGACGCAGTCATCGTACATCAAAGACTGTCCGAGTACGCGACTCGCTGCAAAGCCCAAACCAAGTCGAAAACAAAATAGAGTCCTATACATAATCACATAACAGTGACATGCACGACGAAGGCCTTACGACGTAGGGCTTTTCAGTTTCTAGGCTCAGCGGCCAATGCCCGCAGGCTATATACGCCGGTAACATTACAAGAAGCAGAGCTACTTATATCCTTACAGAGGCTACATTGAAAACTCGCAGTTTTATTTACCATAGAAGTCTAAAAGCCCATCTGTCGCTAAAATAGCCGACCGTACTAGTTGTCAGTAACCTTCAAGGTTATCCAAGGTCGATGATTTTTGTCTGATCTTAAAGGCCGTATGCGATTTCCTATTAATCCTATTAAGCTAACTAATCCATAAACCTCGGTGAATTTCAGACAAAGTCTCACAAATTGGCGTTTTGCCATTCACATGTAAAAAATCAAACTTCAAACTCTCTTGTTTTTTTGCCTTGACAAAGTTGACACAAATATTGTCTTCGCAAAGTGTCTGTGGTTTGTCTTAAGAGCGCTCGCATTATGTGCGAACTGTAACAACTTATTTGGATAATCGGAGTACATGCTAATCACTGCCATCAGTGGCGTTCTGCACGGAAGTGTGGAAACAAATTGCCTTCTCTCCCCCCCCCAAAAAAAAAAAAATTAACCTGTCGAAAACAAAATTTTTGGTCAGAAAAGTTTGTCTCCAAAATGTAAAAGTTAGGACTAAATATTATCAGCTTAAAAAAAATTCAAAGGCAAAATTGAAATTTTGAGCACCCATAATTTCCTTCTGTCGAAAACCTGCAAATTCTGCCGCTTTCCAAACTTTTTTAAACTCATGACGCGCTGCGTGCAATGAAACGCAACTCCGCTGCGAGTCTGTGCAGACACGCATAAAACTTGTATAGACCTATGGCAGCTGCATTACAGCGGTTCTCACGCGTGCAATAAAACTGCGATAAAACAAATTAATTGTTTCATTGTGCTTTATTGCGGCAGGTTTATTGCAAATGTGCGGACCGTTGCAATAAAGCGAAATTACGCGGAGTCGACGGAGACTGTCTTCAGTTGCTTTATTTTATTCGGTTTTATCGCGCATGTGCCAACCCCTTAACGATCGTTTTCGTATCACAGCGGCCTCCGCGTCTCCGTCGTTAATGCCATAATTCTATTTTTGCTACAGTTGCGTGTCTGGAAAAATTTACAACGTTTTTGCTGCTGCAGACATTAATCATCATCATCATTATTATCATCATCCACATCGACTTCGTTTTTACTATCGTTTATATCCCCTACTTTATTCATCCTTTTATGAACATGCACACCGCTGTTCGCTTAACGACTGCCGTGATGCACAAAACTTTCACAGATGGAACCAGTAAAGTAACAGTAGGCCCCATATACACATGGGCAGTTCTGAGTAGAAACGGACAGTAGAGTATGCATGTCTCAATGTTAGTGAGTAATGTAGTACTCGAGTCAGGCAACATACTTGAGTCAGACTCAAGTCCATATTTTGCAACACTCGGACTCGGAGCCGTAAGACTCAAAACTTCAAGTACGGTAAGATGATTTAGCCGGATACCGACCCGCTATTCCCAAGGTCCACTATTCCGAAAGTCCACTGTGCAGATACGCGCCACACTGCTAGAGTTTGGACTTGGGGTTAGGGTTAGTCGGAATAGTGGACTATCGGAATAGCGGACCTTCGCAACAGTGGACGCAAATCGTTGCGCTGTTCCGATTTTTTTTGGTTCACTAATGCGGCATAAACAGATCAATGTAGGCCTAATGTTGTCAAGTTTCTTACATTTTATTGTTTTTTTTTATTTCTCATTGCATGCGCATATTGTGAATACCGAGTTTCGCACATTCTGTTTCATCAAACTCACTGGAAGCAGACTCGGACCAGGTAGACTCAAAATTCTGCATCACTGTTCAAAATACAGCTGCAGATAGACAAAAAGAGAAGGAGAGAGAGAAGACTTACTTCTTCCCACTGGCTGACGTATCGGACGAGACGCGATAGCCGCAGCAGTCGCAGCAGACTGAGCAGTTTCACTAGTCGAACGATTCTCAGTGCACGACCTACGTACGTACGCCAAACTGTGTTTATGTACGTATAACATGCACGTGTATTATCCACGCATTCCAGGAAACTGTTAGGGGCCTATACTCTTTTACGATCTAAGCATACGGTGTTAGATCGACTCAGCCTTCTACCCTCCGTGGGACGGTAAAATGAGTAGTAACTCATTTACATGGGTTACGGAAGGTGGGGACCTTGGTACAGCTGACTGGGGTTGCCAAGTCGGCCGCTGCGCCAACCTGTGTCTGCAGGCTGCACACCGTGGCCGTGCGGCAGGCGGCTCTGGTTAGTGACGAAAGCGCATTAGATGCGTGTTTGCGACGATGCGCTATACAAATTGACGACCTTTACCTTTTTTTTACCTCTTAGTTATCTTTTCTAATCTTTTTCTCTTTTTCTTCTTCGTTTTAGATTATGTCCACCATAGCCTCATTGGTGTCATGCATTATATTATGCATAAGTTTTATAAGTAACGCACAATAATGCAATTTTATGGACGGATACTCACTCACGGAAAGCTATGCGTGGACGTAATAATCTCATCTAGTACGAGATTTCAGCAGGAGCGAAACCATGCAGAGGACGGTCGTCAACGTTTGGAGAAATCAGTGTTTGCGTTCGTGCTTTAATACGTGAAAAATACTGTCAGAGCTGGCTAAATGCTCTTGCGTCGCAAGCCACTCATCCCACCCATGCTTCCACTCAGACACTGCGACATCTGCAGTGTGCGAAAGTGCGGTATGCTTACGCCACTTCCCCACGTTCACAGTCGCCGGAAATTTGCGGTAGGCCTATTACACGCTTGCTGCGAAGTCTTAATGGTGTAACTGATGCAGTATTCAGCGAATATTCCGAACGCAGCAATTATTGCTTTCTGGACTTCGGAAGTTCACTTTTCCAAATCATAGAAATTTTGGAGAATGTCGGTAAAATGTGCACCGTGAATTGAACCCCGCTTAAACTGCAACTAAAGCCTCAGGTGCCCGAAATTTGCTAGCCGCCAGATTATCTGTAGGCCTTTATTTAACTAACAGAGCTTCACAAATTTATTCACAGATTTATTCAGCTCATTTTTCAGCTTCCACAGCTCGTTTTTTTATTCACTCATTTCGCAAAAACTGGTAGTGCTATAGACAAATTAACAAAATCTTACGGCGCGTACAGAGCGACGTAACTGAAGTAAACTGAACTGAATTGAACTGACGTGGTTTAGTTTTTGACGAACTGATTAGTGGGCAAATAGTAAATGTTCATTGGTCAGTTCGTCAAAAACTAAACCGTGTCAGTTCAGTTCAGTTACGTCGCTTTATACGCACTTTTAGAGAAACATATCACCAAACCTGCGTGGACGAGTTGATTGACGCTTGTTTCGGGAGACACGGACAGCAGAATGTAGTCGAGCGGCAGCGAACTGATCAGATCGAGAAAGAAGAATGTTTTCAAGTAATGCTTCGCAATCTCCGCCGGCTCTAGTATAACCTCATCGGCGAAATTGTCTGCGATAATTCCTGAGAAAAAAATTAAAAACACTTTTTTAAATCCAACGGCCAAGTACAGCAATTATGGCTGTCATTAACACAGACGAATTCCAGAATTTGCTAAAGCCCCAATTCCATTACGCCAACTTTCACCGAAACTTCCCCTCGGGGAAAGTCGTGGACACAAATCACGAAAGTAGCGACTTTTACGGGGGTACCGCTCTTTGATGCCCTCGTGTGCAGGTTTCCTTGAACCTAGAAAATCGAGACTTGGACCGTCGAAATCTACGTTCAATGCTAAAAATTTCGTATGCAGCTTGTCCATGTCTATCTTAATTAATTTCGGCGCAATTCGCTCTTGCAATGTGTCTCGCCGCCCGAAATCGCCAAAAAATCCATAAAACCTCCTATTTTGGCGTTCAAGGTCATTCAAGGTCATTGAATTGGGCGCCAATCGAGAACCAGTGTACGACTTCCTATTAGTGATTAATAGTAACCTAGGCCATATCTCGCACCGTTACTGAG
>Ga0056128_1002967_pt1 | contig 20506 bp, 8 predicted proteins | sample WorMetLIZISLAND2_FD_71113 | JGI IMG/M metagenome (GOLD analysis project Ga0056128, IMG submission 71113) | Marine gutless worms symbiont microbial communities from Max Planck institute for Marine Microbiology, Germany - Olavius geniculatus... ... | reverse complement strand
AAAATCATAAAAAGGTGATATTATTCAACAGCACATTGACAGTTGGGCGATGTGATGGTGAGTGATATCACCTTTTTATGATTTTTGCTGTTTTCGATGTGTCACTCATTGCATGTCGCCGTTAACAAGTGTATAAACTGATGTTTTGTACATTTATAAAAAATAATAATGCATACGAACACATAATAATGTTTGAGATTAGCATTTCGTTTACCTGTCTCGGATCGTTTATTTTTCCAAATTTCTGGCATTTTGTTACCTTTTTTACGCATGTGTAAATTAAATACTGTAACGAATACTAATTCAGCCGTTTTGTTGAAAGAATCTGCGCAGAAGCGACTTTATGGCGCAAAAAATTAATCTTTCTGCAAAACTTTTGGACAGTTGTAAATGACAGGCCACTGAAAATGCAGTGATCACTCTTTTGGGGGTTAAAGACTCAAATTAGCGGATTAAATTTTGTTTTCTTTTTTTGTGTTTATAGCCGCCCCTGAGACACGTTTTTGAGCTATCAGCCGTCATTATAAGCCCTCAGGTTTGTTTACTGTGGTATGAAAACCTTTCCATTGAAAATACATTGCCCGGGCAAAAAATAGAGCAAAATGGGGGAAGGAGTTATCGGATTTTCACTTCAAAAAAACTCGATTTTACTCTTCGAGCCCCGAATCACTGCACAAACTTTCATCAAAATCGAATCAAAATTGCGGCCGTAGGAGTGCTTACAGACCGAATGACAGAATGACAGAAGTGATTTCTTAATAGATCTGCCCCGTGCTATGCTATAGCAATGGGACACATAATTAAGTACTTAGCTGAAGCTGAAGCTGAAGCATTATTTTCTAATTCGTTGATTACCGATCGTTGTTGTCCGTCGACAGGGCGATCACGTTAAGATTTGTGTTGGGCCGGCCAGTCAACGGCAGCGAGTACGACCTCCTACAGCGGGCACTTGTTGACGAACAGACCACACACGGGGACCTCGTTCAGTTGGACTTTATCGACTCTTACGGCAACATAACGCTCAAAGCGATCGGCGCTCTCCAGTGGCTCAACGAATTTTGCCACAACGCTGAGTAAGACACCATAATAAACACCGCAGCTTTTTAGATTTTTTTGCCAGTTTTAGTTGTGATTATTTTTTTTTCTTTTTTAGTTGCTCTGATTTTAGTCAGTTTCTTAATTTTTTTTAATGTTTTACGTCATAACTGCAGGGCTACGCCTATTATAATTTCTCTTATTTCATTTTAAACAATTTTTTATTGCGTACATTGTAGTTCTTTTTAATTTATTTGCTAGATTATACTGACGGTCTGTCTGTTAGTTTTCAAATGCAAATTCTTATTGTATCGTGTCGTATCGTATGCTCTATTATAAACTTGTGTTTTTCTCTTGTAAGTTTTCTTTCTGTATTTGCTGATATGTATCCTTATCTTTGTTTTCTTTCTGTTTTCTTGTTATTTTTTTGTTTTATTTTTATGATGAAACATAAACATAGAAGAGAGATTTTAGCCGTTTGAGAAAGAAATTGGTATTAGATTTCGTGTAGGTTACATACACAAAATCACAACGATCGTCAAAACATCACAGTGCTCGGACATACACGTTCATGCATAATTTAGTGTGTATAGTTTGCAGCGTTGGGAAAAGTCAGACAGAAAATGAGTTAAATCAAACTCTCAAATCATGAAGACCAAATGAGTTTAAACTCAAACTCAATTTATTTACTTTGTAGTGAGTTAAATCAAACTCACGAACAAAATGAATTAACTCATAATCTCATTTGTTATCGGTTACAAGTTAATCGAACAGTCAATCAAGCACTCAATCAATGAAGTAAATAAGGTTGTCCTATTATGCTAAAAAGCAGTCAATCAGCAAAAAATCACTGTTCGCTGTTCTACAAAAATATTTCTTAGCCTACTCAGTACTTAGTCATTGTCACTTTAGTCAATCAGTCATGTTCACTTAGAAGTCTTTTGAGTGAACTTGTCTGATTGACTTATCTGTTTCCAATCACTGTTTGTTTCCTACATATGTTTGCTTTCAGCAATGGCAATTTCTAACAATTTGCATCTGAAGTTTGTATGCATCTCTGAGTTTCAATCTGTTTGCCTACGCTGAATATTCTCTCTACTGCAGCTTATAATGGCAATGTTGTATCAAACTAGATGAAAACTGATTTGTGCGTCTTTGTTAACGACCGATCAGCGAGATATGATGACACTTCTGTATGGGCAGCAATAACCGGAAATGAATGGTTCAGTCCAGTCATACTTACCTATTCGACCCCAGTTGGCCGCAAAATTTGTTGAATTGCTGTTTAATAAATTCACAACTCACACAAATACTCAACTCAAACTCACAACTCGCAACAACTGAGTTAACTCGTGAGTTGAAACACATCTGAGTTAACTCATGCCCAACACTGCTAGTTTGTGTCCAAATGTGTTTTGCTGACCCACAATGTGTCAAAATCGACGACCGCTGGGGCTTAACCTCCAAACCTTACTGGTGTGGTTAATGGTTACTGGCCAGAAGCATTTATCAGCAACTCAATAAACTTGGAATTAAAAGTTTATTAATAAGATGTTTGCGAACTATCAGTTAAGTCTTGCATTTGGTCCGTTTGATAAATTTTGCAGATTTACGGGCACTCAAAGAGGTCATTGTTATTTACTAATTTGTCTCTATCCATCCCTTAAAGCCTTTCAGCAATCACTCACTTTTTGTGTGTAGTCTTCTGTGTATAGTCTTCTCGGTTTTGTAAAGTGCATTTTATGTAGCAGACATGTTTGCGGTGGTCTTGTAATAACCATTATTCCGCGATGACTTACTGTGATGTAATTGGCCTTGTAGCCTTTATGTTCGTTAATTTAAACGACTGATTGACCTGGTGAACATTGTGCGTCAGATGGGTCATGAAGGCGGACGACGACGCGTTCGTGAACATGTTCTCACTGATAGCTCGACTCAGCGAGCTAACAGTCGCACCGCCAGCATCAGCATCCTCATTGTCGTCGTCGTCGTCGTCTAATATGTGGATACTATGCAACGTCTGGCGCAACGAGGAGGTAATGTTCATGTAACTGACTGACCGCAAGGCATTCCAACCTGCATTTGTTCAGCTGGCCGCGTAAATTGTGCTCTGCAACATCATGCACAGGATAATTTTTCTGGCTTTTGCAGTTGTAAGTAAGTAAGTAAATCATTTAATGCATAAAACAAACGTGAATGCGAAGTGTAGAAGACAAACGTCTAAAAAGTTGCAGGTCAAAGGCGGAACCTACTCTCTTTCGCTATGGTGTTTACAAATAATTTGAGCAAAACTCACGTGACGTGCTATAGCAGTGGTCCAGCCACTTTAGCAATTAGTGTAGGTTTACAGCAATAAAGATATTAATGCATCTTGAAAGAGTACTTAAATTTGAGGCCACCGTATGGAAGACTCCTTGAATTTAAGATATCGAAAATTAGATTTTTAAAAATGTACGTTGTATGCTAAAATGTCATATGCAGGTTGTCCAGGTCCATCTCCAGCCATTTCGGTGCAATTCAGTCTTCAAATGTGCATGTGTTGCAGCCGGAAATCCCGAAAAATCCACTAAAAACCTATTTTGGGGGTTCAAGGTCATTCAAGGTTATCGACGTTGACACCAATAAAAAGCTTGTCACTATTGCTTGTTATGATAAGCAGCATGTCTGTGCTTATCTGCAACCGTTTTCACGCTACACGAGATAATTGCGATAAAATAACCACTTTTTAGGGGGGTAGCCATCTTTGACGCCCGCCTGCGCCGGCCTCCTTGAACCTAGGGAGTCGGGACTTGGACTGCTGAAAATTTCATATGCAGGTTGTCTTGGTTTAACTCGAGCCATTTTGTTGCAATTCAGTGTTGAAACGTGCGCTGCATCCAAAAATTGCGAAAAATTCACTAAAACCCCCCTTTTTTGGGGGGAGGGTTCAAGGTCGTTCAGTGTCATCGATGTTGATAAATCTAAAAAGCCTGTCACTCGTGCTTGTTATGATGTGCAGCATGTCTGTACCTATCTGCAACTGTTTTCACACTATACGAGCCAATAACGACAAAACAACATTTTTAGGGGGTACCCCTCTTTGACGCCCTCGTTCGAGGGGAACCCCTTCACCCAGGGGCACGAAATTTTGTCACGAAATACTAGAGACCTTGAGGCAGCCAACAGTGAAGATTTCGTGATTTTAGGTGTCGCCGTTTTGATACAGTGCCAGAGTGTGACGGACGCAGTGGCGTATTTAGAGGGGGCACGGTGCGATGGCCCTCCCTTTGGCCCGACCATGAAAATTTTTTACAGGCGACTTTATATGAAAAGGTGCGTTTTTTGCCATTTTCCAGCAAGAATTGCAAAATTCAACAACGTTTGATGGTTTTTTGCGTTTCCAATTTTCAGAAAAATGGGCGAATTTGCGGTTTTCATCGAACATTCAGAAGCAAAAAGTGTTTCAGCTTCAGGGGGGCTTCGCCCCCTGACTCCCGACCAGTGCGATTGTCACTTTCGAATAAAGGCAACTTGCTCGCTTAGCCTACTTACTTATATCACGGCTAGAAAGGCTTAAAATTTTTAATCATTTCTATTGATTTGGTCAACACTGTGCATTGACGTTGTAAGTATGTGGTACGTGGCAGGTGGCGCGCGAAGGCAAGTGGCGTATTGCTAGGACGCAATGGCGCTACACATATTGGCCAACATTCTGTCAGGGACTAGCGTTCATTATGACGACGAACTTCGTTACAGCCGCCAATCGCCTTGTTCGTCACGTTCCACAAATCTGGCTCGATGACGTCAGTACGACGCATATAAATTTACGTATTAAACGTTTATAAAGTTTTTAAAAATTCATAAAAATGCGTTTTTAACGTTTTCATTTCTCCAACGTATTCTTCTGTTTTTAATAACCGTTGAACGGTGGGTGTAAAATGACGTTGATAATATTTGTATTAATTATTACTTTAACTGTTTGGCAAAATACATTTTTTTTGTTTTTCGGTCAAAGATAATCTTGCTGACGTGTTAAGTGTTTATTGTTTAAGTTTCATATTAAAGTTCTGTATACATTTTCTTTCAATAGCAATCTTTCCTTAGTGCTATGTTTTCTGGCTTCTTTCACATATTTTGTGAGAGTATGCCGATGAAAGAGCCATGAAAAGGAAAAAAGTATATGAACCTCGCCAATATTAATCGAATGTAAAGTGATCAAATTTAGTAGGGGTTAACTTGCTGTTTTGTTTTCATGGCGCTTTGTAATGTGTTTATTTAATACCGTTTAATTTTATACTTCGTAGTTTTACGCCTGTTTTTCAGCAGTGTCGCTTTTTCCGTAGTCAACATAGTCATCACTGTTTCATGTATTGTACGCGTATTTTCATTGTTATTGCATTGTTATTGCATTGTTTTGTCGCTGAACTTCACTTCTTATATTTTACTTGTAAAATATGTGTGATTTTGTGCCTTAAACTCTAACGTGCAACGTTTATTTCCTACATTTCTAGGTGTATTTGACCGGAATGGTTCCGCTGGCTATCCAGCCGTCACGACCTCGTCATGTTGACTTCAACGCCTACTACATGCCACGGTCCGACGCCGACTATCCGTATCAACTGCGTCGGTTTGCTGACAGTGCGCTGTGGCATGACGCAATCTTTGCCCACCTGCAGCAGCAGCCCGAGCTACTGATGCACCGGCTGTGGCAATGTGTCGAGGCTAACAATGAGGGAAGGAGACCGCCGTCGTTGGATGATATTGTCGACCAGCCTACGATCCCGTGGACGCGGACCGCAGCTGTTTGGGGTGCCTTACTATTGATATGTGTCTTCCTTGTTTTACGGCGGCTTCGCGTTTTACGATGAAACCCAAATTTTACTTAATACTCTGATTTGTCGCGGAGATTTTTAAACTTACAACGTGATGTATTGGAATTTCTCAAGAAGCAGACCGTAAAGATTTTGCGATCCTAGTTTGCGACGCAGTACAGAAGTGTGACATTCAGACAGACAGACAGACGGACGCCTCTACCATTGCTAAGACTGCTAAGACATCTCCATAGCAAGTTATGCTTACGCCCTGTAGCAACAAGGTGTACAACAGTTCGAAAGTCTACAGAAAATCCTCAGCAAATCAGAGTAGTCGAGTTTGGGCCCAATACATTTGTACGCTGCGACTGCAATACAGAAAGAAAGGTGCTATACATTGTCCATATCTTCATCAAATCTTGATCAGTTTATGTTCGACAAACTTTCATACACGTTTGTATTTTTATAAGTAGGAATCTCGTTTTGGCGTTTTTCAAACTTCTTTGTTAATAAGCGTTTAACTATTAGTGTTAAATTATGGCAATTTGTAATTTCATATACCTACAAAAGTTATCGAATGCAACAATAATGAATTGAAATACTGCGCCAAAGTAACTCTGTTTTAAATTTATATTTACTTTTTTGCGTGTAACTTTGTGTCACTATAATTGCTTTATGTGCAGCGCGTTATGTGAGCTTCAGTTTTACCTTGGTGGAAAGTTGAAATTGCTGAAAGCAGATGTGTGTAGCGCCATGAAATCTAAAGTAAAACATGCAGAGGCACAATCTACGCTCCTCTACGCTCCTATACACTGTGTTTAGAAATAAACACCCACTGACGTTTACTTGTATAGCGGTGACTTCTTGACCGGCAACCGGTCAAATAGCCTGTAGCCGGTCAAAACGAAAAATCGCAGTCGCCACCTAGCGAATGACATTATAGATAGTGTACGCGCTAATGACTAGAATTTACGTTAATATTATGGTGTAGTGTTTGGGCTTGGGATTAGGGTTAGGGTTAGTGTTAGGGTTTGGTTTGGTTAGTGTTTCTTAACGATATATAGGAACAGTAGTGAACGCATTATTAAAAATAGAGTCTGGGTGGTATATTAGAGGTTGCTGCAAGAAATGGCAAAACTTGCCAAGCGGTATCCTGTGATAGTGCTAGCTTGAGGAGCTGCTTGGCCAGACTGTCGACTCGTGAGGATTCTGCCGAGGTCGATCAGTTGCTCCGGTGCCGCCGCGTCCGTGCGCTCGCCGTCGCCGCACGGACACGAACGGCCTTAGCCGGTACCTATGACCACCATTTTGGTGGTAGTACATACCGGCTTAAGGTTGTTCAAGGCGGTGACAGGGCCGGATATTTGACCGGCAGCCGGTCAAATAGCCTATAGACTATTCGACCGGCTGCCGGTCAAATATATGTTCAGCTTTTCACAAAATTTTTAGGGAATGTTTAGGAGGAAGGAAGTACTCCATTGGTGGAAAAGTTAGATATTTTTTTGCTACTGGCGACTTCATGCTGACGTCATATTTCCGAATTTGTAAATTTTGTTTTTTTACTGTTGGAGACAAACATTTGATAAAATGTTTGTGAGTCAGCAAGGGTTATGGAGCCACAAGTTTGTGCAAGATGTTTCTGGACAATAGACAGACATCTGAATATTGATGGAATGAAACTTTTAAATAAAAAAAAATCAACACGACTGACAGCATCAAGTCGTTCAACTGACGGCGGGCAAGTGGTCATCCACGCAGTGTGCAGTGCGCGTCAGGATGCCAACATCACAGACGAATCCAGGAGTTGAGAACAAAGGTGAACTTCTTGGGTAGGGGCCGGTCGCCGGAGCGCAGCCCCGGAATCAAACGCTTTTTGGGGCTTGAAACCCCCCAAAAATGCATATATTTAGTATAAATTTTATTAGTTTTACTGCACAAATTTATAACGCATTGCATATGCAAGGAAAAAAGGGCGACTTTGGCATTTTGGGGGGCATGGCCTTTTTGCCCCCCCCCCAAATCCGTTTATGGCTAACATCAACAAAGTTGAGGATCTCAATACCATCAGAGTTCACGTGTACAAATAAGAACCCAGTAAAACATTGTGTCTTTCGGGTCAAAAAAGCGAAAACGGCATTTAAGCGACTGCCTATTAAAAACAATAGGTCTAATATTCCAGAAGTAACGTAGCCTAATTGCACTGACGAATAGGCCTAACAGTAATCATCACTCGCTCAAACAGTAGCAAACTTAGAAATACCAATAATTATTATTATAGCCTACTGGTCAGCACATAGAAATCTGATAAGTCTAATTTAATCCGGGAAGGCGTGCTGACGCGTTTGCAATAAACTGGAAGTCAACGATAATCGATGATAGAGAGAGACCCATACCGGTATACATGTAGCTCGTATCATGTAACAAACAGCTTATCGTCGCATTGCGATATATGACATTGCTGTAGGTCTATGACCTCTGCCTTAATCTCTGCTTGTGTATAGCGCTGTAAGAATATACAAAAGCAGCCATAGGCCTATATTTTCGGAAACTTTCTTTATGAAAATAATCATTTGTCTATTTTAAAGGAATTTTAGAATTTGAACGCTAAAGTAATTTTAAGTTATGCCCGTACTACAAGTACCGCATGTGGTGTTATTTTTTGTTTTCAACAATGCAGTACCTACATTGGTTAGGCCTACTCTTTAGCTCTTAAACATGAAAAAAATTGTCGTTGGTCGACATGTCTAAACTTTGCAATATTCATGATTTTCTGTGCTAGCAAAGTTTTTTTTCTCAAAGACGAGCATGCATACGGTTTTGAAGGAATCAAAAATATGTCAAACGTCCAAAAATACGCGAATGCCGTGCAAGGAAAACAATCGACGATCACAATAATAGCAAAACTGACTACCGTAATTTATAGGTGTGCAATTTGTGATAGCCTAAATTCTAAACCTCATTCGACTAGCGATTATGTAGGCGGCTAGCAGGTCTGACTATAGATTAACTAGATTAACTGATTCGCTTATTAATGGACTAAACAGGGGCATGATTTTCATGCAATAGGAGATACGTCGTGTTAAATTATCCGTTTTCTATACGTTACCGTGATTTTTATGCAGTTTTGGCCCACGAACGTATAGGCGCAGTCCTGGCATTTTAAGCAAAAGTTTACGTCACCAACGAGAAAACCACGCATACCGTAACAGGTGCTTGTGTAATGTAAACTCTGAATGTTTCTTCTGTTGCACGTTGCGCAACTGTTGCGAATAAAAGGAGCTCGGATCAAGGAAGGATGCATGCGTCAGGCCAATCATCAGCTACATCAATTGCAGCTGCAACAGCAGCAGCAGCTAAGCAGCAGCTGCTAGCCTAGCAGCAGCAGCAGCTATGTTTATCTACTATATATTACGTTCGGTCGTCGATCACGAGCCACAGCAACTGCGAGGAGGTCAGCTGCTGTAGCGACTAAACCCAATGATTGACAGATGGCCAGGCGAGCGAGCAGTCTGGCTGCAGGGGGCCAGCAACTGAGTGCCGCCGCTGGAGAGCAAAGCTTATAGAACTGCCGCGGACGAATTAGTCAAGCAAAGTGCTTGATCACTGAAAACTGAACTAAACGTAGCTCAGCCGAACTTGCACAAACTAGATAGGCTACACGTGCATCTCTTGCGTAAAGTCTATGGTGCAGCAACGGCTGCAGTCTTGAGTATAGGCGGCAGGAACAGTAACAGCAACAGTAACACCCTGATAGATGGAGACTGCAGAGGCGTTAACTGGCGAAACGTCGTCAGCATCTTCCACGACGTCGACGACAACGACTGCAGCAGTGATAACAACATCAGCAGCCGAATCCACTCCAGCTACGACTACGACTAACAGCTCGGGCGAACCAGTCGTCGTCCAGAATACCTCAGTCAGGTCGCTGTTACTGCTGTTACACGCGTGCGATGACTACGGTATAAGCTTAGGTTATGTACAGTAGAAGGCATGAAGCACGTGTAGCCAGTCTCTTTTTCTGTCTTCATCCCTGTGTGTGTGTGGTATACTTTTTGCCGAAGGAAGACGATAGGCCTACCGAATAACCATTTTTCTGTTTGTCTGCAAGATTGGCTATGAAGATGTGAACGATTTTGGATGAAATTTTTCATTGTTTTTGGGACATGTGAAACTACATACAAAGTTGTTAGGGGTCAAAATTTTTTAAAACTTATTTTCTTCAGCAATTTCCATTATTTTTACGCACGACATCACATTACTGCTAACGAAGTAAAGTTTAAAAATTAGGTCTGCTCAAGTTTTGTTAGAATAAGAGCTATTTTGAGATACTGTTGGTCTATAAAATACGTCATTCATCAAGTTTGCGGGACTTTTGCGCGTGTCGCATTAAGCTATTGTAGATGCTGTGTTTTCTGTAAACCAGCAGCCTAAAAAATTTGAACTTAGGCCTATACTGCTTTTCCACTTTCTATAGCTAATGGTGGATTCGTGGGGTTCTCGCGCTTAGCACACATAGGCTTACAATGAGGAATAATTGTGTGGCGTTAGACAACTGCGCGGAGATATAAAGTTTGCAGCCAAAAGAGTATGCTTGCCATGAGTCATTGTCTTATAATCTCGACTGGTTCGGCTGATTGGCACGAACAAATGGCACGTATACATAACCATTGCCAGCAGACAACTGGACCGAAGATGCAGCATGCCCTGTCTGTTTAACACTAAGCTTTCAAGGCGTAACGTACACAGTCTGCATGCACTTTTTTCGAGCTGATGGGACTCAACGCGCCCAAGGCGCCGAGAGTGAAACGCTAAGGGACGAAAAGATCGAGGGATCGTAAGCTTTCTATGCAGTGGGATCCGGGGCGGAGCCTTGGCCGGAAACGAGTTTTAGTGCATTATGCGCTTAAGAAACGCATGACGTGCATTACAGTTTGGTATTTTTGTGAGTTGCGACTGTGACATTTAAATCTCGCACAGCACGTGCGGAGGCCAAGGCGATACGTTTTATGTTCTAAATGAGTTTTTACCTTTAACCACTAAGAGATAACAGCTTTATATTTAAGTTTTTTGTATTCGCCAGGTGGTAGCACCATTTTAGCAGGAGATTAAGATATCTGATCGCTTCCGATTACAAAATCGACCGGGCTGTGCGTGGCTTGTAGGGTGACGGAGTCGGTGAAGAGTCGCATCGAGACGAACAAGACCATCATCCAGCGTACGACCAACACGAACGCCGTGCAGGTGAACCGGTACGACGCCCAGGGCAACCTCAAGTCATCGGACATCGACACCAGCTCGTGGGAGGACCGAAACACTCAGAGCTATACCTGGTCTAAGCGTGAAGAACCCCCGCCAGAGGCACTCGCGCCACCCCCGACCGACCCGCGCTTTGAACAGTTCTTTGCATCGGCCGACCAGCCGCATCAGCAGCCGAGAACAACAGATGGTTCTCAGTCGTCCTCTGCACTCGTACTGACGACGGCAGAACGTCGAGATGTGCCGGCTGTCTCGTGGTCTGGTACCACCGCCAGTCATCAGGTTCGACCACCAGCGTCATAGCTTATAACAGTGAAGGAGGCACGCAAAAAGTTGTAATTTTTTACAGACAGCTGCACATTTCCGACAGAAATTATGAACGCTTAAAATTTTAAATTTCTTTCACAAATTTGTCGATAATTTATGGATTTTAACCCAAATTCTGTACTCCTGGAAGAAAACATTTCGAATAGAAGGACGTTATCCGACAGACTAAAATGTAGGAAAGAGGGGAAATTGTCCCTGCTTCTTCTGCCAAGAAACCACTAGGTACAGCATGCAACAGTCGTGTGATACTTCGCACGGTAGTGCAGCAACATATTTGAGGTAATATAGTGAGCTTTTTTCTACAAACGTCGCTGTAGAAAAATTGCAGAAAAAATTGATCAATATTTGGTAGCGAGATTATCATAAAGATACGAGTATAAGCGGTCCCTGCCGAGACACAGTGTATAGCATAATGTTAGCAAAGTGCGTTTGCTGGTTATGTTACAAGGTGGACGACTTGGAGGGCAGCGAGCAGCACATGACGACGAAGATGGACGGCTCGCAGTGGTCACGTAGTGGCGAGTCCGTCTGGATCAGCTCTGGGCCAGTCTCCCCCTCCTCGTCCTCGCCTTCCAAGACTCGTCCTGCCATCGACGGTCAGCCATCACCCGCCGGCGAGACCAATACCGCTACCGGGTACGCCAGCAAGTTTGGATTAAGTAAACAAGTAAACATTTAAACAGTTCTCTTACAGTCCAGCTCAGTTGGCTTAATCTGCTGCAATTTTCCAAAGTTAGCTATCACCAAAGATTTGTTTTGCAGACGATTGTTATAAATTTTTCTTAAAATTGAATCAGCAAGAAACCGAAAGGCCCGTCTTTGAACGACATTAACAGTTTATTTTTAGGCCGAGTCTCTTCCTCAATCTTACTTAACTAGACCTACTGGTTGTTCTGCGTGTATCTTCGTCTTTTGTAAACTTTAAAGATGTTCATAGTTTAAACAGACGCCTTCTTTGTGAACTTTGTCACGGGACGCTTTACAAAATGTACGAGTACTTTCTGTTTTATTCAATGATTAATCATAAATTATAATCCATTTCTGGTTGCAGCGCTGCTGGCGGTGACACGCCAGTATCTGCCGGCGAGCTGTCAGTAGAGGAGAGAAGACGACGGCGCGCTCAACAGAACCGAACCCGCAAAGCCGCTACTGCCGTGGCTGCAGTCAATTCCACTGCACCGTCATCCCAGCGAACCAGGCCCTCACCGACCAAACCCTGACGTCACGTTCACATCTCAAGCCATGACTGTATACTCAGCGAACAAACTCAGCTCAGCTGAAGTGCACTGTTACTTCAGTTCGCTTCAAAGGCGTTAGGCCTAAGTTGGTGCCTCCGGCTGTTGCAGTCCGGCGAAAGTGTAGAGAAGACGGGAGATCAGAGGAAATACTTAATTTTTAATTTTTTTTATCTTATGACATGTTGTGTACTATAATAACAGCTCATATAAACGAAGTCAGACAGTCACTGAATAATATCTATCCGAGCTACAGTAGCAAGCACCAAAGTAATTTGGTAAAAAGCGAAATCGACTTACCGAGTTTGATGGTATTTTTTCTTTCGCGTTGTTCTTCACAGTCGATTTGTGGTTACGTCATTTCACCGTTGCTCCTGGTGCAGCTGTTTAGAGTGTTTTCATTCCTACGTTGTTACTTATTTGTTGGTTTTTATCCCGAACGTGTGCGTGTGTGTGTGCTTGCACTGTGTGGGTGTGAACTGGTGATCTTGTAACGATCGAAGTTGACAGTGTATGAAAAAGACTTAAAATAGGTCGTAATTAAAATAATATCCGTCATACGTGCTGCGAGTTTTTCTCACTCGCACACTTGCCAAATGGTGACCGATTTTCGTAATTCATCTACCGGCAACGTGTCCGAAAATTAAGCTATGCAATAAAATGATAATTAGCGATTCCACCGTAATGGAATCGTGTCGGTAAACTAAATGTGAAATTTAAATGCCAGCAAAGCTTTGGCGCTAAACCATTCAAAGCAATTTAAACATTTACTTAGAAGAAGACGTTCTTAACTTATAAATAAATCAAGTCATTGTCGTTTATATCGCAATAGGCGCCACGTTTGGTGTTTAAACCAATTATCTGTGGCCAGCTCACAGGCTGATAGCTCACAATGATTTTCAGACATTTATTTTTTCAATGTTGCTGCCACTAGCAACACTGGTAGAAGCATTTGTCACTTTTACTCACTACCGTTTCCTTTGGAATGAGGAAGGAAAAGGGGAAATGTCTAGTTTGGTTTATTGCATCTTATTGTGACGGCGATTTTTGTTTTTTTAGTCGTAATTATGTTTATTGACAATGTTAGTGTGCTTCACTCTTGTGTTGTGTGAAAATATGGACGAACGACTAGGCTTATTTTACGTATTTTTACAATAAATGACAATTGTTATCTTTTACTCTAAGTAAGTCAGCAACATGGACCCAAAGCAAGCAGTTTCTATGTGAGTATACTGAGTAGGCCTAGTCCCCTACGGCGTATATTGTGGCATTACGCAAGAGGCCATCGTTAACGCTAATTTGTAAGAAGAAATATTTTAGGCTGCATCCAATCTAATGTAGGTAACCTACTCCTCGCACATTATTTACTCATAGCGGAAAAAACAAGACCCAAAACCCAGCCCTCGAACCACGAAGTAAATTGGACAGCCTATTGCTGAGATATATGACCATTTGAAATTTTCCAGGAATCGTGGTCGGGCGTCAGTCAGTCGTCGCTTCTCAATATTTATTACACTAATGTCATAGAGGCCTGTTTCTCTTCGCTACGTCAGGAACGGAGCAAAACTTGTAGAACTTTGAGGCGTTTTGTAGCCTGCCGCAAGACCTCGTTGCCAACGCGCCCTAAATGTTGCAGGCATTGCGTACATCTGTTTGTAGGTAGGCCTGTATACGCTTCTACTGACGTGTCTTGGTAGTTGCGTTGCTGCTGCTTCTGCGGCTGTTGCTTAACTACGTCCGCTTTTATCGACGAATAATTACAAACCAGCGTGGGTTTACTGAACATCCCAGCACGCCGAAGAGTGCGTGAAACCGGCATCTGGAAAGACTGGAATTGGATTCAAAAGATGTTTTCCGCTGAATTCCAGTTGACTATCTACAATATACCATTTCCTATCTTCTTCGGCTTGGTAGGCTGCCCTGATGACCGTCAGCCGATCTTCGCTTCAGTAAGAGACTGATTTTAGCGACAGCTCTAACACAAACATGTTTTATCCAGTGTTTGTCAAAACGATTTTTAAAGCTGTTGACCGATGCAGCATTGACGATACACTTGGTAGTCCGTTCCAGTAATTCACAATTATCTCGCTGAAATAGTCGTGTCTATCTAGCTAGGACTCTCCATCCGTCCCTTACAACGGTGAACTGCTTGTATGAAACGGCTAACGCTTTGCCGAGACGAGTGTTGTCGTGCGTTGCATGCATTACCTTTGTTACATGACTTAGGCCTATTCCGCGCCCTTGTCTGGCGTTTCCATTTCCGCAACATCGCGCGAATCGACTGCTACGAAATGTGATACATCTAAAACCGCAAAAAGTACGCTGTGAACAGTGTGGAAATGTTGAACGGGATCGGTACATTTGCTGCACGGAGCTTACTAGAGGCAATCATAAGCCGACAACGAATTGTAGAGATAAATCATTTCCGACTACATAACATACAAAATAACTGAACCATCGCCAGCAAGGGTGTAGTGCTAAAAGTTCTCCTTCTGTTAACAAAAAATAACCTGTTAAAAAAATTTTGTCCGTAAATGTTTTTCCAAAATACCAAAATTTTGGGTTGTAAATTCGCAATTTTTAAGACAATAGGTAAGATTAAACTTTTGAACATTCGTAATTTCTTCCGTCTCGTCTGTCGAAAAATTGCAACTTAATTCCAGTATCACTTTTTTCAACTAAAAACGCCGCTGACCGAAACTACAAGTTACTATAACCTAGACTGAGTTTCAGCAAGTAGAAAACTGAAACTGTGTGTTTTGGTGATTTTTGGCAAAAATACTGGGATGCGCCCGTAGCCTACTGGTAAAAAGGGGACGCCATCGCCCCTTCCCGCATTTTCGACCTACTTCACCCTACACCCCTAGCTGTGAGTGAGCTAAGGACAACAGTTGTAGAAATGCGCATGATGTCACTTTCTGCAGTTTCACGACAGTCAAACAACCTGAAGTTGACAACACGACAATGTAAACGTCCACAGTTCTCTAAAGTAGGGTGCTTTCGCACATGACGTGATGGCATAAGTGAGTGAGTGAACCACGATGTCGTGCGATGTCGTACGATATATTTTACAATTGCTGCAGGTTTTAGGCATTCAACTGTCCTCGGAAACGACGACATTGTCGCTAAGTTATTTCTCTGTTAACACGCTAACTCGTGAACCGTTGCACTTAGCATAATAAACATTTTGCACAAACATAAATCACCTCTCTTGACAACCTTCAAGAGGTCATAGATCAAAGGTCAAAGGTCAAGCCCACACGGATTTTTTTGTTTGTTTTCTGTGTGCATGATACTGAGGGTACCAGCGGGCAGTACTTAGCTTTGAGTAAGATTTGACAGTTTTGCTTTTCTTATGTTAGGCCTATCTCATCGCACCATGTGCGAGCACCCTTACACAACACTGAACTGACAGATCTACGAATGCCATGCGATCATTTAGCAGTTACGCTATGCATCAGTGGATATGTATTTTAGGATATCGGAATGCATGAACCGATGACACCGCAGCACATTATGCAGCCATCCACAGTCCGCGCTAGCAAACAGTCGTACTCGAAGTGCAGCACGCCGACATACCACCACCCCAGCAGTTACGCTGAGCCTTCAGTCCATACAAACCATTAGCCTATTAAACAAATCCACAGAAACAAGTTATGCTTTCGAGTATCACCAACCACTTGCTGGTTTTGTAGATAAAACAGTCGTCGCAGTTCACTTGCGTTTTGACGGTTTTTTGTTAATGACAATAGAGAAAATAGGCTTAAATAGTAGTTCTGCAATACCAGGTGGTGGAGGCTTAAATCGCATGCTTCTAAAAAGGTAAAGAGACCGTGCCCCATATGAGGCTTAGACAGGATGTAGACAAGATGTTCATCTCCCAGTCGTGGCCGTTGAGCCCGTAAGTAGATAGACCACCACGTCCGTGACGCATTTTCCAGTGTGACACCAAAGTGCCAGACCTACGGTTAACTTTCCGGCTGCAGAGCGTCACCGCTCTTTGGCCGGTATTATATTTGATGACAGAGGCACATGGGGGTCCTTACTTTATAGCGGACCAGCTGGGATTTGAACTTACGACCAGTCGATCGCGAATCTGATACCCTAACCGCTGACTGACCCAACTTCCTTTTTTTAAAATAAACACTATAAATAAAAATCGTTGCGTTTATAGCTGCATCATTTTCCCTCTTTGCTGCGTTGCCGGAAACAGAATGATGACGTCACTGGGATCGGAAGCGGAAGTCGATCGGCTCAGCAGGTGTCTATCGACTGTGACTTCTCGTGTATGGACTTGAGTAGAGTGCGTCGTTTCTTGACTCGTAGCGACATCTGACGACAGCGCTGAAACTGACCTCCGCTACTGACGCTGCTTATCGTCGGCGAAACTTCCGCTTCCTGTCGATGAAGATGATCCTCCGCGCTGCCGAATTCACGATGTATGCTCAGCTACAGCACACCGAAACCTCTTAGCCACACAGTAATCGCTAGCCTTGCGATATCAAACTAGAGAAAAATATGTCGGCTCACTGTCAGCATGATATGCGGCCGTCCGCTTGCTGTGCACACGTAGCACGTTTACGTCGCCTACGTCGTATGCACATGCAATAAATAAATAAAGCCGAGTTTACGCAGGTCGCGCTGCCGCGAGATATGAGCACTGAGCAACATGGGGACATGAAATCAGGCATCTGGCGATCCAAAAACGCAACCATTTTGCAAACTCGGTGTTCTAGTGCAATGTCTTGCTCGAACATGTGAAATTCCAACTATCCCCACAGACACGTAAATGCGATCGCTTTTCACGTTATATTGTGGCTGCAACTGTAAAACTTCAAAAGTTTGTCATCAGCAAACCAAATTTTTCGCCATCGGTGCAGAGTAGCGATAGACAGCACCAGTTGAGACTATCAAGCTTGTACCCGTGACACATTATGATGTCAGCATTACGTCACGACTAACAAAGAATATTTAATCAAACGCCATATTTTGTTGCAATATTTTGAATTAGTATTTCTTCAGCTACAACTGGTAAAAATTTTGTGTAAATTGATCATCATTTAAGTGAATTGTGAGAAAAACAAAAAGAGATCCCGTTTTTATGAAACACTGTGTAAACTGAAAATTGGCATGTACACTAGTTACTTAACTTAACTAAAACCTTGAGAAACCAACTACACTAATTTTGTTTTTTTAAGTTTTTTTTGATTTCGAGTTAGATAATGGTATGAGACAGAAAGACGGACAAACGGACTGGTGTGATGACGAGCAAAACCCGTAATGCCGCATATTAGGACGGCCGCATAACAGTACGTCGCATGTTATTTTAACCATAATATTTTATCGAAATAAAAGTTAATATTAAATAACAAAAGACTTTTTTAACAGAATAGAAGCATTTAGAATAAAAAAAATTATAATTAGTATAATAACACGAATAACAATAACACCTCCTCGTTGGCGAGCCGGCGGCGCTGATTGGTGACATTTTGTCGTGGGCGTGGCGGGACGGCTTCGTGCGTCACGTAACCGATGACGCTGGCCGCTGATTGGTCGGCGGCGGAAGAGGAAGTGGAATGGCAGACTGGGTCGGAGATGCGTCGTGGCTGAGTGGAGCTGTCGTCAGACGGGCGAAGGTCTGTCTCACCGGCGTCTGACGATGAACTGCGTATTCGACGTGTGCCGTGAGTCTGACCGTCAGCGTCAACCTTCACCCACGTATTATACAAAATGGTCAAAAGTTAAAGAAATGTGTACAGCTTTTCATGGAAACCAATCTAAGAGCTAAGTATCGTCACCTGCCAAATGGGATCACACACTGTCACCTGCTACTCGATATAAGTGAACGAGCCCGGCCTCTCATCAACTCCAGCAAAGCAAACAGGAATCGATTTATCTACCCAGAAGAAATGGTAGGCGAAGTTGACTGTATCTTAGTTATATATCGAGATGGTTTACCTGTCCGCAGACAGTTATCCATTTAGTAGTAACCACATGATAGCGACTCGACACAATCGTCACGCAACCAAGCCACTGACAACCAGGGTCGAAGTGGGACGGTATGGACCGGTATGGCATACCGGCACTTTTTTTCTTAGAAAAGACGTATACCAGTAAGCATTGCAGGCATTTTTCTGACATTTAGGCAACTGGTCGTCGATGTTGTCATCAATCAGTGACCAAATTAGCGATAGCTTCTTCATTTACCTATCATTTTTGGTTCCGATTTGCATTTATTCTTTAAATCGGACTTGAAAGTTGAAGGGAAAAGGGGAGGAAGGGAAAGCTACCATACCGGCACTTATTTTTCCCACTTTGAACTCTGCCGACAACTGTATAGTAGCGGCACGTAGAATGATATTCCGTCAGAACCAAAGTCGTTAAGGTTACATGGAGTCGGGTCAGCGTTAGGATTTTTCTGCATTTATTAGCATGAACCTAAATCTAGAACCAAATTCACAACAGTTCGTAAGTCGAAGTTGCACGAGAATAATTATGAAATAATTACACTTACAAAAAAAGTCAAAAATGAATGCAAGTTATAGAAAAATTGCAAGAAAAGTACTCAGGGAAAAGCTTTCTGCCTAGCCAGCTTACTGACTTGAAAAGAGCTTAAAAAGAACTCGGGAAAATCTTAGAAGAATAATTCCTGTAGACATTTTTAAATTAGGCTCTTGTATAACACCTACTGTAAGTGACTAACTAAGAAAGTAAACATTTATAATGCAGATAGAAGCTTATTGGCTTAATCTGCTTCACTTCTGAGTCTGAGCTTGGTCGCGTACCAGTTCTCCGTAGTCGTGGACGGCGAACGACGGCACACGGAGAGAGCTAGCAGCAGCCGCGGCGCTCAGCCAGCCGCCGGGCGCCGTCACATCAGCCGGAACGATCTGCTCGGACGACGGACCCCCCACGACGAAGTCTCTGTCCACGTGTGAGATCACACCAGACGCCGCGGCATCCACTCCGTCACGGTACCGCGACCTCAGCACCTCCTGGTACTTCTCCTGAGCATCGTGCAGCTTCGACAACCACGTCGCCTGTACCAACATCATCACCGTCATCATCGGCACCATCATCAGCAGCAGTAGTAGCAGCAGCATTAGCAGCACGCGTTCAGACCCGTAGGCCTGTATTAACCAAACTTTTTTCCAAATAGGGTTCTACTCCATCCCAAGGGCGGTTTTTTCCGGGGCCGCTTAGCCATTTATTAATCCAGTTAAAAACTCTGGAGAGCCCCACAATGGGATCCGCGGCAAAGTCCTGGCTGCAAACAAATTTTGCGGATTTTCTCAAATTTCTACAAAGAATGGTACTGTGACCTGGCGAACTAAATAAAGTTTAACGTTTCAGTTCGCGGTATAAAAAAAATTAAAAAATTGGAATCATTATCAAAATTTAGTTAGGCTTAATTATGTACTTATTTCGCCAACTCCTCCAAGAAAAATTAATTCAAATCCGATTATAATTTTTTAAAGAAACAAACAAACGCAAGGACTCAAAAACAAAACGTTCGCGTCGAAAGTTATAATAAAATCACGCAGTCAGGGCTGATTAAGTAATTAGTATAGTTAAGCTACGGCCATGAAAAACGACAGTTTTGTGCTTGTGACGATCGCACCTTGCATGTGTCAGTCGGCGCCTGTAACGTGTAGACGGCGATGATCTGTTGAAACTGATTGAACTGTACGATTACAAACGCGTTCTTGAGAACTCCATTAGCGACCGACAGACATCCGAACAGCAGGTTAGGACGTTGAGAACAGTCGTCGACGAAGTGTGGCAGGCACCAGTCGCCCACTCCGCCACCGTCACTGTCAGGCGACTGCTGCTGCTGCTGCTGCTGGGGTGACGGCGCCGGGC
>Ga0056128_1002965_pt1 | contig 20518 bp, 11 predicted proteins | sample WorMetLIZISLAND2_FD_71113 | JGI IMG/M metagenome (GOLD analysis project Ga0056128, IMG submission 71113) | Marine gutless worms symbiont microbial communities from Max Planck institute for Marine Microbiology, Germany - Olavius geniculatus... ... | reverse complement strand
GCAATATATAAAAATATATATGACATTTTTTATCTCTGTGTATTCTAACGAAATAAAATTGATGATTATACAGTTTGCACTATTTTTCTTTATTTTGATTTTTTTTTGCTTCGTTATTTGTGTGTGTGTTTTTTCGTTTATTGTTTGTTTTTATATTGTGTACATTTGTGTTGCCGTTGCTATGCTGAAATAATTCAAATAAAGTTTACATATTACAGGCATTTTTGTCTGAAGACAGAAAAGTCATTTGTTTTTCAATTTAGTAACACCAGACGGACAGACTGACAGACAACATTACGATGACAATTGCATTAGGCGCATTACTCGCCCATGCGATTTCATGTGCCGTATGCCCGTTGCCCGTATCTGCGCTGGTGACTGCGCAGTACGTTGTGTTATACGTCGTTACCCGATTTACTTATTTATTTGTATTGTGGGTGGGGTTGATCATAAGTTGTGTAAACAAAAATATGAGTGCTTTGCAGAATTTGCGCAGTTTTCGGCAACCGCTGCGAATATTGCAGATATTTGCTAGTATAAACAGTTGCAACGGTCAAAACAACGTTTGCAAGCGACATCGACTAATATCTGCGTTGTAGAAGTTCAGTTTACGATGCCAAGATGGCCTGTCGTTTGGGCCTGTCTTGGTTGTTAGTGGCGTCTGTAGTTCTACTTCCGGGAACGTTTTTTCTAACGTAAGTGCCGTGTGTCACTCGGGTTAGACTGAATCAGCGATGTGCTTCTGCGATTACTTAATAAGTTGATATAAAGTCAGCCTATGTAAAATTTACTGCAAGGGCAGTTATTGTCACATCTCTGAAACAGCACATAATTCGGTTTATCGCATTTCCCATGATACATCGGTCAGTGCAGGAGTTTCGGTTCCGTTTCATATGAATGATGGGAATTGTGACAATCACCACTATGCATCTGAATTGTTATTGCTTTGTGACAACTTTAAGCGGAATGTGGCACTATTGCCCCTGGTCCCTCTGGTCAAGGGGGTCATGGGGGTGAAGCCCTCTGAAGCTGAAGCACTTTTGGTTTATAAACGTTCAATGGAAGCCACCCACTTTTCTGAAGTTTGGAAACACAAAGAAATCAGATATTAGTGTTATTATTGCAAAACATTATGGGTCGTCAGAAAACTGGGGGGACCTGGAGCAAAACTGGGGGCTTGTGCCGCCCGGCCTAAAACCGCCACTGAGCACAGTGCGCACAGAATGTTGTGCCTGTCATTGATTGAGTTGTACGTAATTCTAATTTAGTTCAATTTTTATTTGTGAAAGTTCTAACTGTGCTAGTTGTTGGCATGAATTTATTCTGTATGTGTGTTTTGCAGATATATCATAGCATGGCAGCTTGGTCATGTTAATCCTATTTTGCCATACATCAGGTCAGCAACTTCTTAAGTTTCAACATTATTGTGCACTTATTAATTTACTTTTTTTCTTACTTACGTACTTTGACTACTGGCTGCATAGTTTTCGGTCTGTGGGGTGACATTGCAGATGATTACGATGGTGAAAATTGCTGTATGGCATTGGTTGTTATGTATATGTAATTCAATTAATTGTTTTTGGTTTTGGCCCTCTGACAGTGTTGATTTTTTTACAGGTTGTGTATGTTATGGACATGTTGTGTTCGTAACTTTGAGTGCTTTATTGGTTCATGTAACGGTTCTGCAATTGACACTTGCGAATAAAGTTAACTTAATTAGTATTTTGTTACTTAAATTCAGCACAGGTCCTACCGTAAATTTTGTCGGAATTGTACATCAAATTGTATTTCGTGTAGAATAAAACATTTGTATGACTATGTGGCAATAAGGAGTTTTTTGCTTGAATATTTTTTTGCAAGAACTCTTTAGTTTTGTCTTACGTATAATCATTAATCACTAGTTCACAACCCGTGCTATTATTATTGTTGCTGCTGTTTGCCAGCTATTCCGGTCGAGAGCCACCAGAAAGCTGCATCTTTAGCCAACTGCTTAATATTGCTGCAGTCGTAGGTGAGAGAGCATATATCCATCGTACCTCGTCAACATTGTTATTGAAAAGAAGCCATGTTTATACTCATTTGGGCATGTAAAATTATTTTGCTTGTGATATAGCACTGTAAAAATTAGAGCTGTCAAATTAGCGCATTAATTAATGCATTAATGCATTAATAAATTAACACGCATGAAAAAAATAACATGCATTAAAATAATTAACGCACGTACGTAAATTTATGTTAATTTACTAAATGTCGTGAAACAAAAGTTTCAGTATTTCATTAAACTGCATTTATTTGGCAGTTGAATGTATTCAAGTAACTAAACTGTTGTTGCTGTTCTATCACTACAGTGAATAAATAATTATTTTGATGACAGGCTAATAGATTTCTATGCTAGCTGTGATGGCAGTTATTGTTGATTATACGTTTAAAATGTGTTTTTAACTTTCTATATTCTACAGGCAACCCCCCCAAACGTCACAGACCTGGGGTAACTTACCCCCCTACTTTTTCTCTGCACGGGCCTAGGTGCATTAATAACACGTTAATTAATGAGTTGAAAAAAATTAACACAGTGCATTAGTGCATTTAAAAAATTAACGCTTCAACAGCTCTAGTAAAAATGTGTTTGGTTGATTGCTTGATAGAGTTGAGTTTAGTTAATATTTATTGAACATCAATGAACAAAAGTGTGGCATACCAATTAATCCTGCCCGGGAAACATTTGCACCAATTTTTATGTGCTATGCTTTTTTATTAGACAGCCAGGAATGAGGATGGATTGATTGATAGATGGGCAAAACTTTTATTAAGACAGCTCTGCATAATTTTCTGTTGTGGTGTGGTTAAAACGTCATCCTATTTCTGTGTATAATTTTAGTAAGTATAGCCATGTATGCTCGCTATCGTCAAGTGAAAGAGTATATACCGTCGTCCATGACCCGCTCCGTACGTCTCAACAAAGCTTCATTTGCACTTGGACTTTCATCTACGCTTGGTGTCAGCATAGTTGGCAACTTTCAGGTTGTATATCATAAACAGTAGCAGTAACTAGAAAGCAGTCGAAGCCCGCAGGTACCTCCACCAAGGCAATGTTATTCGCCAGGTGGCGTCACCATATTCACTTTGCCAGCGATTCCTTTATGCCCCCTTTAACGCAATAGTAACAAAAATTTCAAAGTGATCCAGGATTCCTGCCGGATCACCCCCAAAATTGAATCACTGGTAGTTTGTGCCATGCTCAACGTACCCTCAAAATTTCAGAAAGATCCGTCCATAACTTTTTGAGTTATCTTGCTAACAGACAGACAGACAGACAAACAAACAAACAATCTGGCAAAAACATTACCTCCTTGGCAGAGTTAATAATGCTCACTCCAAATCAGAACCATTGCAAGAGTTTTATCAGATGTTAATGCTATTTTTTAAAGTTTTTATTTAGATAATTTATTACAGCTTAGTTTATTAGGTATTTTGTAAGTTTGGTTGATTCGTTGATATGTTGATTTATTTGTTTATTGATTATTAAGTTTTGTTTTGATTAATTGATCATATTTTGTCAAGACAGTAGAAATTGCCTGGAGCAGATGTGTCTAGCAAGACGTCATATTGTGCTGCGTGGTGATTTGTCATTTTGACCCTGTTTTAATGTGATAGAGCGACTTTGTCTTGTAAAGCCCAAATTTTATTACGCCAACTTTCACTGAAACTTTTTTGGTGAAAGTCACGGACACAAATGTTGAGATGTATTGTGATAAGTCTGTGACAAACCGTTTGTGTCGCTGTAATGAAATTTGGTTTGTCGAAGTTTGGCCAGAATGTCCTCAGACAAAAATTGTCACTCAAAGTCGGCGACACAGTTTGCAGACTTTGTCACAAAGTCAGCATAATAGAATTTGGGCTTAATTTGTTGACTGATCTTTCCAGCAAACGCAGTGTTATAATTGAATCGATCATTTTAATCCTGCATTGTGATTCGTCAAATGCTGCAACCCTGCACCCTGCACCCTGATTGGTCGACAGGTTCACACAGTATTCTGGGTACACTTCATTGGTGCGACACTGGCATTCGGTGTTGGTACAGTATACTCGTGGACACAAGTAGTTCTTTCATTCACAACTAGTCCTGAACTCAGTTCGCGACTCGTCTGCTGTCTGCGGATTGTATTCTGTATCATAGCCACCGTCACCTTCTTTCTCAGTATCCTTTGAAGCTGTAATCTCGTCATCATTACCACATTTGTTTGTTAACAGTCAACAAATGCAACTTACATGAGGTGGACTAAATGCAAAAATAGGTTAAATAATAGAAAAGTGAGTCAACATTTTAAAGAAGGTTGTAGACGTTACTGTAGTTTATAGACATACAGTTTTGGTTTTCTTTCGTAGTTGACTAATTTCAGTAGTTGTATTATTTCACAACGGTACTTATTATCAGTGAATGTTGTGTCTTACCTGAATATTTATGGTACTGGTTAGAATATAATGCCGTTTATGATCAATTACTACTCAGTTTGTTTCAGAGTTCACTGTCAGACATTTTTCGATCATTACTGATATCAGCCAATGTAATTTTTAGGCATAGGCTATATGACCGGTCAATTTTTGTCATCGGTCAGAGGCACCCTGTCATGACCAGTTGACCGGTCATGACCGGTCCAATATCCGGCCCTGTGAGGGGTGACTGCGATTTTTCGTTTTGACCAGTCATATAGCCAGTGGGCTATTTGACCATCTGCAGGTCAAATAGTCACTGTGTATTTTTTAACTAGTGTTAGCCTCATTTTGACATACCGGTGTGTGTGTGTGGCAGTTCACCTAGATGGTACAATGCGAACCCTGATGCCAATCGTGACTTTTGACTTATTGAACTGAAAATTGCTACTCTAATTAGTTCTGCCCTATAGAGCATTTGTGCCAATTTGTGTTTCTGTGCTTTTTTCTTGTTTTTAAGTTAGAATGATAATGTGATTGATGGATGGACAAATGGGTATTTGCAGCCTGTTGCAGCCTATTATGATGTCTGCATAATTAAACTCACTCTGTGGCATATTTAATTGCTTACTTTTTAGTAGTGCTATTATAATTTTTCTTGGTTGTTTGTTGCATTGCTGGTTTATGGCTGCTGCTGCCGCATTGTTAATAAATTACTGTCTTATTTTTACTTTCTTCATAGCTGAACTAATCCTTGACTGTTGTCACCTAGCGTTTATGTTTGCTTACGTGTGGTATTATATTGACCATTCGGTGAGTTGGCTTTTTCTCCCTTAAATTTTTTTGCTGAGCTTTTTGCAGACTGTTTCAGTTAACATTGATATTTGACTAATTTCGGTTGTTGTATTATTTGCATTGGTAACAAATTTGCAACAGCTTTCTGTGTTTTTTTTATTCACCCTGTAGCTGCTTCTTGTTTAGATGTGCATGTGGTGCGCTCACTGCAATAGTGTCACCGTTTCGTGTAGATTTAGAGTTGCTTTTGCTGAGCTTAACACACTGCTCGATTCACTCGAGTTGTGCACTGTTTGGTGAGAGGTGGCACTCACTGTAGTGTAAAATCTGCAGACTTAAACTTTTTTCATCATTGATTCTGTTATTTATGCCTTGCTATTTACTGTTTTTATTCACATAGACCAGCTCAAAATTCTTAACTGTTATTTCCTTTATCCATCTTGAGCAATACAACCGTAGACTTTTGGATGTTGAAAATTTGGTGTTCAGCACTGTAATCACTGGCGTTAATTGTGCATTTTTTGCCCATTTTAAATGCTGTTAGTGCATGCAGCGAAAGTCTTGATAAGAATATTGACAAAGCGCATTGAAGCAGAAGTGGAAGGGATCGATTACATTGCGGATGATCAGTTTGGCTTCAGGAAGGGCAAAGGGACCAGAGATGCCATTGCAGCACTGAGAGTACTCGGGGAAAAAGTCTTCAACATAGAAAGGATCTCCATGTATCTTTCGTTGACTGCGTTGATAGGGTGAAGTGGAAGAAGATGATGTGGATGCTGAAAGATATTGGAATGGATTGGAGAGACGGAAACTCGATTGCAAAGTTGTACTTGGGACAAAAAGCTGTTATAAGAGTAAACAACGAATTATCAGGTTGTTGTGAGATTGGACAAGGAGTACAGTCAGATTGTCCACTGTCTTCAGTACTGTTTAACATCTATATCCAGCATGTCATAAACGAAGGGCTTGCAGATATACAAGAAGGGGTTATAGTTGGAGGTGTGTTGGTAAAATCGATCCGTTTTTCAGATGACCAGGCTATGGTCTCTCATACCCAACGTGGACTTCAACAGACGTCAGAGAAATACAACATGCAGATAAATGTGAAAAAGACCAGAGTTATGTGAATGACAGGGAGGAAGGATAGGAAGTTGAGAATAATGGTCAACGGTAAAGAACTGGAGTCAGTCTCACAGTTCAGCTACCTTGGAAGTATGGTGACCGAGGACTGCGGAAGCGAATGTGAAGTAAGACGTCGCATTGCACTGGCAAAGGAAGCTTTCAACAAGAAGAAAGATCTCATGTGTGGATCTCTCAGCCTCCAGCTGGAAAAACGCATAGTCAAAGCATTTGTGTGGAGTATAGCACTGTATGGAAGTGAGACATGGACCCTGCGAAAGAGTGACATAAGAAGATTGAAGCATTTGAAGTGTGGATTTGGCGTCGCATGTTAAAGATATCTTTGATGGAGCACAAAAAGAATGATGAAGTACTAAAAACAGTTGAGACAAGCAGGGAACTCATAGACACACTGAAGAATAGATGGAAGATGTGATTGGGACATGTGCTACGTCATGGTTCTTTGGTGAGAACAGTGTTGGAACGTCGACTGCGAGGGAAGAGGGAGATTGAAAGAAATGCTACTGAGTTGGCTACTGAAGACAAACGACAAGGACATGGATTATTCACAACTCAAGGAGCTGGCACAGGAGTGGGCAAGATGGTAACAATGGCAAACGAAAATCTGCCTGTAGGGCAGAATAAAACAGCAGCAGCAGCAGTGGGGGAATTGTATATTGCCAAACCTTGAGTAGTTGTGCTAAAATTCTTGAGAGTAGTAGTAGTTGTAGAATTATTGTTGAACTTTGCTGCACTGTAGAGTTGGTGTTTGCACGGTTCGGTTTGCTTTCACAAGTTGCTACGTATTGCTGTTATGGGCTCATGCTGGATGATCGCAGTGATATGCCAAATTTGATCGAATATGATTCAAATTTTGCTTTCATTAAAAGGTTAAAAAGGTTAAAGGTGGTGATGTAGCCCTTAATGGGACGCCCATCTCAGAGCTACAGAGCGTCACCTGCCATATGGGATCACACAGTGTTACCTGCCACCCGACACAGGTGAATGTGCCCCGCCTTAGGCCTAACCCCAGCCAGATAGGCTGGTACTCAATTTACCTACCCTGGAGGGATGGAAGGCAGAGTTGACCTAGGCGGCTGGTTACATACAGAGATGGTTTACCTGCCCGCAGGCAGTCACCCATCGCAGTATTAACCAGGCCCGGCATACAGTAACTTCGCTGATCAGATCAGACGTGTTACCACTATACCACGCCACCAACCCAAAGGGTTTCTGCATACCAACCATAGCAACAATTATCACTACTAATACAACTCCTGCTGCTGCTACTATTAATGGCTACCAATTCTGAAATTTATGAATTGAGCACATGAAGAAGAAGAAGAAGATTTCGCATAGGCACTAGGCAGCGAAGCTGAACTAGGCCCGTTGCTTGGGAGCTCATCCCCTTGACGGCACTTTGAGCCGGCGAGGGCGGAGCCCAATTAAGCCAGCATACAGCCCAAGTCGGCCGGATTAACCGACTGGATCAGTATACTTGCAGTCCTGGCCACAGGGCCTACTGTTGCACAGAACTCGCCGTTTTTTCCCTAGAGATGGCTTTGATCACCGCCAGTACTCATTTTACCATCCCACAGAGGGTATAAGGCTGAGTCGACCTAGTTAGCTGGCTCCGTACTGTAGACAGTCACCCATCTAAGTACTAACCAGGCAACAAGAGTAGAGTAACTTCGTTTCATCCGAAACACGTTACCAACTACGCCACGCCACCAACCACATACTGAATACTGTGCTCAACCACAATTGAGCACATAGTGAAATAAAAATTGTTAAGAAATGGCTTAAGGCGTCTCACCATCTACAAAAAATCAGACAGTTGTTAAAAATGCAGATTACCAAAAGTCTGTTGGCACATTTCCAGGCTTTTGGTTGTCAGTATACTGTGTAGTAGTATTTTACTTGATTACTTATTTGTAAAATTATATGTTTTTCACTTAATTGAAAAAGTGAACATTAGTTTCACTACTAGTGCCAGAACAAGGAACAATTGCAAAATGTACATTTGTTTAATGGGTTAGTCAGCAAGTGTATTACTCGGCATATTGGGATGCATCATCTGTCGGGCTTTGCTATTGGTCGGTCAGTAGTTGGCTTACATGCTTGGTGATTGGTTAGGAGAAAAATCGTCTGCTGAGTACCAGCTCAGAGTGGGTTCTGAGCACCGATCTTGTTCTGTTTTTTCTCACATTCTGTGCCGAGTTTACGAAGATTAGTTTTGATGCACCGTCACTGACAATCGCGAGCCCGCGACATATGCACTCCGCTGCTGCCAACAGTCTGTCCGCTTAGGATATTTTATTACATTTACAAGGTGAGTATCTATGTACGCACTTATCGATGCAGTTTTCTGTTTAGTTAGTCCGCCCGAAAACAATAGTTTTCGGAAAGACTTATGTTTTAGCCAAGATGTTTTTTTTTCCGAGCGCGAGATCTCTCTCTCTCTCTCTCTCTCCCTCTCTGGACTGCATTATACGGTTTGGTTATCAACCACTCTTCTTGTTGGTTTATCTTTTTTTATATCCGCTGCTAACTCGAAAACAGGATGTCGTCAGAAAACCGAAATTGATACAAATGTTCTCCACAGAAGGAATAACCGACGTACCAGTTTTCAACTGTGAAGGTCAAATTTTAAGGTCACTAGACATTAAAGAGCTTGTAAAATTGTGGCATGTTTGACTTCCTTGTTTTTGATGAGTGGCTAGGCTGAGGCTAGCCGGTTTAGTGCATGGCTCATTCAGTGTATTATTGTGCCTTGGGTCTAATTTACTGCCAACGCCTGATACTGTCGTGAAGTTCACAGACAGCCACGTATCATGTCGGCACCCTTGGTGCTGACATCTGGTTACTCAACTCAACTCAACTCAACTCGGGTTTAATAAAAACGATAGCCGATGGCTAAAAATATACAAACATAGAAGTAGCAACTACACATATCTAATAGAGCATACAAAATACGAAATAGTCATAGTGGTTGATTTTGGTTTTTCGCAGTTTCAGCAATATCAATTTAGAATTTGCGAGATAGATCTTAATCAATATCTTTTTTTAATGCTGAACATAAGTGCACCATAGTCTGTTGAAGTTTGTTTGTTTTCGGCTAAAATTTTGATATGTAGATGTAAATTACAATCATTTACCAAACGTTGATTTCCTGGGTTCACTGGTTATTGCACATTTGCTGCTGTTGCTTTCACACTGTGCACATTGTAGTTTAGACACTGCAGAATCCACCCAGCTTTGCTGTTGTTTATCCATATTTTTCGTGCTTGCTGTTGGAAAATTTGCATTCTTTTAATAAGATATTAGCATTGTTCTAGAAAACAGCATTGTGGCATAATAGTAGATAGGTAAGTTATGTGTCGTTTTTTTGGTGGCACATGTTCTACTCTAGATTAAGGTGATCAGTGATAGTGTGTGTGAGATATTTAACATTATCTGTTATTATTATGTCTGGTACAGATTAACAGCTTATTTGTCGATTAATTTCCAATGATGAACTTCAGTTAATCCACGAATTTCGTGCAGTTTTTTAGTCAATTGGGAAAAATTATTTGAATTTTAGCCTATTAGAGAAAAGTTAATTAAACATTTATCTGTAGTGATTAATCAGTGAATTAATTGTTAATTTCTGCATCCTTAGTTAATTTTGTAGTGGCAACTGATAATGTGGTTTTCTGGTAAAAAGATGCAGTAGCTGTCCACGAAAGGCCATTGTTCTGTGTAAGGTAATACATTTGCAAAACTTGGCTCTTAGACATTATTAAAGTTTTTTCAGGCAAGTTAACCCACATCATAAAACGCAAAACATCTGCAGAAATTTTAGCAAATGTTCAGTGTATTGAATTAACCTGAATCAATTCTTGTTAAACAAAAAATGACAATAGTAGTAATAATAGTTTTAGCTTGAATAATGACGTAGACGTAGAGATGTAGACGTAGAGCAGTTATACGAGCACACTCACAGGCCTTAGCCATTTTGCCCGTTTTTTGTACACTTTATTACTATTATATATACACTTTAGTTTTAATATTTACTTTGACTTAATTCCCACTAATTGCACACGATAATCATAAATAATATCCTGATTATGCCAGAATCTATCGTCTTGTTTTAAATGTGTTAGTAATATCAGCTGTAACAACCGAATTTGGTAGACTGTTGAATAATGGTAGTGATCTGTCATGCGATGGCTGTGTGTTAGGCAATGTGGCAGCGGCTGAGTACAGCCAGCGAGTGGATTATGTCTGTTGACCTGCTCTGCTATCTGCTCACGTTCTTTGAAGAGTTTCAGCAGATCTCCGTCGTGCCTGAACTACTTCACGTCAAACGACCCACTGAACCGATAGCCACTCAACTCTCCTCGGAACCCATCCTTGCTTCCGTCATCTAGTGCCGGCAGCGTTGAAATTTCTGAAAAGCCCAGTCTTGTGTCTTTTGTTGGTTAGTCCGCACGGAAGTGATAGCTTTCGGAGCAGGCTTATGTTTTGCTGGCATTTTTTCTTTTTTTTCACCGCGAGATCTCCGAGCTGCATCGGCCGATCGCTGCAAAATTTTGCACGATGACGGAGAGTGTGTTCGATTAAAACATAAGGGTCCAAATTTTCAGGGGGTTTCCCCCCCAAAAATTTAAACATTAAATTTTAAAAATTTAAGAGCCAAAAACATGCATGGCCTGATTTCAGATGACTTCAAAGTTTGATGGCGAATATCTCCAGAATGGATGAAGATATTCGAATCGGACAAGTAAATTTTGTACCATGATTCCTCCCGCGTTGGGTGAGAAAGTTCCGTGAACTTTGGCCCTCTAATCACAGATTAAGTGGTGAAATCATACCCACCCAAGTCGACTTTTTCGGAAAACCATATTTTGGTCCCTAAAGGGTGCTGCGCTTCCAAATTTTCACGCGCAGTAGAGAATGACCAAGTCTTGCTAGCGCATTAACGAGCACAATCTCTTCGGAGTTGAACAAAAAAAATTGTGAACTTTGGTCCACTAACAACAAAGTTATAGGCGCTCCTGTTGACCCACCCTAAGTCGGCAATGTGCGTTCTGCGTATGCTAATGCATTTGAGTTCGGGCCATGTGACTTCGATGCTGGGGAAATTTCACCCCCGAATTTTTTCCCCAATCGGACTTACGGTGCCTGGTGGACTCACGTTGGGCTTTGCCCCAAATTTTTAGTTTTTTTTGGATTTTGAGTTTTTAGAAGCCCGACTTAGAACCTTAGCTGAAATGTCTGTTGGTTGATTCTTACGGGTTTTTTGCTTGTTTCCCAGAGCGTAGAATATCTAAAACTTTGCAAGTTTTTGCACACTTATAAGTTTACAGGTGTTTTAAAAATTTAACTAAAAGTGGATAAGTTTGTGTGGTTTTTTGAGGGGGGTTTGGTTTTGAGCTGATATTTTAGGTGAGTTTGCCTAATAAAATTCTGCTGTTTTTTGGAATATCTTACCGGGTTTGTCAATCCTGAACTGCAGTGGTCAAATTGGGCCAAATATCCCAGAATGCACCAGAACTGAGTCTTGGGACTGTGCATAACACCGGACAAGAGTTGTGGGCCCGCCCCAAACTGAAGATATTTCTGCAAGAGCACATTTTTGGTCTCTTGCATATGCAGCACTATTTGATGTTTGGTGACCGTGAGTGAAAGTAGGTCGGACAAAAGAGTGCAGCATTCGTATTCCGGTGCATTGATATTGTTTGTTGTGTAATCAATGTGTTGAAGGTTCATATCATCTTTGATTCTCATTTGCATATGATCACCTTCTTGCTGACTTACTTACTTAACTTACTTTTCTTCTTACCTGTGGTATCTGGTGCTGTGAGGTATATTGTCTTTCCAGATGCATATTTCTGTACTGAATATATTTTAGTTTAATTTGTGCACAATTTTGCTTTGGAAAACAGCGTTTTAGTATACCAGTAATGGTGTTGTCATATTGATTTTACTATAAAACTGAATTTGCTTTTGGGAAATTTCTTTATAATATCTGTTTTTATTCCACGACTGATTTTTGTATAGGTGTTATTGTTTTGTTATTTTAATGATTATTTATAATTTTTTGTTATTATTTCTGCTGGTACTATGTGGATCAGTAATTCATTACTTGGTTTTGCATCCATAAAAATTATTACTTCTTACAATGCTAACGCTTAATGTTAGTGATTAATTTTTGTTAATTATAAATGGTAGAAATATTGATATTTTGTTGTTGTTTGTTTGTTTGATTGTCTATGCTTGATGTGTTTGGTTGCTAATTACAAGTTACTGTTCAGTGCAGCTCTGTTGCTATAATTTTATTGTTGATTGTAAATAGTAGAAATATTATTCGGCTTCGTCGTTCGTGGTTTTGTTGTTGAAGCTTAGTGGTGCGCATGGTTTGTTATTCAGTATTTGCTGCTTATTTATTACTACTAAAATTTCTATCCAGTGCAGCACTAATGTTTGACAGAGTGACCCACCACCTTCTTAAGAAACATGTCTTTTGGTTTTTTGTCATCATTGCATTTTCCTTTCATACTTACTTTCATTTCCTGGTGGTGTGAGCTCTATTGTTTTTCCTGATGCATTTTTCTGCACTTAATGCATTTGTGAATTTGAGTCAAACGCAATGTTTCGCATTATTTCCAAAATTCATTCACTTATATTTTCCATGGTAAATTTGCAGTTACGCAGTTACTAAAAAATCCTGTTAGTCTGAAATTCATTGCTACGTTACCGTGTGGAAGATAATCAACGTTAGAATTTTTCAGTATTATATTGCATCTAGAATTTGATGGGATTTTAAACTGTTGATCTTTTCTTAGTTAAAAGTCACTGCTGATGTGACCAGTGAAAGATTTTTAAAAATTGGTTTACACTCAATTAGGTTATGTATATATATTACTTATTATGTGATTGCCTGTATATGGACCACTAGTTAATTTTTAGTTTATTGTGAATAATAGTATTATTCTGTGGTTGTGTTGTTAAGCATTGTTATCTCAGCTTGTACATTAGTAAGTTGTTTTTCTGTTTGTTTAGACGTTTGGTATTTTTCTCTGTGTATATTGCCAGTTATTGTTAGAGTTGGGCCAAGTACTGTGTTTTCGTTATGTCACCACCATTTGTTCTCGTAACCCATCACTAAATTTGTACAGTCAAACCCGTTTAATATCACATCTGTGGGACTGCCAAAACTGTGTGATATTAACCGAAGTTGACATTAACAAGGAGTTACGATAGTAGTCCAACTAGAAGTAATATTAAGACAACAGCTAAGATCACTGCTAAGAATGAACATATACTGACTCAATAATTCCAAATTTTGATGCAGCATCTTTTTGCCTAGTGCTGGCGTCAACTTTCTTTATAATTTTTATCTTTACAGTTAAGTCCAGATCGACACACGTTCACACGTTTAGGATTAGCCTGTCTCAGTGACTGCCAGCAGTGGAAGAGAGCCAGGCTGGGCTGCAGTCTAGCTGCAGGTGGGGTGGCTGTAGGTAGTCTATCTGTCATCAGTCTGGCCCACATGCAAACACTGGCTTGTTTGCTGCTGCTGTAGTTGCAGTAGCTGAGCAATAGATCAGCCACCCACCGTGCAGGTAGAACAATTGGCCTGCATTCATTCACACACAGGACTACAGTTTGCCATCCGTGCCAGCTGTTTATGACTACAAAGTGCCCGCCCACTGGTCTACTTTGTGATATTAAACGGGGCAATTAAGGCCATCGGACTTAGAAACGTGTTGACATTAAACGATACGTGATAATAGGCGAAGTGACAATAACCGGAGTCAATGCCCTTTGATTACTACAGGCGTTGGCTGGGGATAAAAATTTATGTGACAATAAGCGGATTGTGACATTAAACGATGTGATATAAAGTGGGTTTGACTGTATCTAATCATTGTTTGCATTGTTTCTACAGTGATTTTTTTGTTTTTGGCTTGATTTTTTTTGTCTGTTAGCAAGAGTAAAAGTTATAAACAGATTTTTGTGAATTTTCACAACAAATGGGCTTTGTGAGAAAGAAGTTTATTGAATTCTGGAGGTGATCAATTTTATTTTTGTTATTTTTCTGCTGTTGCACAAAAACCTCAGCGTATTTGCAGATTGGTGCTAGCTGCTAGGGGCATATTCGTAAATGCGAAAGGGGACCCCTGCACATTTTCGTAAGTTTTCAAACATAATTTGCATTTATGGCTAATATTGCATCCCAAAGCTACTGTTTTTCACAAAATTTGGACACAGTTTAATGTTGCACATCAAAAACGCCCAAACTATGCTATTAGCAGCAATTTATTATAGTTTGAAAACCACTGTGTGAAATCCTGGTTTTTTAGTTTTTAGGGAGAATTGTACTTTGTGGTTGTTTTTCAGTTTTGCTCATATTTGATCAGTTATTGAATTAAGGGTTTTGTGTGTTGTCTAAGCTCAGGCCATTTTTGAGGAAAGGAGTATATCATAAGCAATAAGTCCTCCTCAGTTTTAACTTAACAATGTTTATTTTGGCATTTGTTTGTTTGTCTTATTTGTGTTGTTATTTTTCTTTCATACTGCAGCATTTTAAGATATATTAGTTTTTCTGTAAAGAATCCTCTGGGCATCTCAGAAGAAGACGGATTGAATTTAAACTGAGAATAAATATTTTGGTCAATAGTTCTGTTTTGCCCTTAAGTGCTTTGATGTTTTCGGGTTTGGGGGACAGAGGCGTATCTTGGCATTCTACACTGTGTTCAGAAAAAAACACCCACTCACGTTTTCTTTTATATTTCCATAAAAAATGTTTAGAATTCCACAAAATCCGCAGGGAATGCTTAGGAGGAAACAAGTATTCTACCGGTAAATAGTGAAGTATTTTTTGGCCATTGGTGCCATCATGATGTTGTCATACTTCTGTTTTTGTAAATTATGGGTTTTACCATCGAAACACAAACGTTTGGTGAAATGTTAAAGCACATCGATTGATCAGTGTCCGGACTGAACCCAAAATATGCTAATCTGTCATGCAATTTTTCATTGTGAACTGTTTTGCTGGTTTATCTTTTTGCTTTAGTGCGAGAAACTCAACTTTTCAACACACTAGGTCACTGCGTGGATGACCATGTGCCTGCTATCAGTTGAACGGCTTGATACTGCAGGGCATGTAATTTTTTTTCATTTAAAAGTTTCATTCCATCAATGTTCAATTGTCCATCCATTGTCCAGAAACATCTCGCACAAACTTGTGGCTCCATAACCCTTCCTGACTGGCAAACATTTCATCAAATGTCTGTCTTCAACTGTAAAACTCATAATTTCCAAACACGGTAGTATGACGTCATCATGACGTCATCGGTGGAAAAGAATGTTTAATTTTTCCACCAGTGGAATACTTCATTCCTTTTAAACACTCTCTAATAATTTTGTGAAAATCTAGGCATTTTTCACGGAGATATAACAGAAAACGTGAGTGGGTGTTTTTTTCTGAACACAGTGTATAATGGCTACTCCATCATATTTCTGTGATATTTCAGAGGAATCCGGCAAAATCTGGAGAAACTCTGATGAAGTCGTCCAGCCATACAAAATTTGAAACTAATAGAGAAATATGATGTGCTGATATTGTCAAAAATCTTAGTGCAAAGTGAAAACCCAAATTTTAATACTAATACTAGAAATGTTGCTTATATGTTATGGCAAGTAAAAAGTTTTTTCATTTGTTAACTTAAATTTTTGCACAATATTATGTAGCTATAAGTTTTAGGCCAGAAATGATGGCCTATGCTCAAATCGAATTGGTCCATGACTGCTTGATACCTTTATTTGTGTTTTTGTTCACATTAGCTTAGCTAGTACACTCTGTCTCAAAAAAGTATCCCAACATTTTTGACTGTAACTTGAAAACCAATTATCAGATTTTGATAATTTCTGGTAAAAATATTCCTGACACAACTTGCCATCAAATGACCATGACTGCTTCAGTTTTCCACCTCACCTACGTTTGTTTCTGCACTACCTCGAGAGAGCACAACCAGCGAAATACCACTTTTTTATCCAGTGCGATGTGATTGCTTAATTAACATAACGTGTAGAACACATTTTGTTCACATTTCTGACACTGCGGCTGACATTTCATCCAGTTGTCCATTTTTCAACTGCTTGCAGTAAAATTGCTTAAAGTGTTGGCTCACTATGCGAACACAGGCAAGCAGACACTTTCTCCATTCATTGACAGCAGTATTGATAATGTTCTGCTCCAGACCAATCCAGGCTCTACCAGTCGCTTCTTGACTTTGCAAACATTCCTAAACTTCATCTGGTAGACACACTGCTGCAAGACCTGCTGTTGGGGCCGAGAAATTATGATAGATGGAATTTGTTGACATTTTTCATTCATTTTAACAAGTATTATGCTTGTTTTGCTTTCCCCAAGTAGTGCAAAAGCAAACGTTGGGTGAGGTGGAAACTAAAACATTTATTTAATAGCCAGTTGTGTCAGAAATATTTCTGCCATTTATTATTAAAATCCACTGATTTTTATTCAAGGCATGATCGATAATGTTGGGGATGTTTTTTTTAGGTTTTCTTTTATTTTAACACATATTTTGCTTGATCTGCTTTTTCTAGGTAGTGCAGAAGCATAAATTGGGTGAGGAGAAACTGAATGGTTATTTGATGACAAGTTATGTCAGGAATATTCGTACTAAAAATTATCAAAATCTAGTAATTGGTTTTCAAGTTACAGTCGAAAATGTCGGGAATACTTTTTTTTGCGACACAGTGTAGTTTTTGTATTTGGCATTTGTTAGTGTTTTAGTTGTGTGTATTGCTTTATTCTGTTTTCATTTATTCTGAGTCTGTATTTTGCCTTTATCCAAGACTTGACATATATGGTAGTCATGCTTGTGGTGATGAAAACTGTTAGTCAGCATAAGCTATAATTACTTAATTTTTTAAAAAAATGACAATCTTTATTTACTGTTATTTTTCTCGGAATGACTTTTGCTTGCCGCAGCATTTCACTTTGTCGTAGATATGAACAAAGATGGTTGCCAAAGTTAACAAATCAGTAGTGAATTTTTTATGAATTCATATGCCTTATATGTTAATATCACAACCTAGGAGTTTATTCCCAGTTTTGTAGTCAGTATATTGACTATAGAGATTATTAGGGACAGTAGGAAATCATGGCAAAAAATGGCAAAAAACACGGCAAACTTTGGTGAAATTGGCGAAAAGCATGGCAAAATTACAGCAAAGACACGGCATCAGATCACGGGCCCAATGACCGCTATACAGTCTATAAAACTCAAAATCTAGCATTGGCGACCATCATTACATGCAGAGGAGGGTTTCATTTGTGAAATTTTGTCACTATTTGGCGCACTAAAATACATATTTCTAAGATGACGTCATGCTCACATATTGAGCCAGAAAGTAACAAAGCACACGGAATTCGGTAGCACATGCAAGAATAAATATTTTTGTGTTAAAATCACGCGATGAACTTAAGCTTATACTAATCAACAACAAAAAATTTTGTAAAAAACAAAATCACGGCATTTTGGCTCAAAGCATGGCATTTTAGCAAAATCACGGCATTTGACGAAAATCGCAGTCTTCGTGATTTCGGTGTTTTCGTGATTTTTTACTGTCCCTGGAGATTGCAGTACATTCGCTGGCGTTGTAGCACGGGCAGCAGGGGACAGTTGTCTTTTTCTCTAAATTTCTGCCTGTCAGAAAATGTTGTTGGAAAACTTCTTTCCAGAAATACACTGTTTTGGGCTGAAAATCCCCAATTTTGGGGGAATTGAACTTTTGAGCATTCGTAATCTCCTTTATAGGACATTTGCAATTGTTGTCAGAACTCTGTGGAAATTTGTGGTTGCCTCCCCTTACTTCCTTAACCCACAACGCCACTGGACACGTTAGTGTGTGCAGAATTCAAATGGGTACCATGTGCAGTATTTCACAATTGTGCGATTCATTCTTTCAGTTTCTTCTGATTTCCCTTCTGATATTTTATCTAACCGTTTTTTTTCCCCCTAATCTGCTTAGGCCTTTTTGAAGCGCTGTAAACTTTTTCAGTGCATGCAGCCAAGAGCATAAATGTAATAAACAGTTGGGAAATTTTTAAAATATGTTAAAATGTGTGCTGGTGAAAAATATTAGAATGCTTGTGAATGCCCAATAAACAACTGGCATTTTTTCTACTGACATATTTTGGTACAAACTTGTGTTTGACAAGTATGAATTTTTCGCCTATGTTTATTGCATTTCTGGTATTTGGTTTAAACCCTGCTAGTGCTTTCTTGTTGTTAATGTGCTGTCTGTTGTAACAGTCATGTAGTGCTTTTACTTGTTAACATGTTATTTGCTTAACGAATTGCTTTCAGTCATATATTTGACATATTTAGTCGATGTGATTTTAGCAAATAATCGTACATGACCCGCTCTGTCTGTGATAGGAAATTTGTGAGTTAAACATTGACACTGTTGCTGTCTATTTTTTCTATAACTGGAAATTTTTTGCCTATGCTTAATTTGTGAGATATTGGAGAGTTGAACGCTTTTTGCAGTTCAAGGAATTCTGTCAGGAGAAGTCCCAAAACCTTTTTTTATTAGTTTAACATTGAACACTGTATTCCCCCATGTAAGTGAGAGGTCGTCATGTTTGATGGACCCCCTGTTTTTGGAACATTTTTCAAGTCGAGCACTGAGTCTGTGCTATGTACAATACTTGAGCAGTATCGGTGTTGTTATGTTTTTGTTGTTAAGAAGGCGTTAAACTTTGGCGCTTTGCTTTTGCTTTGGTAAATGACCCATACTTGAACATGAGTCATCTCAGGGTGTGTGGTGTATCATTTGTGATTTTGTTGTCTGTTCAACGGTGTGCATATCGTTGGACAGAGTATAAAATCACCCGAGTGTCCGTGCGTGCGTGCGTGCGTCCTACTTTTCTTATTCTTAAGCTATCTTCCTTCCACCTTCCTTTTCCCTTTCTCTTCCCCTTCCCCTTTCCCTTCCCCTCTTTTTTGTATTTTTGTGTTTTGTATTTCTGTAAAGGTTAAACTTTCTGTTTATTGTAAAGTTTAAACTCACCGTTCCTTTATTGTGTCTGTGTGCATTCTGCCTGAAAAGGCCGTCCCCGAAATGACCTATACTGTGTCGTGTGGGACGTTAAACCCTACTCACTCACTCACCCATTTTCCCTTCCCCTTTTTCTTATTTTCCCCTCTCCCTTTCACTTTCCTCTTCCCCTTGTTTCTTTCCCTTGCCTTTCCCTTCCCTTTACCTTCCATCTTTTTTTCTCCTTCTCCTTTCCCTTCCTGTTTCCCTTCCACTTTTCTTTTTCCTTCCCCTTCCCCTCCTTCTTCCTCTTTCCCTTCTTCCGTCTTTCTTTTTGTGTCCATGTCCGTGCGTCCAATATTTGAGGCGCCATATCTCCGTAATTGTGCCAGATAGACGCATGGTATGGACTTTTCATAGTAAAGCGCTGGTGACGAATCAAATGGTCTCGTTACTGACAGTGTTTATTGTTTAGTTCAAATAATACAGAATGATGAAAGGATTATTGCTGCTGTACAATTTGAAATAACACTTTTGATTTTTTTACATGTTTAAACAGCTTACTGATTATATTTATATGGACATATACTGTAAACTGTCGAAGTGCATTGAACATTTTCTTGTTTTTAGTGTAATCGCTGCTAAAGTGGCACTAAAACAGTGTCAAAGTATTGATTATACAGGGTGGGCCAAAAAAACGGACCTCTTTGAGCATTGATAACTCAGCGACGGTTAGTGGTAGAAAGCCGTGTGATATGTCAAAAGTTTCAGAATGTTGTATAGAATAAACGACAAATTTGCATAGTAAAGCATTTAAATATTCTTTGCCTAATTTGCATAAATATTCGTCACCCGCGAAATTCTGCGCAATTTGACTGTAACACATGGATTTCACGTGGATATTTGAGCTTTTATAACTTAGCGATGTTTATTAATAGAAAGGTCTGTTATGTGCCAAAAGTTTTGAAATTGTGTACAGAAGAAGTGTACAACGTGCATGTCTCAGCATTTAAATATTCTTTGCCTGATTTACACAAATCTGCCCCACCCCTAAAATCATGCTAAATTGGCAGTAACACATGAATTTAAGTTGATTTTCATTCAGCATACAGTG
>Ga0056128_1002963_pt1 | contig 20524 bp, 10 predicted proteins | sample WorMetLIZISLAND2_FD_71113 | JGI IMG/M metagenome (GOLD analysis project Ga0056128, IMG submission 71113) | Marine gutless worms symbiont microbial communities from Max Planck institute for Marine Microbiology, Germany - Olavius geniculatus... ... | reverse complement strand
CATGATCTTGGTTCAGCTGAACCTAGATCAAGAGTTGAACCGAGTTCACGCTGAATTATGTTGCACCAAGTTGAACTTGGATCAGCTGATCCCGTTCAGTTGAACGGCCGTGGTTATACCATGGACGACTCTGATTGGTCAACCACACTCGGCCCGTAGGCCAACTACAGTGACGTCACAATCACATGCGCTAATGCTAATGCTTACGAAACAGTCCAGCACCGATTGGCAGTAATCTGTTCGAATTTTAAGCTTCCCTGAAGTTATCACACGATTTTCGCATTAACAGTTGCATATTAAAGTTCCTAAAATACGCATTTTGTGTTACTCATTAATTATTTTACGTCCGTTGTCAAGATATATGTTTACCGTAGCTACGGCGAAGCAACGGCGCATCGACACTCTAGAATGCTGTTTATTTATCCATTAATTAAGTTATCCAGCAAAAACGCCTAAGTAAACCGATATAGCACAAATCTAGCATATTCAGATCACAAGTATAATTAAATTGGACATCTTATAAATCGATACGAATGAGTTTTTGTTGCTGTGGTTAGGGTTCGTTCGTATGTTTACTGTAGACATCGCCACCGAAAAATGCGATTTATTCATCTATTTGTTAATTTATCGAGCACAAAAAGAACATAAAACGAATATAGCAGAAATCTAACATATCCAGATCATCGGAATAATTGCATTAGAGGTCTTATAATTCGACACAAGGAAGTTTTTTGGACAGGATAAGATTCTAATCGGACAACTTTTTATCTCTGAAAATAGTTATTGCCTAGTGCGCATGCGTAACCGCGAGTTGAACCGAGATCAAAATTTGATCACTGGTCAGATGGCAGTTCAGAATTGAACGGAGATCAACGCTTGAACTGCTTTGGTGCAACACAATTTATGGCTGAACTAGGTTCAAATTCAAAGTTCAAAGTTGAACGACATTGGTGCAACGCGCCCTAAGTCATTCGTTGACTGTTGTGTTGCAGATATGGCAGAAGGTAAAAGCCGCCAACCAGAACTATACAGTGTGTGAGATTGGCGCAACAATTGGACGTCTGTGGCGAGAGATGACTGACATTGACAAGCAGCAGTACAATGATGACTTTGCACATGACAAGGTAGCTTTAACACTGCCGCCACCCATTCTGTATTACTCGTCACTCAGTGTTGTGTTAGTCTGTACAACTATACTTAATATACTGTTCTTTTGACTTGAATAAACCAAATTGTCAATAAATTTGTTAAGTTCTATTTTGTATATTGACAGATTTTCCAAATTCTCTCCCTGGAAAGTTTGCAGCAAAGAGTCTGTAAAGGTTTCACTGCACATGAAACATGTTGATTCATTACTAGTACCATCACCTACTTGATTGTTCATGACGTCGCACCAGTGAACCTGGTGTGAAGAGACGTTAAGACTGTGTTAATATACTTGACAGCCAGCCGTGTTTGACTGATGTTTATGTTGATACCGGAATATGTTGTCATTCATGGTTGTTGTTGCTTGCAGGCAAGGTATGATGGAGAACTGCAAGTCTATCTGAAAGCAACCGGCCTGCAAGCGTCCGATCTAGTCAAGGCAAAGGTCAAAAAATCAAAACCTACATCTACAGCCGGGGGCAAGTCGACAGCCTCTTCATACACTGGCAGCAGTCCGTCACATGCTGATGGTAAACCAGATGGCTACCCAGACACTGGTGCACTCAACGGTAGCGACGGTGTGTCATACGCGGCGGCTAATGGTCTGGCTGCTGGGGCCATGGCTGGTACAGCTCTGCCTCACTTCTCCCAGGTGTGGTCCAGCACAGCACAGGATGTGGCGGTGTACAATGCAGACCAGTTGCTAGCGCAGATGACTGCCAACGGACAGACCCACAGTGCCGCTGGCTTGTATCATGCCAGTGCTAACACTACTGGATCAGCTGACGCTGGAGTTCTGCTAACAGCTGATGGAACTGGCCAGACTGCTGTCTACCAGTACGTAAAAACTACATGTTGTTTACAAGTATTGTTTTTAGTTATTACTGTGATGTTTCACTAGAATTGCAATTATATTTTTACGTGTCAGTGTAGTTTTTCAAAATTTTTTTAGATAGGTTGATTGTATGCTGTGTTATTGCACATTTAGATAGCTTACTGGTATATCGGCCAAAAATCCTGAACATTGGTCAACATGTGAAAGTTGGGAGCAAAGAAAAATTGGCGTTTAGTGGCAAATGTCTGCCATTGGTCCGTTATCAATCATCAGATGTTGTGCATCTGTCTGTCTGGCTGTCTAATCTAGTGATCTCAGTCTGATGCTCCGTGCTTGTTGTATCTACAGTGATTCCAGTAGTTATAGGGTGGTTTTTCGTCAGTTACCATCTGTCCGTATGTCTTTCTGTCTTTGCATGTGTGTGTGTTTTTCTGATTGTCTGTGAGGGTGTATGTCTCAGCAATGATGGTGCGTCATCATCAGTTGCTGTCTGGTTGTCTGTCTGTGTCCCTGTCTCTGTGATTGTATGTGTGTCTGCATGTGCGTTTGTAAGTCTCTGTCTGTGTATGTATGAGCAGTGATGGGGCATTGTCATCAATCGCCGGTGCTGCTCAGCTGTCATCAGTCGTCAGTACATCAACATCACAAGTAGATCAGGCGGCTGCCGCTGCGATGACCAACTGGTTGTGGCAATACAGTGCTGCCGCAGCCGCCGCCGCAGCCAGCTCAACGACTGATCCCCAGTATGTCACCGACACCGCCCTACAACAGCAGGCAGCAGTGAATGCAGTCGGCGATGCATCGGTGACTAATGGTGCTGGTCCAGGCGGTGTAATTGTCTACCAGCTGAGTGCCGATGGCACGCCGACAGCAGCGTATGCTCCGGCTGGGTCCGCCGACCTTACACTTGAGCCGGGTGAGGTTCGTTTGCCGCCGGTGACTGCAGCGTCACAGACTAATGGTGTAGCCGGTGGCCCTACCGATCAACGGCTGTATGGTAACACAGCTGACTATGGAGCTGCGGCGTGGGTGCATGGCGGTGCACCCGGTACAACAGTAGACTCTGAGAAGCAGTTGTTACGAGGAGCGCTCGTTGATAAGGTGCGAGAGATACAGCGACTGACTCGGGAGCTGGAGCAGGCATACGCCCTGATACATCAACTCAAACAACACAGCGAGTTTCTGCATCGGCAGTGGGGGCAGATACAGGTCACCTCTGACGCCACTCCACAGTGACCTTCACCTCTCTGTGACTTTTGCTGAGGTCATGTCAAGCTCACATGAGCTCAGATAGAAGTCACGTTTGACATCGCTCCACAGTGATTTTGACAGACAAACAGAGGTCAAATGAAGGTCATGCTGTTAATTGTGCAGAGTGAATAATGTGGTGCTTCATTGCTCACGTGCCCATCACGTGCCCATTATGTTAACTATTGTCTTGGGCTGTTCCAGCGAAGTCGGTGAAAAATGCTACATTTGTCCAAAGCCAGTAGATTAAAAATGTCAATTATGGGCATGCTGCAGGTAATTAAGTAGTTCTAGTACAGTTGTACTGTTTTGAGGGCATAGATGCAGACTCGTAATCAGTGCATTTGCTGCTGAAGCTTGGCTAATGAGTTCTGAGACGTGCCAGCAGTTTGGCTTGTCTGACGTGAGCTTAATGTTGTGAACTGGCAAACGTATGCAGCTTAGCTGTTGCTATTGATTGGTGACTGTTGCTTTGCCGATAGCGTTTATTACTTAGTGATCGGCTACGTTGGTTCATTGTGCGGTCTTCTGGCAAGTACTCAGGCTGATCACTTCTGTTTAAATTTTTTCAAAACCAGGAGATGTCATGGAATTGTAAAGAAGATATTTTGTCAGTGAAAACTTTGACACAACATCACAAGTGTTTGGAAGATTTGCATTATGTTGTTGATATTATGTTACATTATGTTGTACTTTCATCCTGCTGTTGTATTATTTTTTATTATACTCTCACATGCAGGGGTTGCAGGGCATATGTAATTACCACATGGTTTGGAGTGCTGCAAAGTTTTGGGGAAATTTGGGGGAATTTACAGTGTTGACAGACTAGTCAGTCTGAGTACCATCTTTTGCCAAGGTAATTGCACTGTGTTGAGTTATCGACTGTTATTATATGCTAAGTGAATCTCGCTGGAATCTGACATTTTTTGGCGGTATTTGCTAACACTCTATATAGACTTATTAAAGATTTGCGGATGTAAACATTCTGTTGTCATCATCGTTGCTCTTAGTCTTATTTTATTTTTGAGGATATTATTATTGCAGTGTGCAAGTGTATCAGAGATATCTTGGGTCATCTTTGTGGATATTTTACACGTAGTTGTATATGATGTTATCTTTGTAATTTTGTGGATAATATCATGTGTATCAGTGAATCTAATGGCTTATTTACTGATGATTTTCTACCGATGAGGGAAAGCTAGCGATCATGTAGAGATTTTTTACGAGCTCATGCTTCAGATACAATGTTAGAGTGGAATAACTGCATTGCTTAGAATTAGATGTAACTATTTGCTGTGTTTTTTATACCGTAATTCACTGACTGACTGTGTTAGTTGCTATTGCCAGCACTGATGTTTTTGTTTAAATTGGATCTATTGCACAGTTATGCTATTATTAATTGATATCACCCAGGGTGAGGGAGACTTTGGATGCTGTATATAAATTGTTAGTGCTTGGACAGCTGATCTAATGAGTGTGTATAAGCTATTGCATGTGTATTTGATCTGTCATTGTACAGGGTGGTGCGTAAAACTGGAACTTGCATATTTTATGTAGATCAGGCATTCAGACAGTTTCGAAATTGATTTTGCCCAGTCATTGCAGTGAATGGTAGTGATATTGAACACATTGTTCAACTCAATGACCGCCCTTCACTGCAGTGTCTGAAGATAATTGTTTTTGAAACTGTCAGATTGCAGAATCTACATAAAATATTCATGTTCAACTTGTTTATGTGCCACCATGTGAGTATGAGTGTTAAAGAAATGTTCTGTTGGACAGCTGAGTCATGTTGCTAGTCGTCGTGGTCGCTGAAAATGTTGTTGGGCATAGACAGTTTCTACATCATGCATACTACACACAGTCAGTCTGCTGATGTTTAGTAATCTACTTCTAGTGCATACAGTGTGGCATTGCAGTGTGATAGTTGACTGGCATTTAGCACTCAGGTCCATTTTATTTTTTTTATTTTCTACAGAAAAGTCCAACTGTCATGTGATATTTCTGCAGTGCAAAGCTAAAAAATTATCACTTCAGTGGAGACCGACTAATAACCAAGTTATTCAATGTAATGGGTATAAGTTTCTTTTGAATTGAGCAGCTAGTTGGCAAGGTAAGATAAGCCATCGTAAAACTTCAAATTGAAGCCAGGTCCTGAATAAATGCTAGGTCCCAGATAGAGCCTGGTGGTTAAGGCATCTGATACTAATAGAAGCTGGCGGCTTTTATTTGAAGTTTTACATATATATGGATAGTTAAGCTCCTAGCAAACTGAGAAGGATTGGTGCTTGCCCCCTCAGGTAGATTTGCATGTTATAACTCGGACTTGGCTGGTGGTTGAGCATAGACCACTGACAACTGTCACATGGGTTACTTGGCTTTTGAATTGACAAAAATTGGTAACTAGAATGCAGTCATAGCCTGCAGGTACTTCCGCCAAGGCAAAGCTATTTGCCAGGTGGCATCACCATATTCGCTTTGCCAGCAGTTTTCCTATGCCCCCTTTAATGCAATGGTAACGAAAATTTTAAAGTGATCCAGAATCCAGGATTCCTGCCTGATCACCTCCAAAATTTAATCACTTGTAGTTTATGCCATGTCCGACATTCCCTCAAAATTTTAGAAAGATCCGTCCATAACTTTTTGAGTTATCTTTCTGACAAACAGACAGACAAACAAAAACTGGCAAAAACATAACCTCCTTGGCGGAGGTAACTAATGGGCCTTCAATGATTTTTAACCATCACAGCTACGAGACAGTAGTGTGAGATGCCATTCAACTGTCCCCTGTCCTCCAATAGACAGCATTATCACATTGATGTCTGTCTGGAGGATAACAGGGAAGATTATTAGAACTACCATTATGTTAATTACATATGCACGCATGTAATGGAGTTCTTACAATTTTAGGTTTAGCTTGTTTTTTTGTATCTTGTGTTTTGTGTTTCTGTAAAGGTTAAACTTACTGTTCCATTATTATGTGTTTGTGTGCATTTTGCCTGAAAAGGCCATCCCCAAAATGACCTATTTTGTGTTGGGTGGGACGTTCAACCCTACTCACTCACTCAACTAAAATGACTGAATGACTGGATATGTTGGAGGACAGTTGTGTGAGAAATTATAGAAAAATAAAGAGTCGCTGTACGCAAAAACCATGGCAGTGCTGCCTGTGCCTGTGAGTGCCCATGGTAGGTGATGAACACAGCATATCAGCCGTGTAACTGTACAGTAGTGTCATTTGTCATTGCTGTGGCCTTTGATATTTGTTGAACTGGCTGGCGTGTCCAGAGAGGCACTAATATGATGGTGCTATTGTTGTTCAGTTGACAGCATCTGTCTGTTTGTCCGTCTGTCATTTATATGGAATGCTTCTTTTGTTGCAGCAGAGTACCGTAGACTGTTATGTTATATATTCTACCGACACAGCAGCTGTTCACTTTTTGTAATGATTTATTTCTATGTGTATTTTCTTGGCACTAAAACTGTACTGACTATTTGATTTGTGTACTGATCGGCTGAACAGTGGCTCTCTGTACAAATATTGGTATTCATATAAAAATTTGAATAGCTTGAATGTGAATATATGAATAGTACATGATCATGTTTCTCTAGTTCAAAATCACAATCAAAAGTTGCCACCGTTCTTGTGGTTCTTGTACTGAATACAGTCAAAAGATATTTTACGCAGATTGATATGATTAAAAATATTGTCATTGCATTTCTTTGTATATTGCATGTTTTTTAGATGTTCATAACTATCTGTACCAGGTACTCGTATTTGGCCGCCAGGTGGAGCAGAATATTTGTATTTGACAGAATAGCAAAGATTGATATTCGGTGCAGCTTGTAATTTTGTAGTTTTGTTTCTGTGAAATACCATAGTGTACAATCAGCATTTGTTTGCTGACATGATGTATATTGTGCTCATGATGGGATGATGTGTGTATAGTAAGTTCTGCTTCTAGATGGCTACTTACTTAGAACTACATTAGTTATCACTGGTCTATAGTTACCACTGGACTGTCTGCTATAGACTTATCATGTACTGAGCTTGTGTTGATCTTATTCCGTTTTTACACATTTTCATGAGAGCCTGAATTTCTTCACCAGTTGATGTCTCTGTCAGTTCACATGCTTAACAGTTTTTGTTTATATGTCATTCAAGCTTCGTACTCTTCTTGAAATTTCTGAAATTTGAAGCTCGTCTCCTTAAGTGTTGTGAAGTAAGCAGGTCTATCATGAAAATCTTGCATGGTGAAAAAAAATCATCCACCAAAAATAATGACAAATATTTTTATGTTCTAGGGACTCGTGATCCGGCCGTCATGAGCCTTGGAAGTTGCAATTATGTCTGTTTAAACTGATGTAAATTTCGTAAGTTTTTAAAGCCACGTCGCACGAAAAACCGATATTGGCTAAATATGTGTAGAATGTAACACTAATTAATAATACTATGATCTAATGAAATGAAAACATCGCTTTGAAGTATTTTTCGGAGAAATAAGTTGTGCCCGCCAAATCCACCTGAACGTGCCACAATAACTGATGACGTCACATTCAGTACGATTTGTTGACAAACTGACATTCGCATTGAAAACATAGTGAATCTGTCGGTTTTACTCAGAATAATGTCGGATTTATAATACAAGTAATGATGCATAGGTGACGTCAGAAATTACATCATTGTTGATCTGTTCACTTCTAGTGGTGTGCGATTAGTAAAATTAACAGTGTGCTAGAATGAGTCGTCATATTGTGGCTTTTAGTGGGCTAACTATTGATGAAAAATTTGGCCATTTTGAGGCTATTTGGCTGTAAGCTAAACTGCATTTGCAATAAAGTTAGTTAGCAACCCTCTGCAAGTGACGTCACAATTGCGAGAATTGCCAAAGCCGTAAAAATAGAAAAATTGAGTTCTTTATACATTATTTTTAGGCCATTATGATATATTAACAACCAGCAGATTAATGAATCAATATAGTCAAATTAACATTTGATAAAGCCAATTAGCACTTTATAACAGTTACATAAAATTGTGCAACTTAGTCTTTAATACTTCATTTTTACACACAGTAGTTGTACTGACTAAATCAAATTATTGGAAAATGTCCTCATAAATATACTGAATTTTGAAGGTTTTTGGCTTTCTGAACAAAAAGTTTCATAATGGGAGGGGCGTGGTCATTTAAAAGGCTCGCAATTTTCCACAGGCCATTTAATTTTTGGCCTAGCCAGACTTGTTAAATCATCGCCAGCTGCTGTCATAACAAGCATACTTGGTGGTTTTGATTCTTTAGGTCCGTGTATGTTAACGTGGTCTCAAAACAGAACAGATGGCGGTTTTTGTTCTGGCAGTTTGCCTTTTGTATACTTAGAGTGAGTCGTCATTTTAGACTGTCTATGCTGGCGTTCAACATAACTTTTTTTTATAAAATCCAAACTTCATCACTTCGATTTGCTGCGGAATTATTGGACAGCACGTTGTACAGCAAATCGAATTAAGTGGAGTTTTGGTTCACTTTTTTGTTACGCTGACTGTAACATTGTATGTCTTGTACAGACGCTTGAGGCATAAGTGTAGTGTAGCTTCGAGAATATTCGGTTTAGTGGCGGCATTTCAACGGCCTGTCGCTTGCGGCAAGTGCCGTTTTACGTAACTATAACAACACTGAAATTTGTGACTGCACAGCAGCTATACATGTACACTGTACAGTATGTTGGTGCTAATTTTGACCACTTTTCGAAATAAACTTATAAGTTTGTTTTTGATCTGTTTCGTTCTGATTGTCGGGTATACTTGCTATCGAGCTGTGAAAAGCTGCACACATCCAAGACGTGTTTCTGAACATTGGCGTTGCCAGCTGAGGGGCGCTGGGCACATGTACACTGGTCTTCCAGTTGTCTAATTTTTAAAGTCATTTTAATGCCGCACAAATTCTTGACATTTGATTTACATTTGGTTGCCTATTCAGTAAAAACCGGGTAGCGTATTCTGCGTATCAGGCCTCTAGCTTTTTTATTGTTTTCTACATGAATCTCGTTATATTTTTGTCCCCTTTAAATTTTTCTCTCTCTTAGTTTTGTGCCTTAGTTTTGGGCCTATTTCCGTTCTCTTTCGCTTTCCTCTGGCGTCTTTCCCAGTTTTTCTTTGCTGCGTCCTTCTTTATCTAGGGGAGTTAACTTTAGGCTATACATTAGCTTTACCAAGATCAATAACACGTACTCACAGTACCGAAATGCATTTAATGCTTTGAGGTCTGGCATGTAAATGGGTAGTCGATACATGTCGCTCGCTAGATCTCCGTTATGACAGCCATTGTTTGAGGTCAACTTTCGCCGAGATTTAATCCAGGAGTGAAGTTTTACATCCATAACGTTTGCCGGTGCGAAAAATTTGACCTTGACTTTCGTCTTAGTCTCTTAGACCAAATTTTGTTTTTGAAGTTTCAGCGAAAGCTGACTTCACCCACTGCTGCATAATTAAATAAATTAAATATTAAAAAAAAACAATTATATGCAGCTAGTGGTCCCTACGGCCTCAACAAGCCGGGTCCTGCATCTATTCATGAAGACGATTATAGGAAGCTGCATAGCAAAACAGCCAATGTGCCGGGAAAAGAATGTACCAGCTACACTTCGTTCATAGTCGTTACAGCAGAATGCAGCAATTAATGACAAAGACGCCGAAACTGACCCAACAGTTGACATTAGTGAGACAATACGACCGAGGATCATAGGAGCTGACAGTAACTTAGGCTTGATAATCCTCAGACCTATAGTTTGCTCTTTGCAGTGTGCGCCGGAGCCGCCAGATGCACCTGAGCCGGCTGGCGCACGATTTGCCACCACCATTTTTGCTAGGATAATTTTGACGTCCAGTGACCTTGACATTTGACCTTTTGAGCTGCAAATAATTGGCACACCGGCTAGGCCTACTTATGTCCCGATTAACGTTCACACCAATTTCTGTTGTTCCACGCCTGGTGTTTTTAACATTAAAATGTGTTCAAAACAACAAAAATGCAATGATTAAATGAAAAAAATACTTCTGCTTTTTCAACTTTCAGTTCACTTTATTTCAGTTCGTTCACTCTGTAGGCCTACGCGTCTTTAGGAACCCGCACGGGAGAGACGGACGAGCAAGACGCCTAACACGGCTTTTAGAACGGCCGCATATTAATAATTTGATCATTCGTAGAATCGTAGCTGCTATTTGCTAGGAGAAAAGGTAGGGCAGCTGAAGAATGAACGCACGATGCAACAGACGAACGCTGTAGATACACGTGCAACTCATAGACGGTCAGTGATGGAGACTTGAATACTAACGTGAAACACGTGATTACGTACATAAGCCTACACACCGTCTGCAGAGAATAGGCAGACTTAATGACCAGCAGATGCCTGCTTGTTACATACACATGCAATTTGACCTCAGCTGACCTCTGACCGATGACCTTAATGCAGACACGATGACCATACGACCGACTGACTGAATTCAGCTAGGGACATATTAGGGGGAAGAGGGGATTTTTTGTTGAAACCCTGTTTACCAGTGGCGGATTCAAGGGGGCGGCCGCCCCCTCCCCCCTATTGACCAGATGCAACTTAAAACAAGTGAAAATTTTGCACGAAAATGCATTATTACTTTTTTGCCGAAAATTTTCAAAAATTTTATGGGGAGGGGCCCCCTCCCACGCCCCACCCCTACCCTTCCGCCCTCTATTCAAAATTTCTGAAAATATGCAGCCAATAACATGATATTCCTTCAGTGCACGATTGTGCACTGCTGCAGTCTGAGCAGAATCGATCGCATATTAATAACTCGAGGTAGGCCTATAGTCTACGAGTCGTAGCTACGTGAGCGGCGTATAGGAAATTAGCTGCAGAATAATGGACGTGAAATCAACGCAAAACGTAGGCCCACGTATATGGCCTATAAACCTATTTAGTCTATACACACTCAAAACACATTTACATAAGTAGGCCTACACACTGAACGTCCGCCGACTGCAGATATGAGACGGTTTGTTGTTGCATGCAGAGAGTGAAGTAAGTTGTGCTTGACGTCTCTCACGGCTGATGAGAACGACGAAGACGACACACTCGTGAAGATGTATAGCAGTAACGTGAATCACATGACCGAACACCAGCGACGATGATGATGACGCTGCTGTCACCGACACAGAACAATGTTAATATAAGCTTACCGTACAACACTTCGATGTTTATCAGTGGCGAACAAGTAATATGAACCAAGCTCACGTGACGCGCGACAGCATCGGTTTTACCAGCGGGGCAATCAGCGTACAGTGCGCAATAAAATAATGCGATTAAAAACCCAAATTTGAAACCTCCGTACGGAAGACTCTTTGAACATAGGCCTAAGAGGTCGAAACTTAGATGGCTAAAATGTACGTTTTATGCTAAAAAAATTATCCGTAGGTTGTCCAGGTCTATATCTACAGCCATTTTGGCACAGTTCACCTATGAAAGGTGCGCCGCAGCCCAAAATTGCAAAAAAAACATTAAAACCCTCTGTTTTAAAAGTTCAAGGTCATCGATGTTGACATTATTAAAAAGCTCGTCACTAGTGCTTGTTATAATAAATACAGCTGTAGTGTCTGTGCCTATCTGCAACTGTTTTTACGCTAAACGAGCCAATAGCGGCAAAATAACCACTTTTAGGGGGTAGCCGTCTTTGACGCTCGCCCGCGCAGGCCTCTTGAACCTAGGGGGTCGGGACTTAGACCGCTAAAAATCAACGTTCAATGCGAAAAATTTCATATGCAGGTTGTACGTCTCAGTCTATCTCCAGCCGTTTCGTCGCAATTCAGTGTTGAAATATGCGCTGCAGCCAAAAATTGCAAAAAAATTACAAAAACCCCGTTTTTGGAGGTTCAAGGTCGTTCAAGGTCGTCGATGTTAATAAGTCTAAAAAGCCCGTAAGCAGTGCTTGTTATGCTAATCAGCAGGTTTGTACCTATCTACAATCGTTTTCACAGTAGACGAGCCAATAGCGGTAAAATAAAAACTTTTTAAATGGGGTGCCCCTCTTTGACGCTTTCGTTCGACATGACTCCCTTTACGCAACGGCACAAAGCTTTGTCACAAAAAACTAGAGTCCTTGGGGCAGCAACAGTAAAGATTTCGTGATCCTAGCATGTATCGTTTCAATACAAATCCAAAGTGTGACGGACAGTCAGACGGACGCCGAGACCACGGCTAAGACGCGCGAAGCATTCTGCTCATCTGCTGTCGCGCGTACAAATACGACATTTTACTGCCAATAGTATGATGACATGGTCAGGCAGGTGAAAAGGAAAACCCAAAAACTCAAGTTTTAGTTGATTGGAAAAGCTTATTCCGGTCGAAAACTTTTCAAATAGCAACTAAGAATTTGTTCTGTTTGTATCTTATTGTCTGTCACTGTGCCTGTCATCGTCATTTCTTTTGCCTTGATTGGAGAATAAACATACAATACTTACAAAATAAATTTTCTCATTTTTATCTTACACTGTTTCATTAATCTGAAATCTGAACAGGGGCATTGTAAGTTAAAAAAGTAGAGGGGCAATAACTGATATAGCAAATTTCCGACAGAAGCGATTATGGGACATGGGTGTTAATTTTTTTTATTTTGCCCCTAATTTTTTTCCAAAATGAGGGTTCTTAGCCCAAAATTTTGCATTTAATCCCAAATTTTTTCGACAATTTTCCGACAACCAAAGAATTAGGGGACAGGACAATATTATTTATTGCCTCCTTGCTCTCTCGGCCACGACGCCACTGAATCTGAGTATCTAAGTGCAAAATTAGCAGTGCTGGGGAAATTCTCGTTCATTCCAGAAAGTTATGTCACTTATGTGTATACTAAACACGCAGTCATTGGCCGACTTGGCTTTATCCAAACCTGACAAATGTGCACAGACCGCGACAAGCAGGTAGGTAGGCAGGTAGGTAGGCTTAGCTGCAGGCTAAATCCCACCTACCAGACAGACTACAAGGGCCGGTTAACATTAGCTTTTTCGCAAATAGGAAGTATAACATTATCACAACAAAAAAGCACAAAAGTTGCAATATCCGTTCATTCTAGAGCAGCATGATCAAAGCACTATACAGTACAGCTGCAGTTATTTGGGTGACAATGAGGGACGTGATGACGACGATGATGATGATGCTAATAATGATAGACCTAATGATGATGTCTTTGGGCGTGAGTGCTCAGCCAACGGTCAATGACGACGACGCTTACTGTCAGTCTAGAACGTTGGAAGAACTTGTGAAAGAAATCAGAGCAGACATAAAAACATCGTGCCAACCCAGCGCAAGCGCGAGAGGCATTCAGCAAATGAAAGAAGAGTTTATAACAGAAGTAAAGAACCTTCTTGGATCTCGTCAACAACCGTGCGCGTTCAACGTTGCCGACTGGTCAGCTTTAGGTGAGTTCAAAACATGCTCACTTCTTATCGGCAGATATTCCAGAGTAACGCGAATTTCCGACTGGGGCCATTGCGGGATACCATAGGCCTAAATGATCAGAAAGCAATCAGAGAACGTAAACAGCGACATTTTGCCCTCTTTCCACCTTTTACTAAATTCATAATTGATGCAAATACGAGTAATGAGAAAGAACCATAGATGTGATAAACGTCAAAAAAAATTATAATAAACGTTAATAAACGCGTTTATTAGGAAAAAGATTGTAAACGTTTGTAAACTAAAAGTAAACGTACAGAGCGTAAGTTCGAATATTAGGCTAATTATTTGGATAATTCCAAATTCCAATAAAAGTTTTTTCATTGTCAAAGAATGTCTTACTCCAGTTCTGTGACAACCGTTTTACAAAAGTGCCAAGAATTTATTCGCTTTAATCTTATAGCTACGTGAAAACTAAGTTGAGTTGTCCTGTCCACTAATTATCTTCGTCGCCGTTATAATTTTGCTTCGTTTCACTCATGTGATTTTTATTGAGATAAACGTTGACAAAATAATAAACGCGTTTACAAAGATTTTTTTGTAAACGTTGTAAACGTTTATCACATCTATGGAAAGAACAAAACCGCTAACTTTCCGAAAAGTCCGCCAGTAAAAGAAAGTGTGTCAGTGGTAATGTTAATATAAACAAGAAATTTGAGCTAACGCTCACGAGACGCGCGAAAGCCTATAGCAGTTCCTGTTGGCAAACTGTCAGTCTATTTCTAGCCATTTCGTCGCAGTTTATTTTTGGAGTGTGCGCTACAGCCGAAGATCGCAAAAATCAATAAAAACGCTTATTTTGGAAGTTCAGAGTCTTTCAAAGTCATCGATGTTGATACATCTGAAAAGCTCGTCACTAGTGCATGACGTCATAGGCAGCATGCCCATGCCCATCTGCAACCGTTTTCACGAAAGACTAGCCAACAACGGTAAAATAACGACTTTTACGGGGGTACTTTTCTTTGATGCCCTCGAGCGTAGGTTTCCTTGAACCGAGCAAATTGAGACTTGGACAGTCAAAATCTACGTTCAATGCTAAAAATTTCATATGCAGCTTGTTTATGTCTATCTCAATTGGTTTCGGCGCAATTTGCTCTTGAAATGTGTGTCACAGGCCGAAATCGCCAATAAAAATTCATTAAAAAACCCTGTTTCAGCGTTCAAGATCATCCAAGATCATTGAATTCGGTGGCAATCGAGAGCCAGTGTACGATTTTCTATTAGTGATTAATAGTCCTAGGCCCTATCTCGCACCGTTATTGAGACACAGCGACTTGATGGCTAAAAGTCTCAATTTTTTCCACCCCCTGTCATTTAGCGCTCTCATTCGGGGTGACCCCTTCGAATTTATGGAAAAGCTTTACGGTTCCTGAAACTGTAGTCTTTCGATGGTGAAGATTTGGTGATCTTAGCTTGCACCGTTTTGACTGATCCACCCGTGTGACGGACGGACGGACAGACAGACAGAATTGCGACGGCTAAGACGCGCTGAAAGCAGTAGCTGCTTTCGCGCGTAAAAATGGATGACATGGGCCGATACTTTTTTGATCAATGGTGCACGTGTCAGACGGACGGACGGTCAGATAAAGTTTCGTAATAAAACCCGTGTATCGACCGGTAAAAACGAACACAGAAGCACTGTAGAAACAAAGTGTTGTGATAAAAATCTGCGCGGTTGTCGAAGGACAAACAAGAGGCAAACGGCATTCTATTTGAAGTTAACTGCGGTTTAACAATATTGCTGTATAAGCCCATTATTTCGAACACGACTTTGTCTGCTTTGTAGCCAACTGCTTTCCAGTGCTGGTCCAGCAAAACCTCGACGGATTTAACGTCTTCACCCGTTCGTGGGAGCAGTTTAAAGTCGGATTCAACGACTCGAGAGGCAACTACTGGATCGGGAACGACCTGCTTCATCAGCTGACAACGAGCGGTCGCTACAAGCTCAGGTTTGACCTACAGGAACGTGACAGCGGCATCTAGCACTACGCCGAGTACCGTAGGTTCATCGTAACCAGCGAGGCATCCGACTACCTAATACAGGTATCCGGCTACTCAGGTAACGCAGGAGGAACTGGAGGAGACGGATTTTCCTGGCATGACGGGATGATGTTCAGCACGTATGACTGTGACAACGACCAGTTGAGCATTAACTGTGCAGCGGACTACGGCGGTGGATTCTGGCACAAGAGCTGCTGTCATGCCTGTGTGAACAGGCGCCTCGGCGGTAAAACTAACTACGGATGGTACGTGAATTCAAGATGGAGGTACATGCAGACTACGCGCATGTGGCTGACGTGCTAGAACAAGTGATAGTTCTCAGCTGACTGCCGCCGCAGTGCCACTGCAACCCCCTGGAGGCATCGTGGGTTGAAAAAAAGTAAGCGGGTCAGGAAGTTACAATTTTCCGACAGCCAGATGCAAATTTCTGACAGAGTAGATTATAGGTGCTTAAACTGCAAATTTTGCTCGCAAATTTTCCCAAGATGAGTTTTAGACACAAATTGTGCATTATTGGACGAAGATTTTCAGAAGATTTTCCACCAATTTTCAAACAACCCAAAAATTAGGGAAATTACCACAGTCATTGCTGCCCCCTCCGTCCCCTTGCTAGTGACTGCAACTGTAACCATCATCAGCGTAGCACGCGAACCTGCTTACTTAGTGGCTAACAACTAACAACATACTGTAATATTGTAGATGGGCATCATTGCTATGACCTCGTGTACCTGACTTGCTTAATGGAAACTTGACATTATTATGTTACATATTGTATACTCAGAGGACTCTATGGGGCTTTCGTTTATACGGCTTGGTTAAGATTTAATGCAGTTTACGCATTATGCAGGAATTGTTGTCAGACAAGACAAGACGTCTGAGCCGAGTTCCGACGATATGCGACTGTCCGTTAAGCTGCCGAACACCTTAGGCGTTGACAGTGAATTAGGTCACCACAATAGATTTTCTTGAGGCTTTTACGTTGAAAGTTCACAATGTGGTTATCCCTGCCATGGGGAACGTCCACACAAAATCTGTTTCCATGTTTTTTTGAGTTTTTGTGAGACAGTCAGACAGGCGTCGTGTTAAACGGCCGCATTAATAAGATTATAATAATAGCATATTATTAATGTCAGTTTGTTATACTATTACTATACTATTATTACAGTATTTAGTATTCATTTATTTCTTCATTTGTTTTAACAACACAAGCACCTTAACATACATTGTAGAGAGACAAATGTGTAATAAGTACCTCGGCTGACTGTTCACTGGTCTTTGACTTATCGTCTTTGTGTCGTCTCTTGCCGCGCGCCTGGTCAGTCGAGTCAACCGTTGTTGTCGTTGATGATGCGGGTTGTTGTGTATTTTGTTGCCTAGCAACCGTCGCTGTAACCGCTGTTGATGGTGCTGCTGATGACGACGATGATGGTGTTGTAGCTGGAGCTTCTGTACAGACACTTTGCTGTTCTTGCTGCTGCTGCTGCTGCGCAATCTGTTGTGTTTCCATGTCAGTTGCTATGAACTGCTGAGGCGCAATGACGTCATTGGTAGCTGCTATCGCACTTTCGATGACGTCATCGCTCCTCGCTATCTCACTCTTCCCGAAGATCTCAGAGTCCTCGGCTATGTCCTCGGCCTCAGAGACAGGCACTGGTGGAGTAGTCTCCAGCTGTTGGTCACGCGACACGGTGGTCACGTGCTCCACTGTGACGTCATCCTGCTGCCGTGCGGCGATGTGCGAAGGCTGCGGAATGACGTCAGCGACAAGTGGTTGTGACGTCACTTGGTCACGTGACGCTGTCATTGGCTGCTCGACGTCCTCGAGTTGCTGCGGTTGTAACAGTTCAGCTGTTTCACTTGTTGCTTGTTTATTCTGTACTGCCGCAGCATTATCGCCGCCGAGGAATACCTGCAGGGACCATACCGCACCCAGATTCAGCCAATGGATTAAGATTTTTATTTGTTTGAAAAATGTGCCAGCACAAGTGCTGCGAAAAGTCAGCAGCGGATTTACAGATTTGTTGCGAGCTTCTCGCGGGAAAATCTGCATAAATTTAACTAGGACTACATACAGCGCTGTTACGATCGAAGTTAGAGTTAGAATAGCCTGTTTTAGTGTTGATACAATTTTACAGATAAACAGCAAGAACTTGGCTAATGCAGTACAGCAAAAGAACAATAAATAAGACGCAAGTTGGCAGAAACTGTTCTACGTTCCACAGCTGTATGAGAGTACAGTTATTGTTCAGCATCTTTCTCAGAGTCTTTAGCTGCTGGATTGCGTTGCCTCGAGATACACGGATCATGGCACCGTCCACAAATTTGTTCAATCGCAAACTCCATCACTTTGACTTGCTGCAGATTTGTTGTACAGCGTGCTGTGCAACATGTTCCACAACAAACCGAAGTGATGGATATCTGGATTTACGAACAGTGAATATAAGAATGTGCGGGCGTATGAAAGTCATAGTCAAAGTACAAGTACCTGCTCCTTTTCGATCGTTTTCTCTTCTTTCACGTCATCATCCTTCTGTTTTTCTATCTCTTCTTCTTCCTGCCTGTCCTCCTGCTTGACCAGCTGCTTGTCCTGCTGTTCGTCCCGTTGGTCCTGTTGTTGCTGTTGCTGCTGTTCCTGTTGTTGTCGCGTGGTGTTGCCTGCCCAGGCCTCCGACTGTCCAATTGCTCCTGTGGACGTCGCACGCGCTTCCTCAATCTCCAGCAGCCACGCCGGCTTTTCACCGTCCTTATACCTGCCAACGGTCAATCGACAATCAGGTCTTAGTCAGGTACTGGCTCGCGACTGATATAACAACCCTTATTGTCAGACACCGTGCCCGTATCCGACTCTGAGTCTGCGTGCGTCCGCAGCACAGTTATTGTATATAGCAGTCCCGAGTCACGTCGCCTACCGGCTCGTATACTTGTAACTCAGCCTCAGACCCTCAGCTGGAAACGGGGCATATTTTTAAAAAAAAAACTTTTCTGAACTCTACAAAAAATAACGAAACAGAGAGTTTCTTAAGCAGGGTCCAAGGCAGCCCTGGGCAAGGCACGGTATACATGGTCGGGAAAGGCCACCAGAAGCCAAGAACATTGCTTTTATAAATTTAAAGCATTTTGTTTACAACGAACGCGAATTTATCTGACAATAATTGATTACAAAGTTTATTACAATATATTTGAAATGTAATTTATTTAGCCAATCTAGCAAGCAATCAAAGCTGCACATTTCTAAAATTTCAATTGGGCTCTACAGTTTTATGTTTGAGCTGCACATTTTGCTTGAAGTCCACCCTTAAAATACGTTCTGGCTAGAAACGAAAAAAGAAGAATGACGCTCAATTGCACTGAGCTACTGAAATAGTAACTTTTCTGTGACTTTGACTTTAAGCTCATGAAAACTGAAAAGGGCGGACTGATGCCCAAGAATTGAGGCTGTAGGCCAAGACCTGAGGGTGGATTTCTTCGGAAGGAGGTTTTCCATCAGCTCGAGAGTCTGGTGGAGCACTGAAAGCTTTGTTATCGGAATCCGGGCTGCAGCCACAGCCGCAAACGCATTTTTGGGCATGAAAAAACCGTGAAAGTTAATGTAGCATGTATAACTTTTGTTAGTTTTACTGCACAAATTTGCATTCACAACTAAAACAGAGTACCTGGTGGTGGAAGTCTTTGGCTGTGCGGCGTCCTCCTCGGTCGATTTCCAGTGCATCAGCAGGCTGCGGGTGCGTCCCGTCTCCAGTTCAGTGACGTCATCCCACGACGATCCACCCGACGATCTCACCACATCCGGGTTCAGCTGCTGCGGATCGTTCTCCGCGAGAACTACAGTCGCTGACGACCGGTTGAGGACAGAGTCCCGTGATTCGCCGGGTGGTTTCCTGCCTGCTTCAGACGCTGCTGCTGGGGAGGACGGGGACGGTTTACTGAGAACTGCGTCCGGAGATTGGGTTCCGAGAGACTGGGCGGCTGGTTTTTTGGCTTCTGCGGACGGTTTCACGCGTCGAATTACGCTGTCTGTAGACGTAACATTCTGTGTCTGCGTTTAACACCGTATTTTATTAATAAATGTGACAAATGCACATAAAGCACTCGATTGAAAACTCGACGAATAAGCTTACAATAAATAATTAAGAACGACAATAATTTTTCACGCAACTACACAAAATCGAAACAAAGCCATCTAATTATAAACGATTGTTTATGCAGATACTGGAATGTACGGATAACACCAGATCATTATCTACGTGCACGTAGAGAGAGGCCAGGAAAGTACAGCGGTAGTGGTTGGATTTCCTTATACTGTGAAATAGGTCAACCGAGCAGGATATGACGATATTATTGAAAGATAATGGCTGAGCAGTATATAGGTCAAAAGATTAAAGGTTGTGTATAGCTGTTTATGAAAAACCCATCGCACAGCGGTTTAGAATCGCCTGTCGTATGAAATGACGCAGTGTTACCTGCCACCAGGTAACACTGCGAACCAGCCCCGCCTCTAGCCCAGCTAGACAGGCCGGTAGGCCTAGTCAATTCACCTCTCGGAGAAACGAAAGGCTGAGTAGACCTTGGTGTTGGTTATATACCTAAACGGTCTACTTGTCCGTTCCAGCAATACCTCTCAATCGTCAGTTCAACACCCTCCCTTTAGGCCACCAAGCCATGCAGCATAACCGTTTTAAGCAAACCTGTGTCGTCGTCCTCTGCTGTTGAAACGCACTGGCGACGTTGCGCGTTCGTCCCGTCTCCATCTCCATCGGTTTCTGCCATTCTCCGGGGTCCTCCGCCCTGACCACTCCGTCCAGTCTCCGCGGAACGTTC
>Ga0056128_1002962_pt1 | contig 20526 bp, 9 predicted proteins | sample WorMetLIZISLAND2_FD_71113 | JGI IMG/M metagenome (GOLD analysis project Ga0056128, IMG submission 71113) | Marine gutless worms symbiont microbial communities from Max Planck institute for Marine Microbiology, Germany - Olavius geniculatus... ... | reverse complement strand
TCGACAGAGCTCTGTCGATAAACATTGGATAGAGTCGCCGCCACCGCCGCCGAAAGTTGTCGGGCGGCAGTTGAAGGCGCCGCAGACAGCTGTTGGTGTCTACAGTAGTTTTTATGTCAGCCATGATGACGTGCGTCGGAGCAGATGACGATCGCGCGATGAGCGGCTCACGTTCAATACTATGGGTTCGACTCCTTCGCCGTCCGATCGTGACTCCGCAGCGCGTCTTGCAGCGTCGAGTGCAGAATGCGATACAAGTGCGTGACGTTACGTGGAAAACGTAAACATGGCTAGGAAATGCGCTGCGGCAGTACCCGGGGTAAAAATAATTCTGTTCGATTTCATACTTTTTACTCCCCGATAGGTTATACGCGTATAGCCTATCAAATTACTGCACTTTCCTTTACGGCATTTTCGTGCCAGTATACTCAAGGGAAGCTGTGCATGTTTTGGCGAGGTGAGCGATGCGATGGACGTAAGGAAAGAACGTTGGCGTAGCAGGCGAATGAATGTGAGACACGTGTAGTATTATAAAACGACGACCTACGACGTCGAGCCACGCAGCTGCCTCTGTCGATGACAGTTCTGCCGCTGGTAGCTGCTGCGGTTTGGCCCACCCACCACGACTGGACGATGGGTCAGGCTAAGTCGCGGATTGTCGGCGTTTTATGTCCCGGTCCTCCCAACAGCCGAGCTTCCTCGTTGGCGGGTGAAGTCCAGAGCCTCGACGGGTTCGGTGGAGGTGCTGGCGGCGGCTACCACTCTGAGGAGGATTCGGACGAGGAGGAACTAACGGCACCCAGCTGTTGCCACATCACCGGCGGGGTGTTGCGGTCAGCGTACTCACCAGCAGGCGGGGTGGTCGACGAGGGTCGGGCGTCATCAGAGACACATATGGTGGTCGTGAGGGGTCGCCATCAGAAGTCTGGCGAGGCGGCGGCGGGGGAAGGGCATAGGTCGACGAAACTGGTCACGATAGCACCGCCCCCGCGGGTTCATGTCGCCCACGCGTCCATCGAGAACGACCTCAACGACGCCCAGGTCCTTTTTTCCAGAGAGGTCCAGATTCTGCGCCACCAGTGCGGACACCATCGCGTCCGGTAAGTTTTTCCAAGCGGTAGAAATCAATATTCTATTTAGAACCATTCGCTGTCAACCAAAACCAGGAAACATTGCATAAGAATAGCTGTCCATCAGATACGACCTTCGAACACGAAATGTACTGTACAAACGTGCGTTTACGGACGGTACTTTTCTGCGGATACCACTAGTTGATAAAACTTATGGACTTTCTAACTGGATTGAGTAATAGGATGGGCCGGGAACGATCCAGAGAGTTTAAGTCAATGTATTTTTTGTAAAAGTTTGGTTACGGGATGGTAAGGCAAATATCCTTAAGTTCCAGATAGTTTGTGTTGCCTGTTTTAGTCGCTGAAATCTCTAACAGTCACGTAATTGTTTCTACACTGCGTCTCAAAAAGGGTCTGCTTTGTTATAGTTTATAACTTTGACATTACCTACATCAAGCGGCTTCTATAATTGTGGCGGAAGTGTAGTAGGTCTGTCTATGATGTATAATATCTCGTTTACACGAGGAAGCATACATGAAGCAAACACGAAGCAAACGCATTCAATATACATGTGCACGACGTGTGCTCGAAGTTTGCTTCCTGTTTGCTTCTTCATGTGAGCGGGTAGGCTATAATTGAACCCACTTTTCACAGTTACTATCGTTGTCCTGCTTTGCCGAAAAAAACTTGATTACAGCGTTGGTCATGTTCGCGATTGTAGGCCTTTTGTAGATGCAGAATATGTAATTTTCAGATCTTACTCCAACAAAAAATGAAATGATATAACACGCACACCCTACGATGCACTAGCCTCAAATCCGTCGTGCACAGAATTAACCGAAAATTCCGGAATATTATGTTTGACGATCTCCTTCAACAAACAGTCAAGCACATTTTGATAGACTGCGCGGTATTGGTGCAGCACGTCAAAGATGTCTCGGAGTTGATACACTTGATTTAATTAAAGATATAAACTTAAGCCATCGTATACGTTGTTTTGTATATTAGCTTTAATAGCCAATTGATTTTACTATTTTTTTAGCTTTTCTTATTAACGCATAAATGCTTTTAATCATTTACGGCACTGAGTGAATTATTTTGTGACGATGTGCCGTTAAAAAACTAGTTAATCACGCTGTGTCAATGTAAACTAGTGTCGGGCTAAGAGCTAAGGAACCTGAAATCAGCGGTTCTGTATATGGCATGCTGTTTTTGCTTTTGGCATGTCGGCACTAGGCTTTGGGCGACCCATCTTTCTAGTTTCATTTCAGATAGTAGGCCTAAGTCTACACATCGCTACGTACAACGTAGACCCTATTCTATTCTCGCCTGTTTCTTTGGTTCCGTCGATCTAGTGAATCTATCGGTACTGTCAGTTTCATTGACAGAACCGTTGCCGATGAGACATCGAAAATCCATTATACGACATTCGTCACTATTTTCGACTTCACAGAGCGTTAGGCTTATCGTGTGAGGTTTTTGATCGATCGACTTTTTATATGTGCAGGCCTGCATAACGCAATAATGCACACATTAAGTGGACCAATTACTGTCAACGGCAGTTTCCATTTATTGTTGTAGGCTTATGCGATTTTTCTCTGCATAAAAGTGAAACTGTAGAGATGCTACTTTAGAATGAATCAATAAAATGCCGAGTTATGTGATTACATTACTTCAGATCTCGTGGATTTCAATGATAACATCGGAAATTCTATTTGCTTGCTTTTGAGACACATCTCGTTCTTCGTTGTCACGCCATTAGTCCTGATTAGTTTTGATATGCTGGCTATTATCTTGCAACGTGATGCACTACCGTTTTTGCTGTTTGTGTTCCTTTTTCTGTTGTTAGCCAGCAGAATGTTTTCTGTAGGCTTACCGAGTCCTTTTTGTCTCCTTGCATTTTTTGACGTTTCCAAACCATCGAAGTATTTGCTACAGTACATCGACTCAATATTGATCTTTTATTTCTCGAAATTTTTATTCTGTCATAATGACGCCATGATCATCAGCGTATTTTATTTGTCTTGTTTCTATCTACTTTCCCCGTTTTTTCGTTATCGATATTTACAACTTTTTATGGCCACTATAATGTTGCCGGCTATATAGCCCTTTAGGTACGTACTGCGTGTCCATTGGCGCTTTTCAATTAATTGATCTGCTTCGGTTAATATTTTTGTTTCGATATAAATGTCATCTCTTCTTTAGATCTCCCTCTCTATTTGTGCGCAAAATGACAACGAGAAAACAAATATGAACAGGACGTCAAGGCACTGAACGTACACTTACAGCAGCCGTCACGAGTTCTGACACAAATTCAGAATGAATAGCTCATAAATTACCGTACTGAAAATATTGTGAACAAAATCAGAAAAATAGAAACTATTTAGGCTACTTGTTTTCGATTTCAAATTTTTTTGACTGCTAATTTGCTGCTCGTTTGTATTTTTGTGTCGTTTCTTTTCGGTCATCGTCGTCTTCTGTCTGGCAGTAACCAGGGAATAGACGGTTTGCTTGCGTGTAAAAAGCGTTGAAAAGTAGTCACGACCTGACTGGGCGAATTTATCAATGACGTGCTATGATGAATGAATGAGGAAGGACCACGTGACCAGTGACTGGCTGCAGCAGTTTGCAGTCGCCGTGACGTCGCCTTATCCCAGCCATCCATTCTTCATGTACAACCTCGTTATACGAGCCGGCGATGCGCACATTAATTACACACTCGGGACTGAGCGACTTCAGTCTGCAGTTTACACAGACTAGAAACGTTTTGCTGTATAAGAGCAAAAAAGCATTGATTTACCAATACCCGTGACTAAATTCAGAAGGTAAAAATGTCTAACATTAAATTGGGCTTTTTTACGGAATGAGAAATATTAGCAAATGACTGATTTCTTATAAGATATCAATAATTCTCAACCGGTAATAATTTAATAATTAATAACGCGTGATGTGATATATTACTCTGCAATTTTATAAAGCAAACAGTCGTACAGATACATCGTGCACGGTGCCACTTGTATTTTTTGTGATAGCTGTATCAAATTGATGTGGATCGATTTTGAATAATTTTTACGCTTTCATTTAAAAGAAGTTTGAATAAACCTTGCTACTTCGTTTTAAATCGGTTTCTTATCACTCATACTGTGTAAAAACACGCGAACGAAAAATTAACAGTGTTATTGTATATTAGTATTTATTGTGAATAACGATCCTTCGTTATTGCCAGTTTCATACTGAATAAAATTAATCGACGTAAAGGTATACAGTCAAACATTCAAATTTTACATGGCGGTAGTGTCGCAACAGATTTCCAGCGAGATAGCATATTCCGTCTCATCCTCATTCGTAGTTTTTTTGTCCGTGAATGTAGAGTTATGTGCAGCTCTATGCTCAGTAGCCTATGCTTAGTGGTGGATGCAGGGAAGATGCAGCCTGTTCTGCTGCTGATATATTGTATACTGTATGTAGGTTTGACGTTGAAAGTCGTCTGCTAAGCTCAGCCGATGCCGGCGGCGGCGGCGGCGGTTGCTATGACAACGGTAACGGCGGCAGCGGCAGCAACTGCAGTCGAAGGTCTCTGCCGCTGGTGCTCGCAAGCCCGTCGTCGTCGTCATCCTCTGTACATTATCACCATCGTCATCATCATCATTCCCAGCAGCCTCAGCAGCCGCAGAGGCGGGAGTCGTTTCTGTACCGGTCCAACAGTGAGTACGACATCACGCCGCGCTCCGGCTCCCGCCATTCCTCACTCACGCCATCCGAACATCTGTAAGTCCGATCCACTGTTGTAACCATAGGAAGGGCACTAAGTGCACGTGCCCACTGTCTCCCTGGACAAGTTTCTGGGAAGGGGGCACGGCCGCATCATTAGACTTCTTCCCTAGTGGGGAGGAGACGCTTTTCCCCACACTTTATCTCTCAGGTGCCCCTCTCCTTACATCCACATCCTGCCTACGCCAGTAGTCTGCGCTTGCGTGCTTTAAGCCTATATAACTCACCCTGCAGCGAGTTTCGCGCGGTCCATAATGAGTTTTAATGGCCGCTTATACCCCGTTTACACGATCGAGCAAACATCGAGCAAACATCAAGCAAGCCTGATGGAACAACGCCCCCTGGCTTAAATGTATAGCCTAGGCTTAGCCCGCAGCTGATCGCGTGTTATATAGCCTTCCAATTACAGCCCGCTCGCCCTCCTAATTAGCATGCTAATTACCATAGGTCGTCGAGCTAGCTAGATGAATGCTAACAAACATCGAGCAGACGTCGAGCAGAGATCGAGCAATTAGCACGTGTATTTTGAATACATTTGCTCGACGTTTGCTCGATGTTTGCTCGATCGTGTAAACGGGATATTAGTCTCCTTTCAGCCAGCACCGGTTCATGCAACAAACGTAAACGTGCGACAACGTTGCATGAAACTGGGCCGGAATATGAGTTTAAAATCAGTGGCGTTGTGAGCGATGGATGTAAGGGGGGCAATTATAATTTTTGATTGTCAGAAAATCTGCTTCTTAATGAACAATTTTCGTTTAAAGATGCAAAATTTTAAGCTAAAAACCCTCATTTTGTGGGAAAATTTAAGGGCAGAACTGAAATTTTGAGCACCCGTAATTTTTTCTGTGGCAAATTTGCAACTGCTTGTCGTAATTTTGTCCGCTATTTTTAGTGTCTGTCGGAAAATTGCAACTTTCTATCTCCCCTACTTTCTTAACGCACGACACCGCTCAGCGGCCGCTGTCTAAAACTGTTTCTGGTTTCGATTTTGTTTCAGTTATATCGCAGATAATTATATGCGCTACTCTTTTAAATCATTTGACGTTACATGCAAAGTCTAGGTCGTGGTCTTGACTGAAATATTGCTGCTACGAGAGACGTGGGCAGCTGCCAGTCGTTGGCGGCGAACTAATTACGCAATTGCATGACTTCGTCGCCTTTTTACGAGCTCATCTTCACACTGACTAGTTGCCGAACGCTGCAGTCGTCGTATTGCTTCAGCGTGCGCAGCAGCACACAGCAAACATTGCTGAACATTTACAGCTAGACAGCGGCAGTTTTCAGGTTCACTTGAGTCAGAAGCATGTGCTTGCTTCCCTGCAGGTCTTCGCAAAAACTTTCGGTTAAACAGTATTTTACACGCCGGAAGACCACATTCTACACTGTGTCCCAAAAAAGCATTCCCGATATTTTCGATTGTGACTAAAAAAACCAGTTATCAGATTTTGATAATTTTTGGTACGAGTATTCCTGATACAACTTGCCATCAAATGATTGTTCAGTTTCCCACCTCACCCAATATATGTTTTTGCATTACCTAGGGAAAACAGATCAAGCGAAATATGTGTTAAAATAAACAGAAAATCTGGAAAAAAAACATCCCTGACATTATTGATCGTAACTTACAGGAAGATTAGCAGATTTTAATAATTTTGGCAGAAATATTTTTGACACTAATGGCTAGCCTAGTAAATGAATGTTTTAGTTTTAACCTCACCCAACGTTTGCTTTTGCACTACCTGGGGAAATCAGACCAAGCATAATATGTGTTAAAATGAACGGGAAAACGTCAATAAATGCCACCTATCCTAGTCTGTGGACCACAACAGCCAGTCCATTAAAAGGTTTGACTGTCTTGCAGCAGTATATCTACCAGACGAAGTTTAGGAATGTGTGTGAAGTCAAGAAACGACTGGTACAGTCTGGATTGGTCTGGAGCAGAACATTATCGATACTGCTGTTAATGAATGGAGAAAGCGTCTCCTTGCCTGTGTTCGCATAGTGGGCCAACACTTGAAGCAATTTTACTGCAGGCAGTTAAAAAATGGACATCTGGGTGAAGTGTCAGCTCAAATGTCAGAAATGTAAATATGTGTTTTTGCGCATTATGTTAATTAAGCAGTCATGTCGCATTTGATAAAAAAGTGATATTTCGGTGGTTGTTTTCCCCAAGTAGTGCAGAAACAAACTTTGGGTGAGGTAAAAAAAAAACTGAATAGTTATTTGATGGCAAATTGTGTCAGGAATATTTATACCAAAAAATTATCAAAATCTGACAATTGGTTTTTAAGTTACAGTCGAAAATGTCGGGGGTGCTTTTTTGGGACACAGTGTATATTGTAGTAACATTGAAACGCTATGTACCGACTGTTTATTACAAAAATCTGGCATTTTGTGTACCGGAAAAGTCTGTGATTAATAGAAGTCTTGAGCTTTTGTCGATACATGGAGTTGTCATTTTTAGCTTCTATGGCTGATTATATTCCATTTTGTAGTGTGTTTTTGTTTTTGTTTTTTTTTCTATTCAACAATATTTTTATAATAGAACTGTAGGCCTAACATGAATTGCTTGTATGGTGTGCAACCGTTATTGTAATTTGTCGCTGTTTTGTGCCATTGTGCGACTTTGAGTTACGATTTCCATTTATACTTTTTTTGCCAAACTGCACTGGAACTAATAAAACGTTCAAGCCTTAGTAATGCAAATTTTTGTAGCATCTTGTAGACCTACAAGTTTGTCATAGGATGTTGGCTGTCGTGCGTACAGACACACAGAAGACGTGATCGTAACGCCGTTTGCTCAGATTCTCAGCTGTTTACGTAACGTGCACTGCAATTACGTTCTGCTTACCGACGTCTCGCCATCATCGAGGTAGGCCTATTTCTGTCCGTTGTTTACATTAGTCGTTTCAAAATGTCTTCTTTTCCCTACACATTGTTGAGATATGTAGGCGCATAACATTATTTACATGTAAACTAGGTGGGTAAGCCAACTTACTAGGGCAAATCGTCCGCCCACTCCAGGCATTTTGCGAAAATGGGTTAATCCATTATTTTTTTGTTATACTATCACAGGTAGAGATAGTTTGATTACTTCTAATAGATAAAGACTATTTTATCATCACCGTCACGAGTTTGGTTAGCAAATTTATACGATGCCCAAAAAACTTGTTTGCGGAAATGTAGAATTAAAGAAAATGGTGACACCCTAGACTTTGCTTCACGCCAAGGAAAGGGAAGCTGGAAGGAAGAGGGAAAAAATAAAATAGAGGGAAAAGATAGGGGAAAAGAAAGAAAAGGAAAAAGAATGGGGATCGCCCACTTACTAATTTCGGCTCAAAATTTGCACTGTAGGCGCACGATATTTGCCAGCAACGACGAAACAATGTTCACGAACACTTTTGCCGATCGCTTTTTTGACGTCACACGAACGTTTTACGCATTTTTATCTTGCGTGTTGTGTTTTTACACCACTCTTGATTAGTTATTTTGCTAAAGATGGCCAGTTTTGGGGTGCTATATGCCTTCCCTGCCAGCCTGCCACCGTCAGCAATGTTGTTTTCTTGCTAATTGTTGTTGCTATGTTATTTATTTGGCAGAATCGATTTTTTTTCATTTTCGTTGCTACACAACGTTACAGGCCTATATATGCTGACTTCGACGTTTCTTCGCAGTTTTTATTAGGCTAACATACAGCTATAAATACGAGGCGGTTTGTTATTCTCATTATAGGCGAAGCCTAAAAATAACATTTATTTAGTCATTTTAGCTGTGTAGCTGACCTACCTAAGAAGCTATTAACAGCATTATCAGCTTTATTTGATGAAAATTATCACAGCCAGTCTTGCACGTTTCAGCTCACTATATATACTCTCGCCATTCATCAGTTCTGCAGTCATTCACCCCAAGTTTAAAATAAACTGTCTATAAAAAGCTTCTTTATTATTGACTGCTGATATCGGTATTTTTGACTGTTTTCGCGGACTGGTGGAGTGTTTTCCGGATTGTTTACACAGTAGTGTACTTATCGAAAAACGCTGGTTTTTTTTCTTTTGGCTTTGTTATTCGTTTAAGCCGTCTAGCTCTGTGCATTAGAATAATTAGTTTGCTCGGCAACTTTTAAGCATTCGATTAAAATTTTTATATTGTCATTATTCTGTAGTTTTGTATTGGATAAATTATAATCAGCTGTTTGTCCCAGTCCAACTCAGCCTGGCCGCCCCTTCGTATTTACACGCAGTGAGTATACCGGCGAAAGCTGAAGAGTAAACAAGCACACCGCTCGATGCACTAGCTACGTATAGGCGATCTTGCAGTGTAAACTGATGGCTGGCTGAGGGTTAAAGAAACGCAGATCGGCGCCACTTTATGGACTTTGCGGCTATGTCATAGGTCATTTTAACGCTGTTCGTTTGTAGATATGCGCTCAAGATTGCAAACAACACCGACAAAGAAGCGTCTTTCAGTACTTTATCAGGTTCACTCTTCGGCTGTTTTCATCCCACTGTTAGACCGATGATTCTTACTGTTTGTTTCAATAGAACTTGCGCGACTGGAAGCTTTTGTTACTAGCGTTAAACTGTACAGATAAGATTAAAAGTAAAATTTGGTATATTTTCACTGGAACTGAAAGAACGTGAAACGGAAATGGAATCTTGCAACCAAAGTATTGCGAGTGTTCAGAGTGGCTTAATAAAAAGTAAGCCTGTACATTATTATAGGTAGTTTATCGCCTCATGAAACACTAACCAATTTTCGAATTCCTTTTACCAGCCAAATTAGCGAAAAACTAGAAAAAATCACAGATCATTAAAGGTCCCGTCACATCTGTGAACTCTTCGTGTGATATTGTAAAATGCTGAAAGATAAAAAGTTACCTTGTAACAGCGTAACTTATTTATTTTGAAGCTGACTATATTTTATATTTTTGTAGTGTAGCAGCGGATTTGTGGTTTGGTATGACTGATGATTATTCGTTTGCAAATTTGCTGCAAAGTATGTCAATGGAAGCATATTAAAGATAAGTTTATGTTAGATGCAGTTATGACATAGAGTTAAGGCGCATACAAAGCGACGTAACTGAACTAAACTGAGTTGAGCTGAACTGAAGTGACATGGTTTAGCGACAGTAATGCATTACGATAGACAGCGTCTATCGGCGTCGGTGGTTTATGTGCCTACGCTCATGTACGCGTCAGCCAATAAGCCTGCTTGCCCATATTGGTCAGTTCAGTTCGGTTTCGTTACGTCGCTCCGTGCGCGCATTTAGGGGTTTTGGCATCGAGTGATGTCTTGCATACTGTTTTAAGCTTGGGCCTAAATGAAAACACTAAACAAAATTGGGCCAAACAACTTGACTGTTGTGCGGTCTGCTGTGGCGCGTCAGCTGATCAGCGACAGAAGCTGGCGGTGGACACTCTGGAAGAACTGGAATGGTGTCTGGATCAGCTGGAGACCATCCAGACCCACAAGTCAGTCAGTGACATGGCCACCAGCAAGGTCCGACTATACGGGCAACGTAGGAATAGTATTTCTTTCTCAGTGAGGCTATATTTATGCCTCGGCTTGTTTGTTTGCTAACAGGTTGGTCAGTGGAATTAGACAAATGTTATGAATTATATTTCACGAAATTAGGCTTAGTGAAAGGAATGAAGAATTGGCGTTGATCTGCATCCAAATGCCAACCAGAAATTCTTTCACAGTTAGTGGAGGTTTGGCATAATAGCCAAACGGTAATTGTGGCAGTAGCTGCAGCAGCTGTAGTTCTAATAAACATTCATACCTAAAGAAGTTTTATCATTAAAGCACATTAGTCTTGTAAAGTGTTTTTTTTACTAATTTGTATGAACGGCCAGATGAGGGTGATCACTGATTGATTTCAAATAATTGTGCAAAACTCGAAGTGCTGCTGATAAAATAACATGAAATTTTGTATATAGGGGCCTAATTCTGCTTAATTGTACTGTCATATTATACCACCGAAATGTTTTTCGTTAGTTTACTGTATCTGCCATGCTGTTTTTTCTGTGTTTCAGTTCAAGCGTATGTTGAATCGAGAACTGAGTCAATTTGCTGAGACGAGTCGATCCGGAGGCCAAATCTCTGATTACATATGCAGCACGTTCCTTGGCAAGTCGTCGCCGTTTGCTGTTGTTGTGTACATGTACAGTGATTTGCTGAAAGAAAATACATGTATTTAATTTTGGTGATGATGACACGTTGCTGTTGGTCTGTTGTGGCTAATTTTTGCACGTTGTTTTGTAGGCTTAATTTGTTTTTTTTTGTGATTTCGTTGCGTTTTTGGTAAATCTGTATAACAGATGTTTTTTAATTTGAGGTTTTAAAATAAATTTTAATAATTTAAGTTAAACCTTTCTTCTCTTCATTGGATTTTTTGGTCTTTTGCCATATGACAGGATTGTGTCAAACTCTTCTGCCAGCTATTTGTCTTCTGCGTTTTTCTTCAAAGACTGCGAGGTAATATTTTTTGGGATGATGCTAAGCATTAGAATTTAATTTTAACGTTTTGCGCCATGTAAGTTCACTTTTTGCTTACCTAATTCTACTAATAACTCGTGCAATATATTATTATCATTATAATAGTCAGCATCATTCTTATTGCTATTAGCTAGCTGACGTCAGTGTAGCGTGCTGTATATCCGATACTGTGGTGTAGACAAGCAACATCAGAGCCTCGACATTCCGACGGTGAAGACCACCTCTTCTAGCGATACGCTCAATTCTTCCACACAGACCCAGACTCTGTCCCAGACTCAGTCCCACCTTGCTTCACCATCTGTCTCCACCACCGCCCGCTTGTCTGCGTCCAACGTACGGCGACGCGCCGAGCTCAAGCCGTCGCTCATGGCTCACATATCCGGCGTGCGGCGGCTTAGTACCGGCGGCGGCGCTACAGACGCCGGCGGCGCAGCGCAAGCTGCCGTTAAGCCGATACCCAAGTACGGCGTCGACTGCACCGATAGAGCTGCTCAGCTTGACGAGGTTAATAACTCTCAATAGTAACTTATCACAAAGCTACGGAGCGTCACCTGCCGTAGGGGGCGTAATCTGATTCTCTGGCGTAGACAAGCAGCATGGTGTTCCTAATGGTTATCTTAGTTTTGCTTAATATGTTTTTGTTATTTACGGGCGGCTGTCAGTGTTGTTTCAACCTCACCGTTCGTATTTGTCCCATACATGTACAAGAAATTTGAGCTAATGCTCACGAGACGCGCGAAAGCCTATAGCAGTTCCGGTTCAGTAGTTTAGCTAAAAATTGGGGTGTTCACGCTAAGTTAATATACAAATACCAAATTATCTATCTGGATCGCATAATGATAGTTGCGTGGCGCCACTTTGTGAATGATGTAGACTTGTGTCACAGCCCGAAAATCCATAAAACCCCCTATTTTGGCGTTCAAGGTCATTCAAGGTCATTGAATTCGGCGCCAATCGAGAGCCAATGTACGACTTCCTATTAGTGATTAATAGTAACCTAGGCCCTATCTCGCACCGTTACTGAGATACAGCGACTTATCGGCCAAAAATCGCAAATTTTGCCCATCCGTTCTCACTTACCGCCCTCGTTTGGGGTGACGCCCTTCGAATTTATGGAAAAGCTTTACGGTTCCTGAAACTAGAGTCTTCCGGACAGCCGACGGTGAAGATTTGGTGATTCTAGCTTGCACCGCTTATGACTGATCCACCCGTCTGACAGACGGACAGACAGAATTGCAATGGCTAAGACGCGCTGAAAGCAGTAGCTGCTTTCGCGCGTAAAAACTTTTTTAAATGTTGTGTTCTGTGTTTATTAACGAACTAAATGATAACGGTGATAGAAGAGAGCTTCCGTCTGCCGTGTAATATTAAAATATTGTTTAAAATTCGACATAAAATTGTAAGTAAGTATTTTTAAAGAGTACATGTATGTGAGTAAATTGTCTGTAATTGCAAGCGTCAGCCGCACAAGCATGAATAATAGGCTACATGTGCAATCAAATACAAACGCACAATATAGGCTACGGTAGTTAAAAGGTCGTCTATAACTCTCAATAGTAACTTATCACAAAGCTACGGAGCGTCACCTGCCGTATGGAATCACATAATGTTGCCTCCCGCCCGACACAGGTGAACACGTTCCACCTTAACTCCAGGCCGGTACTTGATTTATCTTTCCCAGAAAGATGAAAAGCTGAGTTGATCTTGGCGGTTGGTTATATTCTGAGATGGTTAACCTGTCCGCAGACATTCAGCCATCAAAGTAGTAGCCACTTGATAGCGATCCGATCGGGCGTCAAACCCACGACTTCGCGATCGCAAATCAAACGTCCAAAAGGTTACACCACCGAGCCACCGATTTGCAATGATCTTGTGTGACATTTTGCTGTTTCGTAGATGATGGGCAAACTGGATTGCTGGGGCATCGACATATTTCATCTGAGTGACGTCACAAGGGGTCGCCCTCTCACCGCCGTTGCCTACACCGTTTTACAGGTAATTTTTAATATCATGAGTACATTTATTGGCTTTTATTGGCAGTAATAATAGCCTAGTTTTTATACCAATATTACTAAGTCATGTAGCTATTAGATTGGTCGATGTTGTGATGCATGGATGGTTGTTAGACGGTGCCTACTGTAATGCATTACTTCTTGCACAAGCCCATTGGTCAAAAACTAAACCATGTTAGTTCAGTTTAGTCCAGTTCAGTTATACCCCGTTTAATAGATCAAGCTGGCTCGACGAGCTGGCTATATGTTAGGTAGACGAGCCAGCTCGATATTTGCTCGATGCTTGCTGGATGTCTGCTCGACGTTTGCTCGACGTTTGCTCGATGTCTGTTCGATGTTTGCTTGATCGTGTAAACGAGGTAATACGCATTTTACTCATTGTAAGCGTTTTACAGTTAACCAGCTGCGATCTTCGGCTTAGGCCTACACTGCGAGCGATAGGCTGTTTCTAGGCTGCACATACTGGTCATTTTACGGATCGGCGGACAGAGATTGGGATAAATTAGTCATCTAGCCGTAAAGCCAACATAAAGTAGCCCGACTAACTGTAATGATTGATCACTTGCTGCTGTGCATAATGCCGTCGTGCTAGGTCCACCACTTCTTGCTACGTGTATACAGGGTGGGCCACAAAAAAACGAAATAAAACCGAATATGTGAAAAAAAACTTTGTATTGGCTAGTTAAACACTAAATTTAACACAAATTGAAGTTACTTCATTCTTAACATTAGGCTAACCCGTAATTTACTAGAAACAACGTTGAAAAATAAGGTGGAACCGTTTTTCGAATGACAGCACCAGTAGCCCTGAAAAGCGCTAGTAGATTTTCAGTCGAAGATTATGTTTTGCAATGCGCCGTACAGATGGCCGTGAAATGTCCATTTTTAAAATATCGTACGGATTTTTGTAGACATGGAAAGGACTTTCGTGACTGCAGATGAGCTCCTGCGCAAGTTTGATTTTTTTCTGAAATTTCAGTTTGCGAACTGATAGCGGCAGTCACGTCGGCGGAATTAAACGCTTGTCAAGATTTGATTCATTTTAGAAAATTTTCTCAACAAACGTTGTGAGCTTCAGTTTTTTTTCTAGCGTAAAACAATTACCAGCTTACTATCGTCTTTACTGATCGTTTTTATAGGCTACTAAACAATATTAAAAAGTTGTCTCTTAATTTACCCACTATGTCTACGGTCGTTCGCTATATGGCTTAATTTTGTTTTCTGAGTTTGATTTGAGTAAATTATGAAGCTATGTTAAGAATGAAATAGCGTTGATTTGTGCCAAATTTAGTGCCGATCTGATCTACATTTCCACAGTATCAAGGTGCAAAACGAAGTGGTCTTTTGGTCCACCATGTATACGCTTCACGCATTTCTGCATAAGTTTCCTACGTGACCTCAACGCAGCAGCAAACAACAACAACAGCAATAATAAAATAACAAAATCAGTCGATCAATTATTTATTTTATTTGCTCCATAAAACAGAATAATGTACGGATAAAAATTTGCAGCGATAAAATTTACACTGAGCAAGACGTATCAGGCTTATCAAAGCACTTATACGGCAGTCTCATAATCCGTCTTGATAACTTGGTTATCGAGACAACAATGATATAAATTTAAATTTTGTTAAATAAAATTATTTAACAACAACAACAACAATAACATGCAACAGTAATGACAATCAAATAATAAATAAGTCACAAAAATAAATTAGCGGTATAGTTCTAGAGGATCGCAATAAGAAGAAGAAAAAAGAAGACGAAGAAGATTTATTTGCCTCGTGAACACAGAAACATGAGTCATATAATAATGAGAAAAATGAAAATCACGAGATGGGTGGACATGAAAAGCAAATTGCTTATTATTGTTTGACCACCTGGTGATTTTATTGTCTTATGGCAGTTTCTATAAACGATGCACGCACGCATTTGCCCCATGTTACGCCAAAAAAATTAAATCATGAATAGTCGATCTATAGCTCTATGTGGCTACTACTTTGGTCATTTACAACAAAAGACGCAGCTGTCGCTAGGATAACCGATCGTACTGGTTGTCAGTAACCTTCTAGGTCATCCAAGGTCAATGATTTTTATTTCATCTGAAATGGCGTATGCCATTTCTTATTAGTGATCAATAGTAACTTAGGCCATGTCTCGCACCGTTTATCTGCAATAGCGTGTAACGGCCTTTAAGATCACCCAAGCTCAACGATTTTTATCTCATATATATGTAAAAAAAACTTACCAGTTTACAACTGTGTGTAAGGACGATGTGATGACATCAGTCCTCTAAAACAGCAAAAATCATTTGGGTAGCCTTAGATGGGGCTGTATTTCGTGCCACTATTAATTATCCGCTTACTTACTTTTCTTTATCGGTATTATTATTTGTCTGCTGATTTTTATGTCGCGTAACTTACCGGTATACGGCAATGTAGAATACTGCCATTGCTAGTACACTACCTAACTAATCGAGTTGAAATACGTATTTTTGCAGCGTTTTAGTCTATGGTGTTTGCTGCAGGAGCGCGGACTGGTGAATGTCTTCAAATTGGTTCCGAGAACTTTAGTAACGTATCTATTGCATGTCGAGAGTCACTATAAACGCGAAAACCCGTACCACAACAGCATGCACGCAGCCGACGTTGTACAATCCACGCACGTGCTGCTTTCCATTCCGTTCTTTGAGGTTGGAATAATTACGATTATACAGTCAATATAATTATAGTTTACCTGTACAGTAGTCTAATTTGTCGTTTGTTTGCATATGTTTTGGTTGTCGTAGTTTTGCAGTAGCCGTTTCGATGGGCGGCCGTTTGGAATATTGTTCATCTGGACATTTGTTTTGCAACTGTTATTTCATATGCTGTTTTGTCGCCAACTTAATTTTTTTCTATTCTGTAACTTATCTTTGAAGTCATTTTTGTGTTCTACTCAACCCCTTGCGCCTCAGATTGAGTTGCTTTTCGCCGACATTGTGCGCTAGGCCTATATAATGCAGTTGCTAACTTAGGCGCCGACTATAGGCTTGCCTGATTTTAGTGAATATTTTTACGTACATTCCGTTGTGTTTTTTCCCTTTTCCTTTAATACTATGCGTGTTTTGTGGATTTGTGCTAAGCCGACTAAACGATTTGCGTGATATTATACGCTAACTCGCATGTTGCGAGTGACTGCAGTTTTGGCCGACCGTTAGATCGAGCCTTGGGTACCATGTATCGTTTGTCTCTTTCTGTCCCTAACGCATATTATCATAGCTAAACCGTACGTCGTAGGGGGTCGCCGATGGTACCGTTGAATAAGGCGATGACAAGTTTCTATAGGCTGACAATAATAACCATGTCTCTATCTGTAACGGTTTGGCCGCAATTTTAAATGCAAAGTTGCATTGATTGTAGCGTTCGATATGGTAGCGTCACGGTAAAGCCTATGGGACTGTAGTCACTTTAGGAAATCGCTTTTTAACAGTCGGAAATTGGACGCTGGCCTCAGACATAGGCTGTTGGCTGTATTATGCTGGTACAGGGTGTATTTAGTGATCTCGAGGCTTTGGCCACTATCATTGCTTCAGCCATTCATGATGTCGATCATCCCGGTGTTACCAATCAGTATCTCATCAACACCAGTACGTACGTTTTACTGCATAGCTTGATGGTGTAGCGGTTAGGACGTCGCACTTGCTATCACGAGGTCGTTGATTCAACACCAGATCGGGTCGCCGTCAAGCGGATAGTACTTAGATAGGTGACTGTCTGCGCACCGGTAAACCATCTCAACACCAACGTCAACTCAGCCTTAGATTTTTCAGGGGTAGGTAAATTGAGTATCCGCCTATCTGTCTGGGGTTATGGCGGGGCACGTTCACCTGCGTTGGATGGTAGCTAACATTGTGTGATGTCATATGGCAGGCGACGCTCCGTAGCTCTAAAATGTGTTTCTCATGAAGAAGTGTATTATTTAACTGTACAGCTGGTTCCAGCTTATTATGCGACCGTTCTAATAAGCCCAAAATGCATTATGCCGACATTCACTAAAACTTCCCCTTATTTCAGTTACCGTAGTTATAACGTTGACTATGCAGACGTATTTCTAGAGGATTGTTTTGGCGCACCGTGTAGACTCTGAGTTGGCGTTGGTGTACAACGACGAGTCAGTATTGGAAAACCATCACTTGGCGGTGGCGTTCAAACTGCTTCAGCAACCAGACTGTGACGTGTTCGCTGCTCTCAGCGCCAAGACGCGCCGCAGCCTTCGACGATTGATCATCGACATTGTACGCTCTCTGCGCTCTCAGTCACGGGGTTTACTTTTTTAGGCGTAATTGCTTCTGCAGCGCGAGCGATTTCGCCTATTCCTAAACACATTTTTGTAACGTATTCTGTCTGTCTGTCACAATCGTGCCTCCTGCTTGAACCGTTCGACGTATTTAAATGTCATGGCGGTACACTTGAAGTCCAATTGCACACTATCTTAGATGTTGTTTTTGGCCATCAGGAAAAATGGAGATTTGGGAGTGGGGTAGTTTTACCATTTCTTGGGTGATATCCTATAATTGTTCCTCGGGTGCTAGGACAGGTCACAGTTGTGGAGGACACCGACGACGTCAATAAGTAGAGAGTAGCATTATTATGCTTTTATGGCAATATGTTGCTGCTACCATGAGCAGTAAGTCTTAAGCTCAAACTTTAGAAATATTTGATGTTGTGAATACGGCTTTGGCTATAGCAGTTTGGATTACTGAGTCGTCGGTTTACATTCAATTTTAATCAGTGTTTAGGGCCTATCTTTACAACCGCCCAAGGTGTCAGTTGTTCTATAGACCGCATTACGCTTCTTGTCCGTCCGTCTGTTTATTTGTTTGTCCGTCTCTTCTGTATGGGTTCTTAAATCAAGAACACAAGGACGTGGAAAAACGGGCTTAGCGGCGTCCAGATTCTGCGGTGTTCAATTTGAACACGTTGCTGAGATATTCTGCAGTGACCGCGTTGATAAAGAATGGCATGCTTCATAGTGGCGATCTTGAACTGATTTCGTGCTTTCAAAGGCTACCAGTGAAGACTACGTAGTGCAGGCTTGATGTGCCCAGCCCGGTGATCCAGTCTGATAACGCACCTTAAGATTTGTGCACGATTGCGTTTCGTTGCGAATTATTACGCGAATTGCGAATAAGTGTTTTGCTTTCAGGTGCTGGCGACGGATATGAACAAGCATCTGGAGCATGTGGCACATTTGAAGACGATGGTTGAGACACGCCGGATATCAGCCAACAACAGTAGCAGTAGCAGCAGCAGCCGACTCAGCATAGACAACTACAGCGACCGCATCCAGGTCAGTGGCGTAGTCAGAAATGTGAATTGAGAGGGGCTTCGCCTTCCTTTTCATCCGCTTCTTTTCACTTTTTTTGTGCTCTTCCCTTTACTTTTCTTTTTTTGTCTTTTTTCCTTAGAAGTTGGACCCCTAAAATTTAGCTAAAAAGCCAGAGGGAACGCTGTCAGCTCCCCAGCCGGGTTAGGGGCAGAGCGACCCCAGCCGAAATATAATTTGGTACATTGTGGCTTTAAAATATGAGATCTGGTGGCAACAGTTTTAATTATTTTTGTTCTGAGAATCAGCTGACTAAATTTTCACATTTGGTGCAGTTTAGGCGTGTGCTTTTGTCTTGTCCGGACGATTGGGCGAGGCCTTATGTGCCCCCGCCCCTTACCTACGCCACTGATCCAGGTGCCTTCCAGCGCTGTATTATGTATGACAGACACGGGCATCTTGCAGTCACGTGACACGTTGCCATGGCGACGCCGCAGGCAGGAAACGCTTGCAACATATGGTTCCAGTTGCGTAATTCGATCACTGATAAGCTTGGTTTCCGTCCATGCAATGAACGCAACGTATAAAGGCGCGTTCACAGCGACATCGCTGAACTGAACTGAACCGAACTGACCAATGGGCTCGCATATTGGTCAGTTCATTCAGTTCAGTTATGCCGCTGTGTACGCGCCTTGAGTCCTTGCGTACTTTTTGACACAAGTGACGCCCGTGTCGGGTGGCAGAGTGTGTGATCCAATGTGGCAGGTAACGCTCCGTAGTTCTGCAATGGGTTTCGCATAAACAGTTATAGCCTGCGTAACCTTTTTTATATGCGAGCTTCCAATAGCATAATAGCGCCCCTGAATTCTTGTAAGACGATGTATAGTGTGATTGTTATCGGTTCCGTCAGCACGGCTTCTGCTCATCGGCACCAACCGTGTGAAACGATTTTCTTTTAAAACTGAAAAGCAGGGACATTAGCAGACAATGTTTCAAACAACGTTTTAAAACATGGCTTTATGATGGTGCCTAATTGTAACAGGCGCCTCTGAAAACTTTGTTTAGCGGGTGCTCTGTAAATTTGCGTATTGATTGATATTGTGCATTGCATAATGTGTCTGAGGCAGATTCTACAGAGTCTGTTGCATTGTGCTGACCTGAGCAACCCTGCCAAGCCTCTAGCGCTCTACCAACAATGGAATGACCGCGTCCTACAGGAGTTCTACCGGCAGGGTGATTTGGAACGCCAGCAAGGACTCGACATTAGCCCCATGTGCGACCGGCTCACCGCCACCGTCGAAAAGACTCAGGTAATGTTAAATTTGCAGTAACTGAAAATGACGAACTACAAAAACAAGAAATTTGAGCTAATGCTTACGAGACGCGGGAAAGCCTATAGCAGTTCCGGTTCACGCTAAGTTAATATACAAATACCAAATTCACTATCTGGATCGCATAACGATAGTAGCGTGGCACCACCTGGTGAATGATATAGACTTGTGTCGCAGCCCGAAATCGCCAAAAAAAATCCATAAAACCCCTATTTTGGCGTCCAAGGTCATTTAAGGTCATTGAATTGGGCGCCAATCGAGAGCCAGTGTATGACTTCCTATTAGTGATTAATAGTAATCTAGGCCATATCTCGCACCGTTACTGAGATAAATGTACAAAACATCAGTTTATACACTTGTTAACGGCAACATTTAAGGACTTGCACATCGAAAACAGCAGAAATTACAAAAGGTGATATTGCCTGCATCACACTGACTGTGTGTCAATGTGCTGCTGAATAATATCACTTTTTGTAATTTTTGCTGTTTTCGATGTGCAAGTCCTTAAATGTTGCCGTTAACAAGTGTATAAAC
>Ga0056128_1002961_pt1 | contig 20526 bp, 14 predicted proteins | sample WorMetLIZISLAND2_FD_71113 | JGI IMG/M metagenome (GOLD analysis project Ga0056128, IMG submission 71113) | Marine gutless worms symbiont microbial communities from Max Planck institute for Marine Microbiology, Germany - Olavius geniculatus... ... | reverse complement strand
TAAAATTTGGTGACGATCGGTTCAGGGGTTTTTGGTTGGCTGAGGGTCAAAGTTTGCATTTTCCCATATACTTTGAAGGTCGTCCTTACAACACTCACACTACCGTGTGAGTGTGATAATCGTGACCGGCGTGGGCTTCGACGCTCGAACGCAGTCCGCGCAAGAGCCGTAACGCAAGCGTAGAAGCATAACTGTCATTGGCAGCGTTCGTTGCGTTGATAAAACCTGTAGTCTTAACGCCTACGCTAATCTGCATGTTAACAATATGTTATAATATTAACCCTTTGAATCGTCCGTATGTTGTAGTTGTTCAGTTGTCGTTTGTTTTGTAAAACTGTCGTATATGCTGTTCGTGCTGTACAGTTTTGTGTTGTAGTCCTAAATAATGTCGTTGGCTTAAAGATATTTGGTTTGCCTATATTGAACGTTTTAACTTTTATTTTATTTCCAATTAGTTTAAATGTTATAAAAAGTAAACGAATATCATTATTGTGCCTTACTCTAAAGTACCCAGATATAAATACATCGTGGACGCTGTCAAGACAATTGGTGGCTGCAGACGAAGACAAACTACGCTGTGTTAACGATGAATCTTGTCAGGTGTGGATGCAATTTTTTTCAGAAATTAATTGCACTTATAATTATGTCACAGTAGTAAGCTTATTTAATATATAACGTGGTAGATTACGCTTAACTTTAGCTGTTGAGCTTCTTCCTGTTGCAAATTTGATCCCTCCAAACCAAATGTTTTTTTCTCTCCCAGAGTTCTATCCGATAGGTTAATTGGGGCAACACAAATGTCCTTGCAAAATGGCATTTCATTCTATCGACGATGCGCGGGTATAACGGACGGACAGAGCACGCTACTTTTACAACGGTCGCAATAGCTGTTATATATGCCACCTAACTATTTAGTCATTTATTTATTTTATTAATCTTTTGGGGGTCAGACTGGGTCAGTCACGTGACCATTCCATGGCAATAAGCCTGTGTGGTTTTTTCTGAAGGTAGTGGAAAAATAGGAGAAAATGCAAAGTTACGACATCTTCCGAGACGTTGGAAAAAAGCTCTTCGAACAGAGACATGGACACGACAGTTTTTTCAAGAACAACTACAGAGAAAGGCGGAGGCGGCAGCACGACCGAGTTGACGAGAGCAACTGGTAGGCTGTGTTATCAAACGCAACGTTGCGACTGAAAAAGCGATTTAGAAGACGAAAAAACGCGATTATTGAAGGCGAGTGTGCCTTGGATATAAAATTGGCTCAGATGAGAACGAAATAAGTCGAAGTAAATCAGTTCTTAATTACAATAAAGTTTGTTGTATAGTTGTTTTTTGGAACGTAGTCTTTGCGTTTGCGTAGTTTTGTGTGTTTATCTTTTGCTTCTGCACGTTTTACGTTTGTGTCATGAATTAACAGATTTGTTTGCTTACTGCATGAGGTGTAAAGAACCACACTTCACTTTTCGTTGTCGATGTGCTTACCTAGTCGACTAAAACGAGAAAAAACTGTTTTCAGAGAAGCGTATTTGGTTAAAAGAAACGAAATGCATAAAAAGCGTATTTTAGATCTTTGACTGTAAGGTAATTTTGTTGTATTAGACGTTAAAGCGGGGTTTTCATTCAACGTAACGCACGCAAGAAAGTAGGCAAGAAACGCAATGAGTGCAATGAATGCAATGCAACGCAGCAAACGCAGCTGACGTAGTTGACGCAACGGCCAAAACGTGGATGATCTGAAGCTGTCGTTGTGTCAGCTACGTTAGTTGCGTTGCGATGGATAAAAAGCGTATAGTTGTGTTCGGATAGAAGAGAACTGAAAAGTTTGTGATTGTGTTGAGTTGTTACAGAGTCATGAGTTGTTTACGTGAACAGCTGAGCTGACACCGCGCTCTGATGACATGCGAATGTGCGGCGTAATGCTGGTGTCACGGCTAGTATTGCAGTAATGGTGCAACGACTACAACTGCTGCTACAACTACAACTACATGGCTACAACTACGACCAGTGTTACAACTGGCGCCTGTAGTGCGGTGCCACATCGTCAGGTGTCGCTAGAACCACAAACCGATTGCCACATCAGAGGATCTGCAGCATTCCTTGAACAGACACGAAACTCACGCAGCCTGATGTCAAAATCCTCTCGGAAATTTTACAGAACAGCACAGTAGCCTAATCATTTAGCAACGAGCAATGGGAACGCCGTTAAACATTAGAGGTAAAAATAAAAAGAACGTAGCCTCAAGTTACAACAGTGTCGTTTTTTACTTGACACTGACTAAATCTATCGCTGCCACTTGCTTATAACCTGAAAGTCTATATTCACCAGATTTTGTCATGGCGTATAATAATCTAAACACAAAAACAACGGTCATTATAACATCAGTAGCACTTCTATTCTTTTTTAGGTCTACATAATTATCGCAAATCACGTCGCTTTTACATTGACCGTTTAACGTTTATTAATTAAACATTTAAAAACGTCAGAATAAACTTGAAACGCGTTATATAAAAATATTAGTAAAAATCCATAAACGTTTATTCACAGAAGTTTATTATGTTTTAGTGTAACGTTGGTTGCTATTTTGTTCAATCTTCAAACATGTTTCTTTGGAACCTCTGTTGCATTTAAATAGCAACCTCCTTGTCTAATTGTCAACCCTAATTGTCAACCCTATACACAGTGTACATGCATGCCATATGCTAATGAATAAACTTTGCACTGTTTCTTTTCTCTTCGGTTTTTAGTTTTTTGGCCAATTTCTTTTATTTTTTAACTCGATGTTATTTGTGGCCCAAAAAATATTTAGCAACGTTTTTAGTTTTTCTCCAATCCCTGTTATTTTGCCCATACGTTACCTCTGGCCTAGGAAATATTTGTATTGTGATGTAATCCGGTGGGGATACTCTTTCCTTTTGGTTTAAATTTAGTTTGACGCAAATACTTTTCAATATTTTGCGCATACGTTACCACTGGCCCATTAGCCTAAATATATGCATCGTAATGTAATTTTGTTGGTACTTTTTCCCTTTAGTTTGTTTAGTTTAGCGTCAATCCCTTTCATTATTTTGCCCGTAAGTTACCTCTGGCCCAATACATACGCATTGTGATGTAAATTTGTTGACAATTTTTTTATTGCGATGTGATTAAATGGGTATCTTTTCTCTTTCGTTCAAGTCTAGTTTAACACCAATCCCTTGCAGTATTTTTGTCTATATGCTAACTCTGGTACAATAAATGTTTGCAGGCTATGTATAATGTAGTTTTGTCCGTAGGCCTATTTGCCGTTTATGTTTAGGTTAAGTGCAAATTTTTATTATACGTTATTTTTGACTACTAAATATTCTACACTGTATTACCAAAAATGCACCGTAATTGTAAAGTGTTTTTTTTACTAGTTTAGTACCCATTTTTAATGTTTTTGCAAATAGGCTATTTTATATCTTGTACCCAAATAGTTGCATTTTATTAAACAATTTGTGCTAGGACGCCATCCGTAAACTTTTCCTATGGTATCTAGTTCAGCACCCACATTTGTCATATGTTTGCCTCATGTTTGCTACCGTAGTAAATATTTTGCACCCTTAATTAAACAACGCATGTATAAAGTAGGCATATAATATCTGCAGTACTGGAAATCGCTATTTTGCATTTAAGGCAACCAAGGCACTTGTAACTGTCAGTGGTAACGACAGCAGCATTTTTTCGGCTGTGCTTTTTTAACTGTGAATGCGGTGACTCGTGAACGCGGAACTTTGCTTGACGATATTTTGCGTGGACATGTACCTTGACAAGTGTACTAAATATCAAGGTAATAGGTCAAAAGTTAAAAGTCACGTGGGTTTTGTGTTTCTGTCTGTATGATACTTCGGTTACCGCGGACAGCACTCGGCCTTGAGCAAGATTTGACGATCGTTTTTAATTTAGATCCGTTTTGCCCAAGTGTTGTTACCCAGTTTCGTGCATGTGTATATACGTTTGCATTGTATAGCAACAAGAGTACTGTACAAATGTTAGTTTCACTAGGCTTACGGTTGCTTTACGCGTATGCTTTAATTCTTGTTGCAATAGACTATGTTTGTGGCTCTTCAACTTAACAGCAAGCGATCATTAATTACTTCGTCTAATTATTTATGCGCTAATGATCTTCTATTGTTATTCGTTGTGCAGTTATCGACCGTTGTTATCATAGTTGTCACCAGTGGAGTCGTGGCACGGAGGAAGAGGTCAACTGTCTCTCCCCCCGCAAAAATATAGCTTTTCGGATAATATTCTTTTAAACACGCATAATTTGACACTGGAAATCTCCCATTATGGATTAATTTAGAATAAAAAATAAAAATTTTGAGCGCAATCATTAACCTCTTCTGCCAGACCTCAGCGCTGTGACCTTACTGACCGCCTCCCTTTTCGCATAACGGTAAAAGTTAAAATCTCAGTCGACAATGCAGATGGGAAAATTGCAACTTACCGTCGCTTTTTTGTAACGGAAAGGAAAGACTACTGATGAGGCTGAGGAGTCGGTCATGTCTTTTGTTCAGCTGCAATCAGTGGTTAGTGTTTTGGTTCGTTTGTACACTAGTCAGTGGCGTTGTGGCGAGGGAACAGGAGAGAAAGGTAATATTCGAATATGTTTCTTTTTTATGAATTTTGCGGCTGTCGGCAAATTGTCGAAAAATTGTCGAAAAATGCTTTTGGCTAAAAATGCAAATGTGTAAAAATTTTTGTCCACCAAAGATGCAAAATGTGGGGCTGAAAACTCCCATTTTAACAGAACAAAAATTTTGAACACCCATAGGCTAATCTCTTATGTCAAAATTTTGCGGTGCTTGTCAAAAAATGGAAACTTTTTGCTTCGTTTACGTTTCGTAACTTACGACGCCACTGGCGAACGAATATTTTGTCATTTATTGACGCGTTTGGCTCCTACTGCTTTTTAATGTTGCTCGTTGAAGGTTATGGACTGTTGTTATTCTTTGTGGTGTCATTGGCGGCGAAGCAGCTTGGCAGCGGCAAACTGCTCTTTCTAAATTTTTACCTGTCGAAAATTTGTTATTTAAAAAAAAAATTTTTTTCAGAAAGTACTATATGTGAGGTTGGAATTGCATTTGCCCCCTGACTTTTTTAAAACCCAGGACGCCGCTGTTTGTAATGGAGAAGAAAGGCGACCGATGTATGGGTTGAAGAAGTCGGCCAATCTGCTGTTGATGATCAGTGTTATGGCTTGATTGTAGTTTGATTTTTTAGTATTATATTCGATAACAATGCCATTTCTGACAAATATTTACGGCACATAAATGATTGTGCATACTTGTGAACTGTAGACCCTACAAGTACTAGAAAATAAACCACTAAAGACTTATGGGTGAACTTACGGCACTCCATAGCACTCCCCAGTCTCAACTTTCAAGGCCTCAGTCCCTAGGGAAGGAAAAGGAAAGTAGGGAAGGAAAAATTAGTAACGGGTGGGAAACGTCGGGGGCATTGCAGAATAACAATAGTGATTAGGAATCCTTGTTGACGCCCTGACACGTTGCATATTAGCTCGCTATTAATGATAATAGAAAGTACAAACCAAATGTTTTTATTTCGAAAGCGTTTACTCCTCCCCATACTTTTAGGCGCACATGATTGCAGCCTGGTGAATGAAGAAAGAGTCACTTTGCCTGTGTTCGCATAGTGGGCTAACACTTATTCAGTTGTCCATTTTTAACTGCCTACAGTAAAATTCCTTGAATTGTCAGCCAAAGTGTCAGAAATGTGAACAAAATGTGTTTTACGCGTTATATTAATTAAGCAACCATATCGCATTGGACAAATAGTGATATTTCGCTGGTTGTGTTTCCCCAGGTAGTGCGGTTTGCAGCTGGCAGACATCAACTGAAGTGTTGGTGCGTTTCTGTGTTTCTCTTTCTCGTTTGCTGCAAGGTATATAAAGCGATCCTTAAATGCAGACAGCGTGTCTGTGGCTGCCCGCGGACGCTCTCTGTGTCTGTCTGCTGTCTGCCGTCTGACTAGTATTGACAGTATTGAAATAAAAGTGTATGTCAAACAACTGTCTGAGATAATAATGATAAACGGACTTATCCCACTCCAGACATTGGTTTATCCTCCGCACTTATTTAACGCTCGGTCGTTTAGCTTATGGTATGCTGTCGTTCGTTTGATCACACTCCAGTCGTTAAGTTATGAACACAACACGAGTGCGTGGAATCACTATATTGATTATTGCAACGTAATTACGATGCTGTATAGGCCTAATGCAGCCGGGTACCCTGTTGCAATACCGCGAACCCAAATCCGGTTTCAACTTTTAAGCAAATAAAGGGAAAACGACAATGAAGTGAAACGTACACGCCTAATTACCCTATATTTTTCTGCAGTTAAGCTTATCGTGTCAGTTCGTGGACGAAAATGGCTAAAGTTAAACCTTCCTTGCCGTATACAGAATTTTGCAACAAAGATTGCAAGAAGTTCAATTTCCATCGATTTCATCAGTAATCAGTGCAAATACGAGTATAAATTACTCAGATTTCCGACCAATTTCTGCTACAAAAGAGCATTTTAGGTGCTGACAGAGACGCAGAAAGGCAGTGAATCGGACTACGACAGACAAGACACGACGGAGGCAGTTATGCGGACTAATGTCGACATCAGCAGCAGTAGCTGAGATGGCGACCCACACACGCGTATCGCTGTGCTGACTGCACTCGTGCGAGTGACTGTGACATCGACCTGCAGCCTGCGACTGTGTGGTTCGACGGTGTCCTGTGTGCGATGCGTCCGTTCAGTCACGTGGCCAGTAGCATGATGAACAACGACGACTGAGTCTGAAGGGTTATAGTCATAGCGTCGACCGTAGCGAACTCTTGACGCCACTCCACTGCTGCCTGTGTCTTGCAGGTGTTCGTCAGCATCCGGTTGATAGGATGGCGACGGCTCGCTGTTATAGTCAGAAGTAAACTGATCGTTGTTGTTGTTGTTGTTGATGCGCTGGTGAGATGAATTTGTGTGAGTCTGCAGCTCCGACCACGCCAACGGGCAGGTTTCTGTCAACGACGCACGCCGTGTATAAAATACAGCTACTACAAGTACTACACACAATACAATGGATTTATGGTTACCTTTAACAAACAACCTTCGGTCAACACGACGCACGTAGGCCTACACGGACGTGTTTTTATAAAAATGGCACTCTTTAACATTTTTTCTTATTACCTCCGCCCTTAAGGAGGTTATGTTTTGCCAGAATTTGTTTGTCTGTCTGTGTGTTACAAAATAACTCAAAAAGTTATAGAAGGATCTTTTTGAAATTTATACGGAATGTCGAGAATGGCAAAAACTACAAGTGATTCAATTTTGGGGGTGATCCGGAAAGAATCCTGGATTCTGGATCACTTTAAAATTTTCGTTAACATTGGTTAAAATGGGACTACAATGTTGTGTCGAATCAATATGCTTGGCGGAGGTCTGCGCTCTCCGAGTGCTTTTCTAGTTTGTTAATGTTATTTTTTTGTTTTTATTCTTTTTATTTTAAAAGTTTATTTCTATTGATTTTACGTTTATTATTTTTTTAAATTTTTAATGTTATTTTTATTTAGTAGTTTGCTTTTTATTTTTTTATTCTGTATTTCATTTTTCATTTTTTTAGTTTTTTTAATTTTATTTTTGTTTAATAACGTCACAAAATTTGGCGCAGACATTCACTCTCATGAACGCTTTCTACTATAACTTGTTTTTGTGTTATTTTTTACTTTTTTGTTTTTCGGTAATTTAATTATATTATATTGTTGTTTAGTTTTATTTTGACTTTATTATTAAATCCACAAAAATGCGTTTAAGTTACTATTTTTTGATTTTTTAATTCAATTTAATTCGATTATATGTATTTATTTATATATTTTTAAAATTTTTATTTTAACGAAATTACGAATATTTAAAATACTGTTTAGTTAAAAGTTACTTGACAAAAATATGCACTTTTACGAGTGCCTTCCAGTTTTAGCCATGCACGTGCACTATCAATAACTTTAAACTAGTAATTTGAGGAAAGCTCATGAGACGTGCAACAGCCTATAGCAATTCCTGTTCGCAGGCTGTCCTGGTCTATCTCCATCTATTTCGTTGCAATTCACTGTTGAAGTGTGTGCTGCAGCCGAAAGTTGAAGAAAAATCATTAAAACCCCCTATTTTAGGGGTTGAAGGTCGTTCGAGGTCATTAATGTTGAACCACTAAAAGCTTGTCAGCAGTTATTGTTACGGTAAGCAACAAGTCTATGTGTATCTGCAAGCGCTAGACGAGCCAACAACGGTAAAATAACGACTTGCGTGGGCCTCCTTGAACCTAGGGGGTCAGGACTTAGCCTGCATACAGAATTTTCAGCATTAAACGTAGATTTTAGCAGTTTGTTTTGATCTGTCTGAAGTCATTTCGGTGCAATTTACTTTCGAAATGTATGTTACAGCCCAAAATCGCGAAAAAAATGCACTAAAACCCCCTATTTTGGGGGTTCAAGGTCGTTGATCTTGATGTCAATCAAAAGGGCGTATGGGACTTCCTATTAGTGATTAATAGCAACCTAGGCCACATCTTGCACCGTTTCTGAGATACGGCGACTTATTGGCTCAAAAATGGCCAATTTTTGTACCCTCTCATTTAGCGCTCTCGATCGGGGTGACCCCTTTCGAATTTCTTGAAAAGCTTTACGGATCCCAAGCCTAGCGTCCCAAGCGTCGTGCGCCGTCAAGCCATTACATTGAGCTACAAATTTAATACAAATACAAATAAAATACAATAAAGAATTTGCAGTCTAAAACTGACAAACAAGCTGTCAGTTCAGTCTGGTATATAAACTAAAAAGAACTGAAATGTTGTAAACAGAAAGAAAATAAGAGATACTACAATATAAAGTACAGTTATAATGTAAAACTTAAGAAATCCCAAAAGCTGATTGAAATCAGAAAAAGAACTAAAAAGGAAAAAAATAATAAAAACTAGAAAATTAGAAAAAAATAATTAAGCTGTGAGCGAGTTGGGTTGAAAGCGAGCAGAGCTTACTATATTCTCATTATCTATTACCATGCTTGAGAACGGAGAATACAGCTTGACTCTGATGACGGTGAACACTGAACTGGCACAGATCGTCTTTAATGAACGTCGCTATCCCGCCGTCATTCTCTCGCAAGTGCTAAACATACAACAACAGCAGCAGTTGGAGTCGTAGATCTAATAGGCTAAACCAGCCTAAATGTTATGGAAATATTTAAAACGTTAAAAACGCGTTAAACCGCAAACTGCCGCCACGGTTTAGGCCTATAAATGCCTCTAGTGGTGACGTAATAGTTTTAATTTTCGTGCACTCAAAAGTCAAAACCATATTATTGTTTTCGTTTTCGTTCCCATCCACAAAAATAGCACTGCTTCAAAAAGCGAAACAATAAAAAAGAGGTTAGAAAAAGCTCGTTCTTTTCTACTGGGCTGTTTGTAAGCCTGTAAAGGTCTGTAGGCCTATACACTTTTGAGCACAGTCGCTAAAAGCCGGCGTCGCAAGGCGGCTAGAACGTGCGCAGTGGTGCGTTGCGATTAAATTGCAATACATCATTTATGCGTGTCAATAATATCGATTACTAAGCTTATGGACTGCTATAAATCATGCGAAGCAGTGCAGCGAGTCGTATCATTATCACATAATCATTATGTCATATTTTATAGATAGAATAATGCTGCTAGATCAGATCGTACAAAGCAATGAAGTGTGTTGTCGTTCTGCTGACTGGTAACCAAAATGTGAACTGTGTTCGTGGACTTCCAAGCTCGTTGACAGAGCATCGTCTCGGCTACATACATTCACACCAAACCGCACTTATCAGTGTTCATGTTCATCAAACATTTTTACACTCATGAAGCTTTGTTTATACTAAACAACACATTCATCAAGCCCTCTTCACACTCGTCAAGCACAGTCATCAAGCCCAGTTTACACCAAAGTATGTTCATCAAGCTTTGTTCACACTCATCAAGCACACTCATCAAACCCTGTTGACACGTCGCTTTGATTGTAAACCCGGTTTTACACTGCCGCTTCTAACTGCACACTCGCCGTGGTCTAAACGCAATGCAGGGTGTGATCTCGGTCTCGGACTGTGCGTCTCGGGTCTCGAACTCTGGTCTTGGCTTAAAAGGTCTCCTGTACATTGCTGACAAAATGCAAGAACTGCCTTTACTCCCAAAACCCAAATTGCTTGTATCGGGCACAATGCCTGAGCTGGTGCACACCGAGGCCGAAGTGATATAAGGCCCTCGTGCAACAGAATTTCCAACAGGCAAAAATTAAATAGCCCTAGGGGCTAAATGTAGCCTGTCGAAAAAAGTGAATTTTGTTTACAAGCTTTAATCCATAAAAATGTGGGGCTAAAAATTTTAAATTTATGGGAATTTGTGTGGGAAATTGAAATTTTGAACATTCATAGGCTAATCTCCTCTGTCGTAAATCTGCAGTTGTCTGTTGAAAAATTGCAACTTCCAAAAATTTTCGTTATAAATGTAACTTACTGCCCACCTTACATTTTTAATTCGCGACGCTGTTGCGTATCTTCACAGAAACAAACTTTTCACGACAGACGAACGAAAAAGCATTTTGAAGCATACCGACTTCTTCTAGATGGCAAAATATACATTGACACCCACCCTGTGACATGACGCACATTTCAATAGCGAATTGCACCGAAAGTACTAGAAATAAGCCAGGACAACCTGCATACGAACTTTTTTTAGCACAGGACATACGAGATTTACGTAGACATACAAGATACATACGAGACATACGTAGATTTTAACCGTCTGAGTTTCGACCTCTTAGATTCAAAAAGTCGCACATACGGAGGCCTCAAATTTGGATACCCTTTCAAAAACGCGCGGCACGTGAGCTTTGCTCAAGTTACTTCTTGCCATCTGCACAGCAAATGCGTTTTGTATTTCGTTGGCATTAAAGAAGTGAGTAAAATAACGACTAATTTACACACTTTGAGTCTGACATAAAGACATTATGTAGAGGTGGGAGTAAATAGTAACATTAGTAATTGACTCACCGGGTGATCTGAACGGCGGCGGGTGGTAATTGTTAGTACAAACAGCGCCAGACTCGACATAGACGACTGAACTGTTTCGACAGCCGAGATCCATTTGATGAACACATTTACCGCCACCGCTAGTAGATGACGCTAGCGTCAGCTGGTAGACTCCTGGCAGTGGACAGGGCTGCAGCGTTTGACGAAGCTTCGACTGCTCGTCACCTGACATTAACACAGACACGCCCACTCACTGTCCCAATTTCACGTCAGGCTAGATTGATTTCGTCAGTCACCGGCTTAATTACTGGAGAAATTTAGTGAAATATTTGACCACGTTAAAAGCCTAAAGTAGAAGCTGTTAGGACGTTCGACTCACGATCAAGAGGCAGTGGGTTCAACTCCCGGTAAAATAGCTGACAGTTAGTTAGTACCTGGATCGGTGACTATCTGCAGAAAGGTAAAGTATAGCAATGTATAACTAACCACTCACGTCAACTCAGCCTTCCATCCCTCGAGGGTAGTTGAATCGAGTAAGGTGGAGCGCTTTCGCCTAGGTTGGTACCAGACAGGCAAAACTGTCCTATACGGCAGGTGACGTTCCGGCCGTAGCTATGTGACGGGGTGCTGATAAAGTGTAAAATAAGTACAAAGTAGATGTGAATGACTTGCCAATGATGAGCATGGGTCGATCGTAGTCTGCGTCAGTGAAACATCTGGCACGTGTCCAGCGCTTCATAAAAGTACCTGCATGCATACATTTGCATGCATAATGAACATTAGTGACGCTTATATTATTACTGCGCTGCACCGCAGCAGAAGCAAATGGACATTCGACTTCTCTACAAACGATCGGTCGGAAAAATGACCGAAAATCTTGTTTTGCCTGAAAATTTTCTTTCAAAAATGCAACATTCGGGGCTGAAAGCCTGAAACCCCTATATTGAAAAATCGTTAAGGGCAAAATTACAAATTTAAACACCCATAATGCCCTCTGTCGGAAATTGGCAACTGTCTAGCGGAAAATTGTAATCCACGACGGCACACATTGTTACGTCCGTGTAAATGTGTAAATCAGACACATGCAATTGAAAGAGAATCTAAGACCATTGTTCATGTTACCTGGGTAAAAGTCGACGATATGATGTGTTTGCTTACGCATCTTTAGACATTGGAAACTCGACGTGCTAAAACACATTGCAAACGGCATTAGTTAATGCGACGCAACGTACGCAACGCAACGGACGCAAAGAACGCAACAATAGACACGTGCACACAGCAACGGTTATCAGAGGCGCGCGGTAGCGCAGCCCTGTGTTAATGGCGACAGGTGTCCTATTACAGTATCGCCCCCCCCCCTGAAAAGTCCACCCGGTGACATTTTACCGGTAAAAATCCGCTCCCCGGCAGTCCACATTGCATAATTAGCGACGTCACTTAACCGTGAAAAATAAAACACTCCTCGTATTCTTACTTAATTTTAGGCAGAATTAAAAGAAAAAATACAGAAAATAGTTTTTCTAGCTTGTAGCTGCCTCAGTAGGCAAAAACAGTAACAAAAATCTGCTATTAACCAAATTTGGAGTAAACAAATTCATTTAAAATGCGCACTACCGCGACGCTAACGCATGCTGCAGAGAGAACGCTGCCGCCGATAACGACTGCTGCACAACGACGTTTCCGTAGTGCACGCAACAGCCACGTTCACCATGTCGAAAATCACAACTAGGCTGCAAAAAATTGACAAAATCAATGTTTTTCTGTGTTTCCAATTTATCGCGTTTTTACTGCAATTTTTTTCGACAACTGTTTTGTTTTTCGTACTGCTGGGGCTTATTTGAACGGCATCTTCCGCGAAAACGGCATTTTCAAATAATAACATTAGCAATACGCAGTAATAAATAAATTTTAAAGGTTAGTTTTAGATGTCTTGAGTAAAACGTAATATTGGTATAATGCGTGCTAAAAATTGTAAAAATATGTTTTAATTTGTTAAAGTCATTCTGTTTATTCAAAAAAAGTGTAGACTCTTTTTTTCAGACACGGTGTATATGCTACAACACAGAGCTGTGCAGACTGTGCACAATGCTTAGGCCCCCATTTGTAAGTCAAAGTCTAAGTGCAAGGTTATAGCGCACCATTCGTGCGTAGAAAAGCTGAGAAATATAAACTCTTCATCCAGTATGTAAAAGTCAAGTGTCCTGATGCAGCGAAACTTGCTCCTAAGTTGTCGTTTGGCGCCAGGACTTGGTTGATAATAGGTGCTGATGACGTTGCCGTGATGATTTATGACGTAATGCCACCTGCCGGTGACGTCACGCCACGTTACGTCTCGCAGCCAATCCGGAAACTGACAAGACGGCTGCGGCCAGTCGTAGCGATCTGTGCAACAAATGTGTCAATGGATCGTCTCAGACCAATCTTATCGCGCACTGTTCGCTCGTACCAAAAACCCGCAACAAAAACCAAACACGACGCAGTTGCTGAGATGTGGTCACTGAGAATTTTCAAAATGGCGGGCGGCCGCTATCTTGGATTGGGTCCAAACGGAACTAGCTCAGTTTCAGCCAGTTCTAGGACTAAACGTGAAATTGATCGTACGAGCGATTCTGCATCAGTGAGTGACTAGTACCCAATCGCATAGCTCATCATTGCAATGTCACATACACAAAGTCATCCTTGTTTTCTTGACTATGTTTTACACCGTTGCATATAGCTAAATCCGTGGAATTTTTGTGATCATACATCATTACGAAACAGATTCGCACAAGATAGGACGTAGGCTGTGGCGTATTGGTAAGGCGAAAAGGAGAATGGAGAGGAGGCAACTGTCCCCACGTTAAATTTTTGTCCGATGGAAAATTACCAGAATGACTTCTTCTTGTGGGAAACTTATCGTTCAAAAATGCTAAATTTGGGGTTAAAACCCCCTTTTCGGAAAAAATTTGGAGAAAAAAAATAAAATGTTTAAGCACCATTTAAGCACCGTTTGTCGAAAACTTGCAGCTGTCTGTCCAAAAACTGCAACTTCCTGCCGATGCATTTACTTTTTAACCTACGACGCCGCTGGACATGGATCTAAGATCAACAGAAGATTAAAGTCAACTCGGCTGACCAATCGAATGACAAAAGGTTAAATTAATCAGCCAGAAAAAGGCAAAGCGGGCCGTGCTTCACCCAAAACGTAGGCGAGGCGCTTATTTCCCATACGTTGGCCGTTGACTGAGCCCGCACGGGTCAACAGACCACAAAGTATAGCCTATGTGACGCATGGCCAGTGCGACGCCAAACCTACGGTTACCTTCCCAGCCGCGGAGCATCACCGCCTTCAGAGCCGGCGAAAGGAAATGAATAAACATGCGGAAAGTTGCCCAAAAGTGACAAGTCTATTACCTTTCATTATGCTGTACAATAATCTGTGACGTATTGCGGCCTATAGACGTCATTTGAAAACACAACACAAACTCTATCTGATTTTTTGCGTTTCAAATTTTGTTTAAAAGTGGGCAAATTTGAGACTTTCAGTAAACGTCCAAAAACCAAAAGTGTTTCAGCTTCAGGGGGGCTTCGCCCGCTGACCCCTGACCAGGGCCTCTGCCCTGAACCCCATTTGGGGCTCCGCCCGCAGACCCCCATATTATAGGGGCCTCACACTTTTATTTGGGGGCCTCCAGTTCTCTAACGCCGGCACTGACCGCCTTTTAACCAGAACCAAATTGTAAGCCTATTACTTGGTGACAGAGGCATGTGGATGTGAACAACTTGCCCAGGGTTGTTACTTAATAGCGGACCGCGGTTAGGACTCGAACCCGCGACATCTCGATCATAAATCCAACGCACTAACCACTGAGCCACAAAACCTGTCTGAATCGATCGTTAGTGATGCACGAACCGTGCGTGAAAGAGTGAGTTACTTGCCTGGCGTGAACTCCATGATGAACTGCCCATCTCTAGCGCTGCGCAGACCTCGACACGTGGCATCAGCGCTCATTGCCGCGTAAATGTCACGTGACCGCAGCAGCTCCTTGTATTTCTGTTTCCAACGTTAACAAGACTGTTGTTCACAAACGTGTGACAGATCGTTAAAAACAATTTTTTATCAACAATTTTAATATTAAAATGCACCAAAATCCACTTTTGGCTTGGACACCGCCCTGGACCGTATTGCATGGGGAACAGAGAGGTGCGGATCTTTATATTTGAGTCCGTGTCAGTCCGCAGATTTTGACTAAGGATCCGCGTCAGACCGCGTCCGCACTGAATATGGCCTAGGCCTAGACTTTTAGTAAGTAAGATAGGCCATTACACCTAAGCTACCGTGTTACGCAAATCTCAACGCATATCACTTCTTTTTGTTTTTTAACTTAAATTACGTAAAATACACTTGTCACAAAACGGGATCCGCGTCCGCAGTCCGCACATCTCTGATGGGGGATAGTGCGACGTTTTCGGAAACCTGAAGTCGTGTGAAACAAGAAATCTGAGCTAATGCTTACGAGACGCGCGAAAGCCTATAGCAGTTCCGGTTCAGTAGTTTAGCTGGAAATTGGGGTGTTCACGCTAAGTTTATATACAAATACAAAATTCTCTATCTGGATCGCATAACGATAGTTCCGTGGCGCCACCTTGTGAATGATATAGACTTGTGTCGCAACCAGAAATCGCCAAAAAATCCATAAAACCCCCTATTTTGGCGTTCAAAATCATTCAAGGTCATTGAATTAAGCGCCAATCGACTTCCTATTAGTGATTAATAGTAACGTAGGCCCTATCTCGCACCGTTACTAAGATACAGCGACTTATTGGCCAAAAATCGCAAATTTTGCCCACCCCCTCTCATTTAGCGCTTTCGTTTGGAATGATCCCTTCGAATTTATGGAAAAGTTTTACGGTTCCTGAAACCAGAGTCTTCCAGGCAGCCGACGGTGAAGATTTGGTAATTCTAGCTTGCACCGCTTTTGACTGATCCACCCGTGTGACGGACAGACAGACGGACGGACAGAATTGCGATGGCTAAGACGCGCTGAAAGCAGTAGCTGCTTTCGCGCGTAAAAAATACCGCTTCTTCATTGCGCTCGCTTTCGACGCTTTTCAATTGGTGGTTACGTCTCGGTGCCATTGGCTCAGTCGCTGAATTAGTGTGTCTTTAATGATACTAGGCTATTGTCTAGAAACGTGGGGATAATATATTGAATTTAAATCAGTACTGAATGAACTACTCACAAAGCATCGGTACTGTTCGTCTCCAATGCCGGGCAATCTCGCATAGAAGAACGCGCTGGAGCCTTCTTTCCACGCCGCCAAACACTCCAAACCAAACTCTAAACACAGACAGACACAGCCGTGATCATTTCCTGACCTACACCACGGCCAGGCCCATCCCAAGGACACGCCCACTCTCAAGCCCACTCACGAAGCTGTGTATGCTTTATGACACACAGACACGCAGATAATCAGCTGACAGATTAGTAGCTAGGCCTATAGACAAATTTCAACAAGTTGAACCACCACCCCACCCCACCAGTGGTACCTACTTGGTCGATGACAGCACTCTTTAAAATTGAAACTGTTCCTAGAATTTCGCGCAGCTCTTCGCCTCTCCTATACCCAAAACGAATAGGGCCTAGTCCATTATTGCATCTACATGTATCTTCCTACAGTGCAAAATGACCGAAAATTGTTTATTTTGAAGCAAGTGCCTACTAATTTGGCCGACACTGCTGGTCTACCTCGTCGGTTGAACGTGGCCAGTGCGACGCAGTGTTCAAAGTGGAACTGATGTCGAGTCTGGTTGACACACGGTCGTAGATGAGACATTGGACGAGCACAGAAGCCGTACGTCTGATCGTTGTAGTTGAACGCGTAGCTGACGTCATCGCTAAACGGGCATCTGATTGGCTGAGCGTCGTCTGCGTCATATTATTCGTCACGCACTAATCACTGTTACTTTTTACGAACGCCAACATTAGACTTACCAATCAAGTAATCAATCAGTAAGTTCTGTAGGGCGATTTTGTGCCGTGGATGCACAACAAGGCGCCTAAAAGCTTAACAACGACAAAAGCGTACGTGATTTCCATTTCCGCCTATAGCTACGCTTTTTTTTCCGTAGCGTGGTCTGTTTGTCGTCTGTCAAATTCGCACACCGTGCTTAATTCGTTTGATGGATTTAGATGCCATTTGTCGTTTAAAAAATGCAAAATTTGGGGCTAAAACCCCCTTTTCTAAAAAATTTGGAGTGAAGTTTTTAGCGCTACGTCCGACGTGTTGTTAAATAAAGTTAAGATGTTATTTTGCCGCTTAAAAACAAAGTCAAAGTTTGGTCAGGACCAAAGTCAAGACAATTTTTCATATAGGAAAATGTTGTGCGTTTAAGACGTTTTACTAACTAAAGGCTTAGCAAAACTTGACCTCGCCCATTGTGTTCCACGTACTTACTTACTTATAACACTAGCTCACTTAAAAAACCAAGAATGAAATAAACCTAGATTTTTGCATTTTTTTTAGTTTTATGTTTTAGTTTTTACTGTCCCATTGCTATAGCATAGCATGGGACAGATTATAAAATCACTTCTGTCACACTTTCATTCTGTCATTCTGTCATTCTCACACTTTTGATTTTGATGAAATTTTGCACAGTAATTCAAAGCTCGAAAAGTACGATCAAGTTTGTTTGAAATAAAAATCTGATAACTTCTTCCCCTATTTTACCTCAATTTTTAAAAATTTGCATCACGGCCTTTGGAAACTTCAGAGCGGTATAACTCGGTCCCCGTAAAAATAATTGCGCGCTGTGTTTATTTATCCATAATTTTCGGGGTCAAGCAATCTAACGGTGTCATTTAAATTTACCACCTAATAACCCCTGTTGCCATAGCAATCATTCAAAAGTTGCAAAATTTTACATTACAGCCAATGGAGAATTTAAAGCGGTATAACTCCGTTCCCGTAAAAGATAATTGCGCGCTGTTTGCACCTACCCTTTATTTTCGGCCCAGGCTATCCAATAATGTCATTTAATTTTTTCCCCAGTCGACCCCTGTTGTCATGGCAACGAATTTTCGGACAAAAATTGACTATAACTCGGCCCCCGTGAAAAATAATTGCGCGCTGTTTTCACCTACACCCCTATTTTCGGGCCCGGGTTATCCGATGGTGTCATTTAAATTTTTCGCCTGCCGACCACTGTTGCCATGGCAACGAATTTTGGGACAAAATTGACTACAACTCGGCCCCCGTGAAAGATAATTGCGCCCTGTTTGCACCTACCCACCTTATACGCAGCTGCTAGGCTATATAGCGTGGCAATGGGACAGATACGTCGTTCCACAGAAGGTATTTCTAGTTTTTTTTAAAAAAAAGCTTTTTAGGTTTTATATGTCAGACGGGGCACAATTTCTGGAATTCAGAAAAAAACATCCTATACACAATTCTCTATGACACATCGTTTTTGTCGAGAGAATGACGCGACGTCAAAGCTCAAAAATTACAATTTAAATATGAAATTGAATTGATTTATATTATAAATTGCACAACAAATAACAAACATTTCAATAAACCCAAACTTTTGACATGTTTAGCTTTTTCTTACAAAAAAACTAACATGTAACATTAAGTTTTATTATTTCTTTGCTGTTCATTTCTTGTCTACCGTATTACGGTGAATAAAGATGTGTGTGTAGTTTTTTGAGACAAATTTTCTATCCGTGCTAAAGACTGACCTCTGACGAGCGTGTAGTAAGCGGACTTGTGATAGAGACGTGAGCAGACGTCGTCCAGCGTCCCCGGCGCCGAGCAGTAAGCTATCCATACATTGTTAGATGAACGGATGTCACACGGGTATCACAGTGGTACCCCATTGTGCCAGTAGTAAGCTATCCATGCACACACAGAACAAGCACGAACACTGTGTATCAACTACCAGGACGCCACCTGATGCCTTGTGTAACTGTGTAGCCAGTAACTGTGTGCAAAAATCAGACCGTCCAAATGAATAGGCCTACTGAACCACGAATAACTGGGGTAACACGGCCTGTAGTTTATAAGCAACAGTCGCGTATTAATACACTACAGAGTCTAGACCGTGATGAAACGTATTATACTGGCCTACTCATTCACATGACAGCCTGAGTGGACGTTTCTTGGAGACAGCAGTACGCTTGCAATAGGATGTCGTATTCTAAGCGCCGAAAAGCAAGTTGCAATATTCGCTTGTTCGGTAAAGTCAATGAAGCTGTAAGAATCGATTGAATACCAGGCTAAAGCGTAGTTTCCATCCAATGCAACGCACGCAACAACAAACGCACTCAGCAAAAGCAATGAACACAAGAAAGTACGTAACAAACGCAGCTGTCGCAGCTCAAGCAAAAAACGCGAAACGCAAGGATATAAAAGCGGTCGCTGCAGGCGTCAGCTATACGTCAGTTGCGTTACGTCCGTTGCATTGCGTACGTTGCGTGCGTTGCGTTGCGTTAGATGCAAACTCCGCTCGACTTTTTTAAATCCACGATGCCACTGGCCCCAAGAGTGATATGTGTGTCTCGGCGACAACACGGAAGGAAGTAAGCTTGGGACATGGTCATTGCTATAGCGACTGCTGACAAAGCAATGATCGATGGTGAAACGCGGCTCTTCACAACAGACCTATACGCTACTGATGACATTACGTCGCGGCACAGTCTGCATCTAGCTGTCTGACTGCGGAAAATTCTGGCCGAATGCAGAGTAGTGATAGCTATTCTCAATTAGCAGTGTAGGTTAACTACTTTTGCTGATATAAACTTACTGTCAAAAAAGTACACTTGCAAGAGCGCTGCTTAAACGAGTCATACCCCGTTTACACGATCAAGCAATCATCAAGCAAACATTGAGCAATTAGAGCACACGTCGTGCACGTGTATTTTGAATGCATTTGCTGGACGTTTGCTCGATGATTGCTCGATGTTTGCTTGATCGTGTAAACGGGGTATCAGACACGCGACCAGAAGCGCTTTACATCTCGGAAGTGGCAGTTGAATGACATGAGATAATGATACTGCAGCGCAGCATGCGGCCATCCATTGCCCGCATCAGCCAACAGTTGAACTCACGGTGCTGCCAGCAGACATGCCACCGCTTAACTGACGTTGACGGAGGCTAAATCCTTGCTACACGTAGAGATACATGTAGCTCAGCGGGATGTGATTCGGTTGTCGGCTAGTCGTTAAAAGAGAGAACAAGCTGGGTTAGTCGATTGCAGCGGACAAGGCTTATTTGCTGAACGATTTGGTCCGGTCGTCACGTCCGTCGTACCGCCAGTAAAGGATACATCTGTCAGTGACAACCTAAGACGGGGTTAAGGCCTACTGCAGTCCGTTTCACGCTGTCTGGTCTGCAACGTACAGTGTACGCGGCAGTAGCATAGCGAAGCACCCGAATTAGTAAATCGGCTCTACACTGTGTCTCAAAAAACATCCCCG
>Ga0056128_1002959_pt1 | contig 20531 bp, 8 predicted proteins | sample WorMetLIZISLAND2_FD_71113 | JGI IMG/M metagenome (GOLD analysis project Ga0056128, IMG submission 71113) | Marine gutless worms symbiont microbial communities from Max Planck institute for Marine Microbiology, Germany - Olavius geniculatus... ... | reverse complement strand
TAAAAAATTGAGCCATCAAGCCGGAGACAGAAACAGGTGGCATGTAGAAGATAATATCAAAAATCCAGTACTCGATGTTATTTGACAGGAGACGCTGCAGAAAAATGCTTGGGTTTCCGTAGCCTCACTGTGCCGTCGTGTGATTATAACATACGCTGCCGCTTTTCATTATTGTTTTTACGCTTAGCCATCGCAATTCTGTCTGTCCGTCTGTCTGTCCGTCCGTCACACGGGTGGATAAGTCAAAAACTGTGCAAGCTAAGATTACCAAATTTTCACTGTCGGCTGCACGGAAAACTCTAGTTTCAGGATCAGTAAAGCTTTTCCACAAATTCGAAAGGGGTCATCCCGAGCGATGGCGCTAAAATGAGAGGGGGTAGAAAAATTTGCGATTTTTAGCCGATACGAAGTTGGCTGAGCAAGACAGGTGACACCCTCTGGTGAGTACAAGTAAAACACTATAGATATTTAGCCGCTGGTTGTCTGGCGCCCTTTGGCGATTGACTTAGACTTTGTTCTAGTGGGCTTTCAAACATGCACCGCTGTTGCGCGTTCCCGTTTGCGTTAGCAGGGCTTTTCTTGTATTATTGGGCACATGAATAGTGTTTGGTTGAATGATTGACTGCTGTACGTTTAGAAAACGTTCACACTGGAGTAAACTTCATCGAGAAAGCGGAAAGTTCGGCGACAGTTCGGTTTGTACGCATCACGTACGTGCGTCGAGCGGGCGACCAAACGTGCGGTGACGGGGAGCCGCAGGCGTCAACATTACACGACGCTACGCTCAGCTACCATCCACCGGCAGGCTTCAGCTACCGGACGTTCGTGCCTGCCGCCGTCAAGGTTGGAATGTGTAGCGGAGCGCCTGAGTACGAGTCATTCACGGCTACCTGGGAACGATCAAAAGCCTGGCTTAAATACATCGGTAGGTTATACATGTACACGTCTGTATTCTAAGTAACAGTCGATCCATTCGCATGGCCGTTTTTTGACTAGCGGTTTGACCCCCAAGCTCCCCATCTCGTGGTGTCAAAGACTCTGTCTGACACAATGTGTCATTCGACGGTTTTTACGCGCGACAGCAGAATGCTTCGCGCGTCTTAGCTATGGCCTGGGCGTCCGTTTGTCTGTCCGTCTGTCCGTCCGTCACACTCGTGATCTGTATCAAAACAGTGCAAGCTAGGATTACGACATCTTCACCTTGGGCTGCCTCAAGGACTCTAGTTTATCGTGACAAAATTTTGTGCCCCTGGGTGAAGGAGGTCTCCTCGAACGAAGGCGTCAAAAAGGGGTACCCCCAAAAGACGTCATTTTGCCGCTATTGGCTCGTATAATGTGAAAACGGTTGCAGATAGGTACAGACATGTTGCAGTCATAACAAGCACTATTGACGGGCTTTTTAGATTTTTGATGACCTTGCATGACCTTGAACCCCAAGAAGAGGGGTTTTGGTGAATTTTTTTGCGATTTCGGCTTGCAACGCACATTTTAAGAGTAAATTGCACTGAAATGACTGGAGATAGACCAAGACAACCTGCGTATGCAATGTTTAGCATTAAACGCTGATTTTAGCAGTCCACGTCGCGAACAAATCGTGAAGGAGGCCTGCGGAGGCGCGAGTCAAAGACGCACCTCTAAAAGTGGCTATTTTACCGCTATTCGCTCGTTTAGCGTGAAAACAGCTGCAGATAGACGCAAACATACTGCTTATCATAACAAGCACTAGTGACGAGCTCTTTAATGGTGTCACCATCGATGACCTCCAATGATTTTGAACTCCCAAAATAGGAGGTTTTAGTGTTTTTCTAGCAATTTCCGACTGTGGCGTACATGTCAAGAGTGAATTGCGCAGACATGGCTTGAAATAAACCTGAACAACCTGCGAACAGGAACTGCTAAGACTGTCGCGCGTTTCATGAGCTTTGCTGAAATTACTTTTTCTCCCTCACACAAACGTACCTGCCAAATGGCATCTAAAGTCGTCTTACGTTTCAAGCAAAATGCATGAATGCGACAAGTAGGCAACATAATGACGGTTCGCGCTAATAATAATAATAATAATAATACATTTGTATAGCGCCGTAGTGCCGTAGCTTCAGAGGCGCTACGGGGGAATGTGTAGCTATAGGCGGAATCGTTTGCGCTGCAAAAGGTATTTTGTTTACTAATGATAGTTTAGCGGCTACATGTCGCCAGTATATGTAAATAATAATCGCGAGGCTTGCGTGTGGTCAGAGCGCGGAGTGATCAGCGCCGAGTCCTTCTACCATCCATTGCGTCGTGTGTGGCATGGTCAGGACGGAGCCGAGACGTCAGTCATGCATGGCGAGTGGACCACCTCACAGCGCTCCGACTGCACGTTCCAACACCGACGACAACTTGTTCACGTCATCCGGTCTGTAGCACACACAGACGGCACTTTGCACCCTCCCCCCCGCGGTGCACCACACAGACATACCACTGCATCGCCTTACGCTAAGCCTCCAACCCGTGAGCCATATTATGCTAGTACTCGTAGTTTTATTTTTCGTTCTGCTGAGGGTAGAAAGCTGAGTTGGCGGTAGTAGGCCTATACCTGCACTATCTTGCACCGCTTGTTCAGTTGTTCGCAAGCACGGTTAATTAATGTAATACTATCCCACCCAAAACATATAGCGGATGTAAAAAAAACTGGGAAAATGGAGACAAAGGTCACTTGTCGAATTTTGTCCCTTTTCAATTATTTGTACTTGTCGGACCCCAGACGTCTGTGCAAAATTTTGTAAAAATGCGTTCATATAACTGAACGAAAGAATCAGACAGATACGGCGATTGATCACATTACATTATGGGCACCTGCTTCCTATAGCGGAAGTATCGAGGTTGCTCAGTATTTGCCAGCAGTGCAACGTGTGTGTGTGTGAGAGAGGGAAAGAGAGAGAGAGAGTGCTGTATTTGCTTAAGCGTGGTCCATCTAAAGGCGCGTACAGAGCGACGTAACTGAACTGAACTGAACTGCATACTGCTCGTCCATTGGTCAGTTCAATGTCGCTCTGTACACGCCTCAGCGTAACGCACGCAAGGTAATAACTAATAAGGTAACGAACGCAACGACACGATCGCTTCTCTCCTTGCATTTTGGCCGTTGCGTCAGCTGCGTTTGTTGCGTACGTTGCGTGCGTCGCGTTGGATGTAAACTACGCTTTACTGAGTAGTAGTAGCCTACTGAATGTAAGATGAAGTCGCATTACCGTTGACAGGGTCTATCTGGACGGTAGTTACCAGGAGCCGGACCCGAGTCAGCTGCCGCCGTCGCCAATGGTCGAGGAGATAAACGACTGTCGCTGCAGCGTTCTCTGACGTCACAACACATAATGTGACGTCACAACACGTGCCTGGCATTTAGCCGCGCCACTCGCTGCCCACAGCACATTCAGTGATGCTCCGATGACTCGGTTCGGTTTACTCCGAGCAGTGATTTTCATCGTTTGAGTGACTGATTGGTATTATTTTTGCTAAATTACGAGCGCAGTCTACGCCGACTTCCTGTTTAATGTCTTCGTAACTATCAACTGCTTGAACTGCAAATTTATTTATTTGCATGTATTTATTTACCTGTTGTCAGTTTTCGACTTTTCGTTATCCGGACAAGGTTTTCTCGTTTACGGAATTTTCAGCAGAGCTTCGGCAACAAAAGCAAGCTTGATTATGCACTAAGGGATTTTTGCGTAAGCCCAAAAGTAACTGGATACTATTTCCGTTACTTTTGTATAAAAACTTGATGTGTCACGGCCACGTCATGTTACGATTTTCTGACAAATAAAAGCATTACTATGTAGTTACCGAGTCAACCACTCAGTGAGCTCAGTTTAAAAGGGCAGAGCATACTATCAGTTCCGCTGACGGAATTTGTTTCAATTCGCAGTTTCAGCTACTTTTAAAACACACCCGCGTTTGATCCATTTTTGACGCAATGCACCGCTTAGTAAAATTTTCATAGTTATTGTATTAGAAGTTGTTTGCTTTTGTTGCGAGAACGTAACACTGCTTAATATGCACTGCCGTTTCATCGTTCGTGATACGAGTTATGTTGATGTTTTTTTCGGATGCCTTCACAAAGATGATTGTCACGTTTTCGGGATCATGTTTCAGTGTTTGGAATTACGAACTGTATAAGGTTTCAAAACATTTCAATTACTAAACATACCATTTTTCTAATAAACAGTAAACTTTTGATTTGACAACGTGCCGAATAATAAAAAGTAGCTTTGTTGGCACAGCACTGTTCGAAGATAAACAGACTGTTACGTTCCTTTCTGTGAGCACACAGACCCAGGGGCGGCAAACAAGTTTATCAGGGCGGGGGGCATTTTCGTTCTTACAGTGTATAATTGCACAGAAAATTAAAGTAAGCGTAATGAAAACGCCAAACATTTTTGGGCTCATATCTACACTCAAATTTGAGTGAAAATGTGTTGTTCGTTTGCAAAACTAATCAGCATCGAATAAATGATTTTAGCTTACGTATATTTTATCTCATCTACGTAAAGCCATACGGGAATTTATATTTAAAACGTGAAGGCCAGAGCCCACATGCTTATCTTTGTTTTCTCTACAGTGGCGCATGCAATATATCTATAAGAGAGCAAACTTAAGAAGTGAGAACCTTGGAACTCAGCGATCTGGCTTGGAATTCTGACACTTTCAGACATTATATTAAAAACAATATTTTTTCTGTTAGTGCAACTAGCAGATTAGCTGTTTTTTAAAAATTATACGCTATACACTTTTACGTTTTACTTACTTATTTACTTACTTACAATGAGGCCAACGCGATGTGACACTGGATAAAAGTTTTTCTAATGTACGGTAACATTATAAACTGCCTCACGCAGAGTTGCGTTTTGGAAATTTTTGGACACAAAAGTGATGTATTCGATTTCGAAATGACACTCTTGGCACGAACGTTGCCAAGTTAAATGTCTCTGCAGAAGTCACAATGCTAGTGGGGATGCATATATTCCTCTTTGGGTTGGCCACTGTTTGTCCACTGACGGCCGCCTAACGTGGTTCAGCATGTCGTCAGCGTCCTGCCTGCTTATTGCAATGAACGACGTGTCGCTTTATTGTCGCCGCGATTGTCTCTCGCGCCCATGTCACACGTTCATTAATTTATGCATTCGTTCTGCTTACTTACTCATTACTTACCGTCCGTGAGTATAGAAGTCTTGCGCGGTATACCGATATGAGCGGTATTATCGCGGTATTAGAAAAGACGGTACGGTATGGCAAATACCGCGGTACTGCATGCCAGCCATTTTGGCAGCTGTTGAACGATACGATACGATAAGAAAGACACTTGTTTGTTCAAGCAGAACAAATCTGGAAGTTAAAACCCAAGCAATAACGTCAAAACATTAACCGGCAAGTAACCAAAGTCATTTCTTTTTTTTTGTTCGCCAGGGGCAGCAGCAATTTGCAATGGCATGCTTTGGCTGCGGGTTTTGACTCTCAAATATATAGCCTTCGTCCCCTTGGGGGTCAGGAACCTTATTCAACACAATGTGTCATTAAACCCACAAGTGTACCTCCCAAATGGCACTTGATTTCGTCAGACGGTTAAAGCAGTGTGCATGAGTGTGACAGACGACAGACAAACAGACAGACAGAAAAACAGCGAACGAATAAATGTGTAACTATAAGCGGAATCGCTGGCGCTAAAGCGATACCGCCTAATAATGTCCAGAAATGGACAGTTCATCACATAACCAATCAGGTGATCCGTGACATTACGTGAATATCAACAGCCAAAACAAAGATGTATAGGGAATGTTGGGGTTCAAGCCACAATTAGATTGAATCATCTGTTTCAGGACAAATTTGGCTTGATACTACATAGTATGTAGGTATTTCGTCTATGTTGTACAATGGCTTTTGATATTGCAGACGGTGGGGCGATTTCACCGTTTTCTCTGTACTATCAATGTCGCTCGACGTCATCGTACGACGTGTAACATTACTACCATACTTTTAATTTTGAATTCAACATAAACGAATTAATTTTCTAGCATGTTCAACGTTGTATATTGTTGTGTGCTTCTTTGACGATCGATGCCTTCTTTGCTAGCGGGTCATGTCGAGAGGTATATAATAAACATTGTGTTGTATTTTGCCAAGCGTTTGGAGATTTGGTTTTAATGCACCTTGTGTTAATGCCTTGTAGAATGTGTCGATAAAAAATCGATATTCTGGAACAATGCTGTCGATTTCGATTGGCAAAAGGTAAAACGAGCTTGTGTCGTGCGTGATAAAGTGATAACTGAAAAGGTTGTGAATGTCTAGAGTCTAGACACAGACGTTTTTGGTCTGCGCAGATGCGACGGATCTACTGTACATCATAACAATCTGACCTAAATCGCTCCGATGAGTCAGAATTACTTTTAGAACAAGAAAAAATAACGATGTAGGTCACGAAGTCGAGCACACAGAAGGCGGAAAGGTCAACGTTTAGCGCGATAACTTCGCCCCTCTCACTCTGTGTTGTCTAGAACATTGTGTATAGCACGACAGCGCTCTGATAAGACTGTTTTCTCGTTTGTCTGCCATACGCTAGACCTAGTCGGTGACTGAATGCAACGAATGAACGAAATATTGGCCTAGATCACGTGCGTTCGTCTTACGGAGGAGAGTGATCGTCACTCTCTGCCGGCTTCGCAATCTTCTTCCAGTGTTTTACCAGGTAATATTCATCTGTTTTCAGTAAAAATGTGCGTGAAATTTAGATAACTGTTTAACTGTTTGACAGCTGCGCTATAATGGACACATCGTCCGAGACTTAAGACCAAAAACATTCAAGACCATAGTCGAGATCAGACTTCGTTAGGCCTATCTGCAAGTAAAAAAAACTTGTCTAATAAGTTTCGAGCAGCATGTGATCTTCGTGTGAATTAACTTGCGGTGATAAAAGTCTAAAAAGTTTAAGGCTGCAGTAAAACGTGTCAAACTGCAATCTGAGATAGCCACAGACTGCCAAGATTACAAATATGAAACAAAGGCAATATAGAATACTTTATGACGAGGCCAAGACCATAACTTTGGCCGAAAAAGCGGTCTAGAGACCAATACTTTAGCCAGAGCTGTCTCACAGCCTCGAGACCACAATCCTGAAACTGCGATTTTTTACTTATTAGCTAAAAGAAATAAAAAAAAAATAACTTTTAAAAACGTGTCCCGTTTTAATGGCTGCATGTCAAACAACTTCTATATTAAGTAAAGCGATTTAATTCATCTTTTATTTAACGGCGAAACTAATGGTGTGTGCAAATGAGTTAGTGTTAATGAAACATCGGTACATAAAGCCATCTGTGTGTGTCAAAATGGTTGAGAAAGAGTTTTGCAGTAGCACCAGTAGTCTATGTGAATATTAATTATAATAGAGGCCTAATGAAATAAATAATCAAGATGTATAAAATACGTTGCGCAAGTACCAGCAAATGCAGCGTTTTTTTTGTAAAATATTACAAACAAAAAGGAAAACAATGTTTTTCAGATTGGACGTTTTTGGGAGGCAATGTAGAAAACGTTTGTGATTTTAACGTTTTGCATATATTGCATTTTTAAATTCAGTTTTAAAATCAGTGTTGGTCTAGAAATTGCGCTCGCGAAATTCTAAGCCAGTTCATTGTGCCCTGCGACACTCTCCCTACGTCAGTGAATGTGCGTTTACTTCTGGATAACGTTGACACCCGACAGCTGATAGATACCGTCCCGCTACATACATACATACATACATACGCTCGTAATTATATCAAGCGTCATAAATAACGCCCTCTTTCGTTTTACGTAGTTAGCAATACGCTTATATTTGCATATTCTGATTTTGTGTTTAATTTACATTTTGTTCAAACACTGGTAATGAATGAATGAATGTGTCACGTTTCAGCTGTTTAGCGAACATGAAACGAATGACTGAAAAAAGTATAATGACGTGTTGCTCTTAAAATGTTTAACAGGACGGTGAACCTCTTTAATAAATTGGTCGCTGAGTGGTCGAAGTATTCAACTGTCGCCGCTGTGACGTCATATAGCAGTATCACGTGACCGGAAGCAAGAGTCTATAATGGCGGTGCAGCGACTGTTCGTGTTGGGCTCGTTCTTCCTCGTTCTGGCGTTCATTGCTTCCGGCATCAGTTTCTTTGCGCCTTACTGGCTCGGTAACAACTAACTCTTTATTGTAATATAACAATGTAAATTGCAAATATGATTACATACAGTGACAGTGTGTGTATTCACAACAAACAAGGCACCTAATTTTACAGCTTTATACTTTACCTAAAAATTGACGGTTGTCAAAATTCTCTCACCAGCACACTACAGTAATTTTGCAGTGAAATTTTCTCAAATGGCATAAGGCCTGTAAAACTATTGGTTACACGACTTTGTGATCGATCGAGTGTTATTTTTAAAACCGGCATCAATTTTCACAATGTAATGTAAAAACGCATTAAAGTGTCGTTCGATTTATACGTAATAGGCCTATTTTTGGCACTGCAGTTTTCTTTGCTTCTGCTACTCATGATGCGTATCTCGTTTAGAGATGTGCGGATTTTGGAATTTTAGGTTCGCGTCCGCGTTCGCACTGTCATGTGCAAAAACTTGCAAATGCAACTGGAATTTTGTTGTTTTATTGTTACTAGAAAGTAGAAACGTTGCGGTAAAGAAATTTGTTGTTCTCAGGGAGCGTCCGCGTCCGCACATCTCTGATCTCGCCACTCTCACGTTTTTAGAAAAAAATATTGCCATCTTACTGTCATATGCATTCGTCATATTATTCCATTTATTTTTGCAAACTTGTAGCCTACACTTTACCGCTGATTGTTTTCAGGTTCCTAGTTTACAGTCGAATTTAGTGTGACGTTTTGTTTAGCTGTGAATGTTGTGGCAGGTAACGCGACGTCACCGCGGCCTGGTCGAGACACGCAACATGTCGAGCTCGATCTGACGTATCTAGTGAAGCCTGATAAGCCAGCCGGCGGCCAGCGGCCTTCGAGGTACTCGTGGCGTGGCCTGTGGGCGCAGTGTCATGTGGAATGCCAGTGGTTCTGGCAGCACGACTATCAGCTACAGAGCAACAAGTTCACGGCGCTGCGTAAGTCACTGCATGCCGTGGTGTGAACTACGTATAGCGATAACACAGCCTGTGTGCGTGGTCACGTACTCTTGACACGTAGGCTCGTTTCTCGGATATCATTTTTAAAAAATCCAATAGTGTTTTCAGCCCAATCAGAGGACTTTCCAGTCAAAAACGGAACAAAAAAACGCAATGCTCCACATAGTGTACTGGAGGAAGGAAACTATTCCGCTACTGAGTGATGCACGAGGTTTGAGCCGAAAATAGTTTGGTATTCGGCATAAAATAGTTATTATTCCTAAAAATTGTGGGCATTTGACAAAGTTTAAGAGCAACAACGTAGGTTAGTTAGTGTGTAACTGTCCAAGGTCTACTGCGCCTTTCTTGCGCATGCTTTGTCCAAGTCAAAAATTTGTGATGGTGAACAAAGTGCAATCAACAGTTAAACACCAACAAATTATGTAGAAAAACGACAGATTTAAATGTAAATTTAAAAAAAAAAACTGGCGACGATTGCGCAGCAAGTCACGTAAAATTGGTGGGTAAAAATGGATCTTTTAGCTGCCGATGCTTTGACCTCCACGTCTGTGGCCTCGTTAGGTGAAACAATGTAGTGTTGCAGTGTCAGACCTGCGATTAAATTATGTACGTTTAATGCGCTGTACCCGACTATAGAACCTTGAGCTAACAGTTTATACGTTTGTACCTGTACGTTATCAGCCGTATACAGTGTAGGGTCAAACAGTTACATAGTGATATGCAGCGGCTGCGAGAGTAACCAGAAAACTAACTAAGGGCGTACGTGTCTGTATACTTGTTCCGGCTGAAAGACGAAATTCTAACTTTATCCCAGCTTTGAATCTAATAGTTAAGTTACAAGTTAACTTCAGGTACATTAACCCCCTGCTTCAACTCGTGTGTCGTGACAGCGATCTAAGGCGCCGCACCATACAAGACAAAACCATTTGCAAAATATAGTGCAAAATGTTTGTGTTTTTACATAGTCCTAAGTCAACATTTTTTGTTCTCAAACCATAAACGTTTTGCTTAAAATGTTAAAAAATTGTTTTGCAAATGTTCTATAAAACATTGGCATCGATGTTTGGACTACAAATCTATTGCAGTACCGAAAATATTTCCTTGGACACCCTTGCTTACACTATAGTAATATACAATAAAACGGTTAGACATAAACCAAAAAAACGACAGCAGTATCTCGTATATTTTCTGTATTTGTTTTTAGGGCCTACTGACATTGCAGCGTGCATGGATAATGTTTTTTTATTTGCGCCTTCGCTAAATAAAACCCATTTCCAGCTTACCGACGTAATTTTGCCGCGGTTGTTGTTACACTGACTGGACATTGCATTACGGCATAAAGTGGGTTGCTGTTTAGGTTGGCATTTGGCGACCCAGATACTCTACTTCATTGGCTTCGGTTTGCTGCTGCTGTGTGAAATATATTCTCGGGCTCAGCTGTGTTGTATACAGCGCAAATCCGTCTACAGAACGCTCGGAATTATTCTGCTCGTTTCTTGTAAGTTCTCATTTGCTGCAGCGCCACGTTTACGACTCGGTAGCAAACGCAAAGCTCTGCGAGATATGACACAAAATGTTAAAAAGGGGCCCCCTGTCTGTCCGAAAATAACTAATAAGCTGCTGGCTATGGGTATTGTGATAACAGTTGGTATACCGTCTATCGTACATTTTCGCAATTCCAGCCAAGTCGAAAGTCGCGATTGCGCTAGGTCACGCCAGATGAATTCGTCTTAGCTGTCACAGAACGTCATGTGTTTTATTTGTGGTATCCACGTTTTAAATTTGTCAGTGTATAGCAAGAGTCAATAAAACAGAGTTTGAGTGTAAGAGAGTTGCAATGTGTCGTGTGGCTGTTTTATTTGTACGGGGAATATCGTTCGTAACACAGCTAGCAAATAGCTAACAAGTAGCAAATACAAAATGCGATGATTGCTTAGAAAACGTACTAACTGCTGTTGGATGCTGAATGTTAATTTTGCTCTTATTGTAAACTCTAAAAAATTGTTGCCGGTTTTAATGTGTATAAACATATTTTGAAATGTGTAAGTTAAGCAGGTGTATCTAGAACAACAAAATTTTTCAGTAGGTTTGGCAAAAGTTTTTCAAGTTTTTTTTCATTAATTTTTTTTACTTTTAAAGGTGAAAAGTTGTCGCGATTTTTCCACGAAGAGCCAAAGACACTTGTCTCTATTTTAATCAGCACTCAGTTCTGCACCTGAAAATTTTTGCTTTTCTGCACTCAAGCACTGCCGTCATATCCACAACCACTACTGGTCTGGTCTGGAGTCTTCAACTTGTAGAAGTTTGAACATTATCCGAAGAAGAAGAAAAAGAACAACATCAATCAGTCGAGCCCCACGCCCTGAACGCCCCCCTACCAGTGTACGTGTGTGTGTGTCAGTTGTAGCCCAAGCGGCTGCGGTGGCGACATTTGGTGGTTTCGCGCGAAGTGCGTACGGTGCTTCGGTTACACCGAATCATCGCTACTCGTACCTCGGCTGGTGCTTTTGGGTCGCAGTCGCTGCCAGTCTCTTGACGCTGTTTGCGGCAACGTGCTTCGCTGCTGTCGACTGCTTCGGATGCTGTCGAAAAACACGTACCAAATCTACTGACCTCTGACGTCACGACGTCTTGCGAACCGCCGGAATACCATATCCGGCCACAGTATCAGCCCTGCTGATTGTAACAGCGCATACAGAGCGACGTAACTGAACTGAACGAAACTCAACTCGCCCATTGGCCCATTCAGTTTAGTTTAGTCAAGTTCCGTTCAGTTACGTCGCTCTGTATACGACCCTTTAGTTGCACCATTGTCTGTTACTTTCGAAATTTTGAAATAAACGAGCACGCGCGCAATTAATTAATTATTAACCGATCTGTTGAGAGTAGAGATGATGATGTATGTATGAAAGATTCGCTGACCAGTTGTTATCGGTTTCTGTTTTCTTCGTGCTAAAAGTACAGTTTGCTGATTTAATTTACTGTTTTCGTTGTTAATTAGAAATGTTACATCACACCTCACACGATAGTATGAGTGTTTTAAGGACGATCTTCAAAGTCTATGGAAAAAAGCAAACTTTGACCCTCAGCCAACCAAAAACCCCTGAACCGATCGTCACCAAATTTGAATGGCGTGATAACATCGTAGACACCTACCACAAAAAATTTGGGCTCAATCCGCCCAAAGGTTTTTGCACCCCATATAGGTGAAATATACACCCCTTTTGTTCGAAATTTACTACACTTTTTTGGTTCTTCAACTCGCCTACAGGCGAGTCCGTTAGACCGATTTTCACGATTAATCGTTTACATTGGAACGTTTTCGTACATGGATTCCTTAACTTCCTTAGCAGCAGCAGCAGCTTCTACTTCCGCCATGTAATGTTCTCGGGCCTGCTGTACAACCGGGTCCTGCAGTATAGGCTGAACGTTTTCGTATTTCCTAGATGTCGTCGGCGCCTGCAGGTTGATGTAGTCGTGAGACGACTGAGGATCGCACGGTCTCGGTGGATCGGCGCTGTGCCGGTGCGGAGAGCTCGTCGGTATACGAGTCACCGGACGAGCTTTGCCGTCTTCCGGCGGATACAGCGACTCCATCGACACCGGACGTGTGCGTTTTGGAGCCGACCTCGACCGGTTCTGAGTATATTTACAGCAAATACAGTTAGCATTAGTTTGCAGGCTATTTGTAATACTTGGTCACTGACAAAACGCCGAATGTTGAAAAAGTCACACGCCTAAACAGTTATGTGACTTTTTGACTTTTTCAAAAGATTAAACTCCAGAAAAAACAAATCTGTAATTAAATCTAGCACACAACTGAGGCGTTTTACGCGCTTAGACTTTTCAACTTTAGACCTTTGAAATTAAAAGACCCAAGTCTTTTAAAATTGAAAGGCCAAGTCTTCTAAGCCAAGTAGTACATTTGCATCCATATTTGTCGTAAAAAATGCACAAATACGTATAAAGGTTCACATTGCAGCTATATGTTTTTGAATAAACCATGATTTGAGGCCAATAATTACGTGTTAACCGCCAAAACTGGACGTTTAACGTGGCACAATCGAGTGACTCGACTTGACAAAGCGTCGGGTGGTTTTTGTTAACCTACATTTTTAATCAACAAGTTAACTGCATGTAGACCATACTGTTTAAATGTGACTTTTTAAATAGATTAGCGTCATTTTAGATTTGAGGAATGAAATACATAAAACTAAATAGTACAGTAGTTATATTCGCCTAAACAATTATCAATCCACATGCCGGTCAGAAAAAAACGCACGTTTTTGGAAAATGCAATACATACAATTTCGGCAAGCTCTGTATCATTGATGTAGGTATTTTCTTGCCCCCGAGTAGGTACGGTCAGTGGACTCTGAAAAGACAGTATTCCAATTAATGCTCGCAATTCAACAAATAGTTTGCAGCAGTTAAGTCTGTTTCAGAAGATTGAGCTGCATAGAACAGCACATAGCCTAGTACATACAGGGTGGGCTAGCTAAAGTAGAGAAACTTTTTTGACGAACTGCATATAACATTGGCCGATTATGGTCATCTTTGGCACGCGACATCAAGAAAAATCTTGACGTAAATGGCTGCAGTTCTGGCTACCTCACCTCCGTACTGTAACTACATTACCTTGTAAAATTCAGAAACCGTAGTTTGGCCGTTTACAGCAATGAATTAATAATTGGTAACGCATATGCGTCAGCTCAAAAATGATTAACTAATTAGCTACAAACACGAGTAACAATTATTATCTCTCAAAAAGTCACACGTGTCACATCACATCATCTGTATTACAACATGTGCTCAAAATGTCCTCTTTCAGCACAAACGCAAGCGGTGGACGTTGTTGCCACTCGCTAACAGCATTTTCAATAACCGCTGCTGACCCATCTTACTCGCCGTTAATGCGTTATTTCAGTTCGCCAACGTGCGATCTTAAATTGAATAAGATTGAGATTAAATAAATAACAGATTTTCAATGATTTTGTGGTGTCAGTAATTTTCTGAGCCAACGCATGCGCTACACACTATGACTTGATTGTTGTAAACGGCCAAACTGCGATTTCTGCATTTCACAAGGTATACTGTAACGACAACATTAAGATAACGTGGCCAAAACTAAAACCATTTTCGTAACGTTTGCGATGTTGCGTGCCAAAAATTATCAAAAGAGGCCAATGTTTCGTGAAGTTATTCAAAAAATAAAAGTGGCTTCACTTTAGCTGGCCCAGGCTGTATATCTCTCAGCCAGTTTCGTAAAAACTTTGATTTTGTTTTACATCTATAAACTTAACAATCGACATTTATTTGTTCATGATAGTTGTATATCAGACAACATAATGCAGTAGGTCTACATACCGATACATGTGCGTTAAAGCTTTCCCGATTTGCATAGATGCTATCATCTGTTCCGTTTGGATTCATATTGGTCATCCGCAAACTCTACACGTAGCATTTCACTGCAGTGAGTCAACTACACTGCAATATACAAAAAGGGCCACAAAGTAAGCTCCAAGCTGTTGTTTATATCTTCAGCAAACATTGATATATAGATTGCAAAGTATTAGTTTTCAAAAATTGTCTCGAAGGTCCTGCTGTTTAGTGCAATAAATACCAAAGGCATAGTGAATACTTGTGTCATAACCGTAGTGTATCAGCAAAATTTTTAAACGTGGCAAATTGCGTATATTTTTGCTATAAGTGTAACCGTGCAAAAAGTTTTTAAAATTCACCAATATTTAATAAAGACATAAACAAGAAGAGTTTAGGAGCTTACTTTTTGGCTGATCGTACTTAAGCCGATCGTGACGGTCGAGCTTATGGTACGAGTTGTCGTCTGTCCGTCTGCCCGTTGTCGTCTGTAACTGATGTATTGTGACTAAGCTGTAGGTTGTAAAAGAAAACTTTTGCACGAATAATTAGCCGTGTGTGTTAAACTTGAGCGGGCAAAATTTCAGCTTTTTAATGCAAGGGAAACATATTTAAATTGGGGGTTAAATGGAGATGCGTAAGAAAAATGTGCGTTTTTATCGAAAAACTGGCCATATCTCGAAAACGGTAAGAAATACGACCAAGATTACTATTAATCACTAATAAAAAGTGGCATACGCCGTGTCAGACAAGACAAAAATCATTGACTTTAGATAACCTTAAAGGTCGGTACGCGCAATTGTGGCTAGACGGTGCGAGGCCGGGCCTAAGTTACTGCACTGTGTTCGGTAAAAAAAGTGAACCCCTAGACATTGTACAACAAAAATGTTAAATTTAAACAAATCTGAATAAAATTATTAGTACTTAATCTGCAATAAATTGCTAAAACAAGTAACAAATTTCGTTAAAAAATATTATTTATTAGCGGAGTTATTAACTGTTAAATGTCGATAACAAAATATCTCATTTACCAATATGGCGTTACATAAACCTATCTGTACATTTGCGTAATTTTAACAAACAACATAGGATTTAGGCAAAAATTTTACGTCTGCAATACGCCATTTATTGGCAATCAACATGCCAAATTTCAATTAAATCTCGAAACGCAAACAATAGCTTCAGTGGCTTTTGTGAGGTCACCACAAAAAGCGAGGTGTCGATCTTCCGCAACAGTTTGTTTAATCTTGACAGTGTCCACGGCTGGCTGGGGAATCCCGCGGTAAACCTTTTAGCACCATACTTTTTTTCTTGTCTCAATGGTTTAATTAAAACAAGATCGTTTGTGGAAAATACCATTTTCTTGTTGTTTACGTTATTTTTTATGTTAATTGCGACAACAAACGTCACTTTCGATCGAGCAACTCCAATGGCCTATATTGGTGACAGAGATATTTTGTTATCGATATTCAACAATTAATAACTCTGCTAAAAAATAATATTTTTTAACGAAATTTGGTGTTTTTTAGCAATTTATTTGGGATTAAATGCCCGAAAATTTATTCAAATTTGTGTAAATTTGACATTTCTATTGTACAATGTCTAGGGGTTTACTTCATTACCGGACACAGTGTATTAATCACTAATAGGAAGGGAATACGCCCTTTCAGATGACATAAAAATCAGCGATCTTGGATGACCTTGAAGGTTACTGTGTTGCATAGGATAATTAGATGTAAGCAGCAGCAGCAGCTAAAGCACTGCTAGCGATGCGGCTGCTGCTTACATCTAATTATTCTATGCAACAGCTGTAAACCACTTCGGTCAGCTATTCTACCGACAGCTAAGTTTTTTGTTCTGGCAGTGTTGAGCTTGAAGAGTAGCCATGTAAAACAGATGCACGCGGGTTTTCGATGATTTTAGCTGTGTAGCAAACAAGTGCTTAAAAGCAGAAAGTAAGATTCCAATACTGCTTTAACTATTTGCATTTTATAGACTACATGTAACATTTTAGACAGCTTACAATTGGTTGGTTTTCATAAATCCTTTCTTCATTTGGCTGACTCTAAACACACAAATATTGCAATCGCACAGATTAGCTATACATATTTTGTTTTCTTCATTTTCTTTTTTACAAATTTGTGTGAATTAAAAACCTAAACAATCGGGCAACTGCAAGTGGACCACATCAGTAACTTTACACGTAGATTATGTGATACGACGTAAAATTGACTATATTTAGTAGCTTTGGCAGTTGACAAAACAAGTCAGAACAAACTGCAAATCTCTACCTGTCCCAACTGTTAAGGATGACTACAAGTAATTTGAAAAAAAGCTTACGTGACGCGCGACAGCATCGGTCTTGTCATCTGGGCAATTAGTGTACACCATACAATAACATAATAATTCGTCTTTAAGAATTACCTAAAGTTAAGGCTTCCATAAGGAAGATTCCTTAAACCTAGGAGGTCGAAACTCAGATGGTTATGATGTAGGCCTACGTTTCATGCTAAAAAAATTGATACACAGGTTGTCCGCATTTATCCCTAGTAATTTCGGCGCAATTCATTCTTGAAATATGCGCCGCAGTAAAAAATTGCACAAAAATACTAAAAACCCTTATTTTTGGGTTCAAGATCATTTAAGATCAACGATGTTGGCACTGATAAAAAGTTTGTCACTAGTGCTTGTTATGATAAGCAGCGTGTCCGTACCTATCTGCAACCATTTTCACACTATACGAGTCAATAGCGGTAAAACACTTTTAAGAGGATACACCTCTTTCACGCTTGCGTGCGCAGGCCTATATGAACCTAGGGGGTAGAGACTTAGACTACTAAAATCTACGTTTAATGCTGAAAATTTCTTACGCAACGCAGGTTGTCTTGGTTTAACTTCAGCCATTTTGGCGCATTTCATTCCTAAAATGTGTGTCGCAGCCCGAAATCGCGAAAAAATTTTCTTGACCCCTTATTTTAGGGCTTCAAGGTCATTTAAGGTCATCGATGCTGATAGCTTTAAAACGCTCGTCACAGGCGCTTGTTATGATAAGTAGCATGTCTGTATTAATATGCAATCGTTTTCATGCTATACGAGACAACAGCGGTAAAATAACCACTTTTTAAAGGAATATCCCTGTTTCACGCCCTCGTTAGAAAGGAATTCCCTGGCCGTGGGGCACGAACTTTTGTGACGAAAAACTAGGGTCGTTGTGGCAGCTCACAGTATAAATTTCGTGATCCTAGCTTGCACCGTTTTGATAGGGTTCAAGGATGTGACGGACAGACAGACAGATGGATACCTCAACAATGGATAAGACGCGCGAAGCATTACATGCTGTCGCGCGTAAAAATGATTATTGTAGGCTACGGGCCACAATGCAGCTCACGTTCTGCAAATCAGTAAGTTTAAAATAAATGTAAAATACATAACAAAGTAAGTTTATTTTAACAACCTTTCTTGCAATAGTGTTAGAGCTGTCAAATTAACGCGTTTATTAGCGCGTTAATGCGTTAATAATTTAACGCGCGTTAAAAAAATCAACGCGCGTTACAAAATTAACGCACATGGGTAAATTTATTTAATTTACTAAATTCTGTGAAGCAAAAGTTCTAATATTTCGTTATACTGCGGTTATTTGACAATTGAATAAATTCAAGTAACAAAACTGTAGTTTCCGTTCCATCACTACTGTAAATAAATATTATTCAGATGACAGGCTAATAGATTTCTATGCTAGCGATGACGTCAGTTATTGTTGAAAGATGTGTTTCTATTTGTTTTCTAACTTTCTATATTCTACAGCCGGCCCCCTAAACGTCACGGAGACCGAGATTATGAGATAACTTCCCCTACTTTCCTTCTCTACGGGCCTGAGTGCGTTAATAACGCGTTAAAAAATTAACGCAGTGCGTTAATGCAATAAAAAAATTAACGCTTCGACAGCTCTAATTAAAATCATTTTGGCCTTACTTTTTACGCGCAACAGCTATGCTTAGCCACAGCCTGGGCGTCCGTCTGTCCGTTTGTGCGTGTGTCCGTCACACCCTTGAGCCCTATCAAAATGGTAAAAGCTAGGATCACAAAATCTTTACTGCTGGCTGCCTCAAGAACTCGCTGTTTTTAGAAAGAAAATGTCGTGCCCCTGGGTGAAAGGGTTCCACTCGAACGAAAGCGTCAAACAAAGGTACCCCCACAAAAATCGTTATCTTGCCGCTATTGGCTCGTATAGTGTGAAAACGGTTGCAGATAGCTCCTGACTTGCTAAATATCATAACAAGCAGTGGTGACGGAATTTTTAGATTTATCAACATCGATGGCCTTGAACGACTTTGAACCCCCAAAATAAGGGTTTTGAATGAATTTTTCGCGATTTTGGACTGCGGCACACATTTTTAGAGTGAATTGCGCCGAAACGGCTGGAGTTAGACCAAGACAACCTGTGTTAAAATTTTCAGCATTAAACGTAAATTTTGGCAGTCTAAGCACTGATCCCCTAGGTTCAAGGAGGACTGCGCAGGCGGGCATCAAATAGGGGTACCCCCAAAAGTGGTTATTTAATCGATATTGGCTTGTGTAGCGTGAAAACGGTTGCACATAGGCACAGACATGCTGCTTATCATAACAAGCACTAGTGACGAGCTTCTTAGTGTTGTCAGCATTGATGACCTTGAGTGTTTTTTGCGATTTTAGGCTGCGGTGCACACTTTAAAAGTAAATTGTGACAAAATAGATAGAGATAGATCATAAGACCAGGGCAACCTGCGAACAGAAATTGCTATCGGCTGTCGCGCGTCTCATGAGCTTTGCTCAAATTACTTGTTACGCTTATATCAGAATCTGTAAACAGTTAAGACGGGTGCACTTCAAATGAGATCAGTAAATCATACGGCAGCGTTGGTCGGCCATGGAGTAGCATCGTGGAGCGGATGTTGACTCGTCTGTTGACTGAGAGTTTGATCCAAGTCGGGAGACGAAGAGAGGTCAGCGACGGGAGGTGGGTCGAGTTTGTCCGGCCGCGGCAGTGTCTGCGGTCGATCACGTTGCAACGTGCGACGCCGACGTATGAAATAAAAAAGCAGGAACTTGACAACTGCGACGGCGACGGCGACGGCGACGGCGACGATCAGCCAGACCCACCATTTAGTCCCGCCATCGACAGGACTCGCAGTAGTCGCGTTGCTGAGAGTCGTCTCTGTGCCCGGCAACAACCGCTCGCTGGTGGCCCATCCAGTCGTGAATCGTATCTGTTCAGTTGTCAGTCCAACAGTCACAGATGCTGTGACGCTGTCTGCTGCTGCAGTAGCATTTGACGAGCTGTTGGTTTCCCGAGACTGCAAGTCATATGCACACACTGATTTGCTGACTTAACCGTACATCTGAGCTGGTAAATATATAGCGATCAAAGCACAGAAACAACAAGGCAGGTCGAAACTCGAAATATTAGGCCTAGGCACAAGTTTCGTGACAATTGAATCTCGCCTTTTAATGCATGATGAAATTCAACAAGGCCCGACTTTTTGATAGTCTTGGAGACTGTTAGCCAACAGTGACGATCGCTGTGCAGTGTACAGTAAAGCTAGCATGTTGTTACACACGCACGCTCGTCTATCACGAAAACATCCCGCCGACTTATAGACTTTATGATCTTTATTAGTCCGCCCGAAAACGATAGTTTTCGATAGGACTTATGTTTTACGCATGATGTTTTTTATATTTTTTTCCGAGCATGAGATCTCCGAGATGCGTGGGCCGACCGGCTTGAAATTTTGCATGATGGTCAGTACTAGGCCGAATTTTATAATGCCGGTCCAAAATTTTTTTTTTTGGGGGGGGCGCACTCCAAAAAAATTTCGGGGGCGAAAAACATGCAAAATTTGGCCCGATTTCGGACGACTTCGAAGTTCGGCGGCGAATGTCTCCGAAACGGATGAAGATATTCAAAATCGGATAGTCATTCCGTGTATGGCGATTCCTCCTGCGTTAGGCGAAACAAGTACGGTGA
>Ga0056128_1002957_pt1 | contig 20541 bp, 12 predicted proteins | sample WorMetLIZISLAND2_FD_71113 | JGI IMG/M metagenome (GOLD analysis project Ga0056128, IMG submission 71113) | Marine gutless worms symbiont microbial communities from Max Planck institute for Marine Microbiology, Germany - Olavius geniculatus... ... | reverse complement strand
CTTTTGTGTCCATCCTATCCTCAGAATCTTCCGGTAGCATTTTCTCTCAAAGGACAGGATTCAGCTTTCGCAGCGTTTTGTAACTGTCCATGTTTCACAACCGTACAGCATTGTACTGAACACACACGTTATGCGCAATATAAATTTATGTATTTACTTAGTTACTTACATCATCTCTAAATTCTTTAGCGTGCGCGATTAGAAATGACAATGACACTGATGATTCTGCACGGACTGTCCGGAAAATAGCCAACTCAGCTGTGTTTCAACTTTTGCTTAACCCCCGGGATCATTACTAGTGGGTGTATTTTAAAAGTTAATTATACTAATAAATTAATATTCCGGACTCTCCGCGGTCGTCAGACAACGTTGCTGTGCAGACTACTGTCGGCGGTATCCTCCATTACTTAGCAAGTATAATTTTATCCTTAATACATATACGGGAAAATGTTTATCGATACCATACGTAGCTGTGCTGAAACTTGCAATTTTAAAACAATAGCCAGGGGACAACTAATTCATTAAAATATAGCAGTCAGTAGCTGGTGGTCAAATTGACCGTTGTAATACGCCGATGAACGTTGTACCACCGAGACAATGCATAGAGCGTCATCATAGAGACTGAATCGTCGTCGAGCGCCTACGATGCCTCTTTCCCTTCTCTGGCAGTCTCTTAGCCCCATTCCACCCTCCCTCTCCCCTCCGCCCCTCACATCTCGGCAGATCTCACGTCTGGTTGGCGCTTGTTTGCCGCGGCGCCAAGTCGCTCGGTCGCTCGCTTCGCGTCACTGGTGGTAGGTCGTTCGTATTGATTCTACGACCACTCGAGCAGACACGCATCGATAACATAACATGACATCGCGCGCGCAACACTACGCACAACGCAGCATCACTACACCAACTACGCAATGAACTAAAGGCGCGTACGGAGCGACGTAACTGAACTGAACTAACACGGTTTAGTTTTTGAAGAACTGACCAAATGGCAAGCAGGGCAAGCAGCAAGCAGGGTCACCAGTTGACCCGCACGTGAGCGTAGTCACGCGGAGGCCACCGACGCCGTTAAACGGTGCCTACTGAACGTAATGCATTACTGCTTGTCCACTGGCCAGTTCGTCAAAAACTAAACCATGTCAGTTCAGTTTAGTTACGTCGTTACGTACGCGCCTTAACGCAGCGGCAGCAGCAGCGGCGGCGGCGGTGCCACATCGGCGACAGACTGCATGCGTGTGTTCCGCCAATAACAGTCAATATTACGCCGATCTATATAGATCTATCTTTAGTAGTAAGTCCTCCGTGTCGAACGAACGTGTGACCGCTGATGCCGTTCCGTGTTTTATTAATCGTCGTGTATAGCGTGCCGGTAACACCGGCAGCCGGTTGTGGCTCAACGTGTATCACAATCTCGCGAGTTTTCAATGCCATCCCGTTACTATAGAAACGCAAATGCAATGGAACGTTAGAACGTTACGAGTAGACACATATGACGTGTGTATGAGATGAAAGGCCTGACTCAAAGTTGGTCGTGCTTTGTTTGATATAATGTGGAGCCATCCCTACCTCAGAAATGCAAATATTTGTATAAGTATAATGTGCTCAAAGTTATTGTCAACTCAATTTGACATCACCAGTTTACGGCTGCTTTTTAAAATGTTTTGAATAATGCTCCAAAAAGCCTAATTTTGAACCACATTAATCCAGAAACCCAGAAACACATGCAACGTGAAAATCAAAGCCTCCCTTCAACAATAGCCATGACACAGATCTTGCCGCTTTTGTGTATCGCTCTAAAAGTAACAAGTAATTTGAGAAAAGCTCACGTGACGCGCGACAGCAGCGGTTGAGAGCATGGGAGCAAACGCCGGAGTGGTAAGCAAACACGTCAAGTCTCAAGAGTAAGTTGACGATCTCATAAGGTACCAGCGTAGCCTAGTTGTCTACTTCCGCTTACACCAATGCTCTTGGAAAGCGTCGTTAGCAAAACGGTTTGGCGCACGTGCGCTTGACAATAAACGCTCATTGGAGCAGTTTTATCCTGGATCCAAATAATGACCCGGATAACGACCTAAATCTTACCACCTCCAGTGTTGTGCTAAATATTGTGCTAACATTCTCTAAAAATATCAGCCAAATCCGCCTGTAACTTTTTGCGTAGTCCAGTATGCTAACAAACAAACAGACAGATAGATAAGTAACTAAATAACCTCATCATCACATAGTCTGTTTGGCGGAGGCAACTACATGTACAATCCGAGTGATGGTTGAACTATGAATGACGATGCAGAACAGCTTCGCGATTAGTCTTATTCACTTTCTTCTTCGTTATCAGGCTATATGCGAACAACGGAGCCAAAGCAGAGTTTCGAATAACAAGCGATCGTGCACGTTTGACCACAGCGTACATGATGTAGGCGTAGGTACGACAGCTGTTTACCGCGATGCTGAAAGCTGTATGCTCGTCTGTAAACGCAACACGGAGCAAAACGAGGACGCTCATGCCACCGTTAACAGACGAAGCGGTCTGAACAGCTGCAGGCGAGTTTCGGAGTTTGCTGACCAAATGACGAGCTATAGCTTGCTTACTTACTATATGGCACATGAGATGTACAGTAAGATACTCACACAGTGTGAAATACTTTCAACAGAAATCACGTCCCGTTTAAAATGTTCTGTATAAAAATGCACAAAAAATTTACACAGTAAGTGAAGTTTGGCTTTGAAAATCACGTATATAGTACGTAGTCTATGTATGAGACACAGAGACAGCATTGAATGAGATCCAGTAATTTTGACTTTTCGCCTATTTTGGTCTCAAAACGGCAGAGCGAATTTCGCTCAACTGGACAACCTGTGCACGAAGAATCCAACTTTCCATCACTGAACTTGAGTTGGGCCTATACAATGGTCCAGACGGCTCACACAGCCCGCGATTGGCGGTGCACTGGCTTTGTACTGTCTTCTGCCATTTCAACTGTGCAAGAAGTTCTGGCTACGTGGCAAGATACTGAATGCTGCGGACCGAACAAAAGCACTCGAGCACGTAACGGTGCGTAACTGACGCGAAGAGGTAAACGTACGCAAGCCCTCAAGACGTTATCGAGTCAGTTCAGAGCAGCGGACGATAAACGTGTCGGTCAGCCCAGTCATCATTATAGCCGCGCTGGAGGCCGTATCCGTCTGACATTCCACGATAGCGTAAGTATAGTTCGGTACGTTAAAGCCTAACTCCACTAGCTATGGATCTGTTGTAAAAAAGTACTTTCTTACATGAGACGAACTGAAGAACAGAAGCGTTTTTACGGAAGTGGCAGCTGATTGGCATGAGCTAATGATACCGCAGCGCACTACGTGGCCATCCCTTGCCCACATCAGCAAACAATTGGACCCGCGGTTTGCAGCAAGCAGACGTACCACCGCCCCAATCAGCCTGCACCCCGTAGCCCGTAAGCTACTACTCTATGTCCCATCATTGCCACCAAGTCACACAAGACTTACAAATTCTTACCTCCTAAAGGGAGAGAGTCAACCGGTATGTGAAGCTTGCTATTCTCCGCTCACAGTCAAGCACATTTTGGTAGACTGCACCCGTTACAGTGCAGCACGTCACAGATATTTTGGAGTGGACACACTCAAAGACGTTTTTGAAAATGTTGCATCTTGGAACATCATCGCTTATGTTAAAGATATCAACTTTTACAATCGTATACAATGTTGTTTTTACATTAGCTCAATAGCCCTGATCTTAACAAGTTTTTAAACTTTACTTTTAATGCGTATATTAACTGCTTTTAACTAATTTTAACCACGTGTGGCACTGAATGGCCTATTTTGTGCTGATGTGCCGTTAAGAAACTACTCACTCACTCACTCATGTCCCATCCCACGAAGGGTAGGAGGCTGAGTTGGTCATGACCAGTTGACTTACCCATGCAGTAAATCTATAGCAGGCGGGACAACAAGTCCCAAACAAGGACAAAAGTAATTCGGCAAAAAGCAGAATCGTTGACCGATGCTGCTATACTTGTGAATCACAAATCATATTTTTTTTCGTAAGGCGGAAGCACCTGCATATTTTGGCCGAGAGTTCAACTCCAAAATCTTCTCTTCCTCCATCCGATAAATGTATCATTAGACCGCACAAATGTACTTGCCAAATGGCATCTAAATCTGCCAAACGGTTTAAGCAAAGAGCATGAATGTGACAGACAGACAGACCACGATACGGAAAAATGTGTAGGAATAGCCGGAATCTCTTGCTCTGCAAACGCGATTCGGCCTAAAAATCGGAGTATGCAATAAATCCACAGCACTTTGAAATGTCGAGATGTTGCACAGCCAACAAGTCCAGCACAAATTAAAGTAGTAAAGTTAGGGCTTAAACAACATTGCAAGAGACAACAAGTAGGCCAAGTTAAGAATGAGTGACGCGGCTTACGTTTCTGAGCTGGATTTGAGTCGCCGGCGCCAGACAGTCAGTCTGGTGCATCGATATGCCGCTGTCGCCGCTTGAATCTGCACACAAAATAATAAGCCTACTTGTCACTACGACATTATACAATCACCTACAGGTTATACAATGTAAAATAAAACGTTGCAAAACATTTTGGCAAATACTGCGAAGACAATTTTAGCATTTTAAATGCGTGTTTCAAATGAAACACTTGCAAAATGTTTACGCACAACAGCATATTTTTGTGAGACCTGTGGCATTTAACAAGTTTCACTTACTTTACCGGCGGATCACCAGACCGTATTAAGCTCATATTCAAAGCCGGTGATTATAATTCTAAGTGTAAAATTTTAACGAGCGGTTTTTCGAAATCTATTTATCTGTCTTGAATAAAACGTCAGTAGCGACTTAGAAATTGCGTCATTGGTGCCTGGTCGTTATTCGCAGGCTGATGACTGCACCAAGGCGACTGTAACGTCATCGGTACACATCGTCTTTGAAACATTATATGCACCTTTTTTCTAAAAAGAGACAACTTTTAATGACAGCTACGACTGCCACGTTGCCCGCCAGACGGTTAATGACCCACCTAGCTGCTAACGTCTCCCACGCACTAAGACCGACGCAAAAAACCACTAGGCCTATGGGCGACCACAGTGCGTGCGCCAATAAACCGAATCACGATACAAGCAAGACTAAACGAACGTTACTAGATCTCTAAGTCGAATATAAAATATAGTAGCGGATCCAGAATTTTGGAATGTGAGGGCGAAAGAGTGAAGTGGCCTCTCCTCAGAACATTTTTTTTAATTTATGCAAAAATAATACATTTTGGTGCAAAATTTTTACTTAGTTATAAAATGCACCCGGTCAACAGGGAGGGGGCAGTGCACCCTGACAGCCCCTTCCCCCGAATCCGCCACTTTTAGATACAGAGTTCCAGACCTGACGAGGAGTTTTTGGGTCTGACAACTAGAGGCGAAGGCGGGAGGGGAAATGCGTCGTCTGGGCCGACGGTGAAGCGGTAGTTGGCGTTGACGACGGCGGCAGCGGCTGCAGCAAGGTCGGCGGCGGCAGACTGACGCCGCTGGACCGCTGTGACGTCACTGATTACGTCACGCCCGGGCGCATGCGCAGTCCGATCCATCGTCTCTCTAGACACGACACCAGCCTGCAGGCCTCACAGATTCCTGCAACAACAGCGTAACAAACGTACGTAGCAAACGTAACAAACGTTAGGCCCTTAGCCCATATCTGTAAACATTATGGGGCCCTTATCTCTAAAAGCCCTTATCTGTAGTGCTAACCTTAACCGTAACCCTTTACGGATTTTTTACAGATAAGGGCCTAACATACGTATCGGGGTATACGAGTCCTTCTCGAGCCATAAGCTCGGCGCTGATCACCGTTTCCACAGCCCTTAGCCAGACACCAGTTTACACTGCCAGATCATGCACTGTTAGGACGACTTGTACATAGCGCGGTGTGCCTGTTTACGCATACCCTAGCTTTCGCGGGCTACAACAGGCATGCAGTTGCGCGTAAACATTAGCCAGTCTTCAGCGTGTTTAGTGTCTTCGTAAAACAGACACGAACGAACCGTTAAGGTGCGTACAGAGCGGCGTGAATGAACTGAAATAAAATGACACGGTTTAGTTTTTGACGAACTGACCAATGGGCAAGCAGGCCAACGATGCTGCTAAACGGTACCCACTTTAATGCATAACTGCTTGCCCATTTTACCCCGCTTACGCGAAGAAGCATACATGAAGCAAACATGAAGCAAACGTATTCAAAACGCACGTGCACGACGTGTGCTCTAAGTTTGCTTCATGTTAGCTTTACGTTTGAATGAATGAAACATCTTCATTAGGTGTCGCAGCCACAAGCTGTATTACAGTACAATGGATAAAATATGTAAACCAAAAAAAACAAAAATGCCTAAGTAAAATTAACCAAAGAATACGGTAAAAAGATTTCGTGTATCGGAGTGATCTTGTCTTAGGTATAGTTCACATGTACGAAATCGGCGCAGACCCTCAGAAACATCACGTTTGGTTCTATCAGTCCTGCTTGATGAGAGATACATGTGTGCCTCATGTTTGCTTCATCGTGTAAACGGGGTATTAGTCAGTTCGTGAAAAACTAAACTATGTAAGTTCAGTTCAGTTCAGTTACGTCGTATACGCGCCTTTAAACAACAAGCGATCAGTTATCTCAACCCCCCGCCGTCAGTAGCGCCGTCACCTAAAGATCACAACGGACTTTATACAACTGATATATGTAACTAATATTCTTTTTGTCACATCACGCACTCCAAAAATTGAGATCCGTGTCTGGAGAAATACAAGGCACAAACAGACGAAGAAAAGTGTATAGACACGAAAATGTTCTTTGTAACTTCTGCCACGTGTCTGCAGCCGGCTAGCCGTGAATTTAACGGCCGGCTTAGCATTTTCGCTACCTTCCTGCATCAGTTTCGTGCAGTTTTTACACTTTTGCTACGTTTTTGCGTTTTTAACGTTTTTTCTTTTTGTGAACATTTTCTATATTAAAAAAAACGTTTAGGTCCTACCGAAAATTCTATCAAGAACTTGGAGAAGCACTTTTGAAACCATCACAGAAACGAATTTATAGGCCACATGCAGATTTCGGTTTTGTGGTAGTTTGTGCTTAGTTAGTCTAATGCAATATGACCACACGGTTTAATTAAAATTGAATAAAATTCGCTCTCTTTCCTCTCTCTTTATCTCCCCAGTTCTGGCTGTAATGCGCCTACAGAATTAGGTATTTGGCATGAGGCTGAACAAATTTATGGCTAACGTTTTTACTCAATGTTTATAAACAGTTTTTCCTGCCGCGTTTTTAAGGACTTAGAACATTTTAAAAATATTTTTCTGCAACTTTTTTCTTTTACACCTATGCAATGCATAACCGGCATATTTTGCAATGCATTATGCAATGTGTAGGCCAGTAGGCCTAAATGTTCTGTACATTGTAATTTGTAATACTGTGCGACTGATTGAAGGGAAAGTTACGTTACGGGACGTTATTTCTACGACGCTTTGTGGTTTTAGTCACACAAACCAATATTACGAAATTTTTCTCCGTTAGCCGCGATTTTCGCGGCGGAAGCGGCTTAGCAAAATCACAGCGCGGCGGCGGCGACTAAGTCGGCGGCTTATGGGTTCACTGCAGTGTGGACTAACCTAGTGCATGCGAAATTCTTTGCCCTACAGCCAACAATTGCAGCAAATCCACACAGGTGGCTCATGGAGTGTTTACACGATCCAGCAAACGTTCAGCAAATCTCCAGCAAACGCCCAGCATTAGCACGCGTATTTTGAATACATTTGCTGAAAGTTTGCTGGACGTTTGCTGGATCGTGTAAACACCCCATCAGTGTTTTATTCGTCAATCGACAATCTGTATTTGTCAAGTTTGACTGAAAAATCCAGATGTCTTATCATGCGAATATCCGTTGTATGGACACGGCTACTCCATTATTTCTTTTTTCTTCCCACACCTTGTTCAATTTTTTCATCTTTTTCAAATCATGCATAGCTATCCCAACACATTACACGTCGATTATAGGGGCCCACCGCCAGACTATGACATGACAGTACAAAAACATCGAAGTCGAGCCATGTGCAAAGTTTGTGCAGTTTGGCCCCTGCTAACAAAGGCGAGTCAGTTATTTCGAAGTGCACAATAGACACAGCAAACTTGCATAAAACGACTATCGGCGTCTCGTATGAAGTGGATCTTGCAACTGTACACGTACAATCTACAATAGCTTTAATAGGCAACCACGATGGCTCTTGAGCTATGGATTCACACGCACGGCGCAAACCAACAAAGTTCTTCGTTTTGAACAGAAGAGCGAACCGACTGCCTGTGAGATGCAGATTTCGGTTTTGTGGTATATGCTTAGTTAGTCTAGTATGATATGACCACACGGTTGAATTGAAATTGAATAAAATTCGCTCTCTTTCCTCTCTCTCTTTTTCTGGCTGTACTGCGCCCACATAACTAGGTAAAGGTAAAGGTAAAGGTCGTCAATTTGTATAGCGCATCGTCGCAAACACGCCTCTAATGCGCTTTCGTCACTAACCAGAGCCGCCTGCCGCACGGCCACCGTTTGCAGCCTGCAGACACAGGCTGGCGCAGCGGCCGGCTAGGCAACCCGAGTCAGTTGTACTACTCATTTTACCGTCCCACGGAAGGTAGAAGGCTGAGTCGACCTAGCTGGCAGGCTTCGCACCGAGATGGTTTACCTGCCCGCAGGCAGTCACCCATCGCAGTACTAACCGGGCCTGGCGTAGAGTAACTTCGTTTTAGCCGAAACGCGCTACCAACTACGTCACGCCATCAGTAGGTATTTGGCATGAGGTTGAACAAATTAAGGCTAACGTTTTTTATTCGACGTTTATGAACAGTTTTTTCCTGCCACGTTTTTAAAAACTTTTGACATTTAAAAAATATTTTTGAAACGTTTTTTACATCCGTGCAATGCATAATTGGCATATTTTGCAATGCATTATTTAGTGTGTAGGCTGGCAAGTGTTGTGGTAAGTGTTGTGTACATTGTAATTTGTAATACTCTGCGACTGATTGTAGGGAAAATTGCGTTACGGGACGTTATTTCTACGGCGCTTTGTGGATGTAGTCACACAAACCGATATTACGAAACTTTTTTCGGCTAGCCGCGATTTTCGCGGCGGCGGCGGCTTAGCAAAATCACGGCGTGGCAGCGGCGGCGGCTAAATCGGAGGCTTAGGGGTCTAGGCCCAAGCCCAGAACCTCGGCACCCCGACAATATTATTAAACGACATGCCGGACCAATCCAAGCTACGCTGCTACGGGCCTGAAGTGGCACGTTTTTTATGGACCACGGTGTATATCTGTTCAACTGTACACAATAGATTCTCGAAAATTTGTGAGCGGAATGAGATGAAATTTTTGAATGATCAGGTGTGGATCAAGAATCACAGTCCGCGGATCCCTGCAGCAATAATTTCTAAACGATATGCAAGATGCGGACTGTATAAAATCCATTTAATTCGCCACGCGGCAGCACTAGTTTCGGCCGAGGTTTGTGTGTGAGTTTGTACACGCCGTTATTACGACCAAATCACTACAGACTGCCGACGACCTCGGTTAACCGCGAATGCAATCAAACGCCATAAGCCTATATCATGCGAAAGCTCATATGCTGTTTTCTCATACAGCATCTACGGTTCCACAAATCGCCAAATTACTATTCCTATTATTAATGTTACGTTTAACAGACCATTTTTCTCGCTTCGCAACCTCCAAATCACGACGATTCCCCAAAAGTTATTTTTGAGAAATTGCTGACTTTCAACCCCCAGATGACTTCTTGTTCTTGTAACCCAAGTTTACCCAACCAACGACGCAATGTTTGGTAGAAATAGACCGTCATGTATAAGTTCTCTATAGACTAATTTGTATTCGGTGCATATAGAACGCGCATGCTCGCTGAAGCCGTTAAACCCGCATGAAACACACACCAGTTTCAGGCATTAACCTTATATCGGCACCAAAGCCAGTATATTATTCAGGTTAATTTAATACTATATCATACTGGTGACGAATTTCCGGCCGACAGAGTTACTATAAATGAAGACAGAACTAAATGGGAAGCGATCAGAAATCCCACAACCCCCTCCGAGTATATAGTAATACCAGCTGACAAACAAAACAAACTTCGTACACGCAGCTGCTATGTATCTATTAAAAAGCTCCTGGATTTGATTCCAGTCAAAATCGGGAATACACAACTGTTTTACTGATTTCTTGTTAACTATAATTCAATTAGAATATCCGCTTTCAAGGACGTGGGGACTAACGAAGACTGTAGGCCTACCGTGATCGGCCCTATAGCTAGCTTTCGGCACTCGGCAGCGTGTGATGATTTATATACGTTTGCCAGACAGAGGGCCTTACGTAAGAGTAAAGAAAGATGTGCCAAGGTGTCGGCTGGACTTATCATGTAACATTGTATTATCACAATAATTGGTAGCAGCGACTTCACCGGCCTGGCTCACGACGATGCATAAGATACATCGTTAAAGAATCGGTACAGTCGCATAATTATATACCACACGCAGCGATCGGCGGCAGCTCATGGCATAAACACTGGCTGCTATACGTTCAGATGCAATACAGCCGCAAAAAAGACCCGAAGCTGCTGAAAAATGCTTTTCTGACCAGTTCAAGTCGAACGCCATGCAGTGGATTGGATTCTGCACCTGACGTAGAGATTCCTCGCAGCTGAGCCATATAGTAACACAACGCACCGCATATGCGGCGTGTTCTCACGAATCATCAGTATCGAGGAATCTGCATCCTGTTCGTGATCCGGACCACTAACAGCACACAATTTATTGATTGATTGTTCCTCGGGCTGTACGTCCCAGGGTCTCGCCGTCTAAAAAATCGGTCTCAACTTTTTGAGCTGTCTTGCAGACCGCATGCAGGAAACAGACAATCAGTGATAGAGATAAAAACACAACCTGCGGCCTTTTTTCGGTTGAGCTGTTCGGCAAAATGTAGCGGTAGGGCTATAATAATTTCTGATAAAGCAGAACAGCTGCTAGCTGGCATAAGCACACACGTTCAGTACACACTAGAGTTCATTCCGAAGTGCGAACTGAAGGCGCCGGGTGCAAGGGATCATTCACTTTTTTTCTCTTCGACGCAATAAACTGTGCTATCCTATTTCTTCTGGATCAAATTTTTAAATTGGTCATTCGACCTTACTTATTTTCCATCAATTAAACCTCGTTCTGTAGCAGTGTCTTCTGCGATGCTGCATCTGAGCTTTTCGTAACGTCTGACAATCGCCGCTAGACGTAGCAGCCTGCCTATGACCGTCACTCATCATCATCATCATCATCTCCTTAATACTGACTCAACGACAGCATGGGCCACGTAACGAGCTACAGAAAATGTGCGATAAAAGTGCGAGTGGTTTGACTATAGTGTAGTCGTGAATGTAGTTCTTGCAGTGATCGGTCGAGACTGACGTTGGCGCCATCTAATCGTGTCTGCACAGTCGAGTAGGTCTGCCTCTTATCAACGTCTCGCCAACATCTTGCCGCCGAGTTGGATAACAACAAAACACTCTTGTTGACAGCTCCTGCTGGCGGAGGCGGCGCGTGACTTGAAGCGCAGCGTTTTATACACAGAAATACAGAATTACTGATTTTTTTTCTGTCTCTGTGTTGCCGACTGGTGATTTTTTTTCACGTCGTTTTGATACTTTCCAGCCGTATACGATGCGATGTTTGCGGCTAAACGTGCTGCTTCCACATTCACAGCGGAGACTTCCTCATCTCCCGCTCATCCGCATTCAAATATCACGCTGACTGCGATTTCTAGTTTTAGGCACGGCATCGATTAAAGCATGATGCTGGCTACTGGGTTTTCCCAAGTTAGAAGCCGTACGGGAGAGACCCTAGACAGACGGTCGGAGGGACGGACACAAAACAGAAGAGAAAAATCCGTAATGCGGCCTATAAGGATGGCCGTATATAATAAACTAAAGCACACCTAATAGCTGGACTTTAATGCACTGAAGGCTGTCGTCATTTAGACCGTTAGCAGTTAATATGACCATTTGCATGATCAGGCTGATCAGGCGTCACTCATAATGGAGCAGTCGGCTTCATGCATCAGTGTGCCAAGCGTTGCATATGATTGGCAACGCTCAGCACAGAGCCATTGCGACATAGCATGTACATGTACTCGTATTATATACGTCCGAATTCATCTACGTTATTAAGCGCTGCGTTCGCGGTCTAGCCTATACATGAATCGACGGAACGCTTATTACAACAGCGCCGTCAAAATGTCGATGTGTCGCATCCAGGCCACTGCTTGAGACCGAATTTACAGGATGTTCCGGTGTAGTGGAAAATTCGTCGCACCGGAAAATTATTCCCACACGCAGCAGTACGGGTTAGGGTTAAGATTAAAAATAGGGTTAAATTTAGGGTTAGGGTTAGAGTTAGCGTTAGTTACATTATGACAATATGGAGGTGGGAAGAATTTTCCTGGTGCGACAAATTTCTCACGACACCGGAAAAACGCACGAAGTTTAATGCGCCACGCAACTTAACGACCGAGAGTCAAAAGTTTTGAGGCAGGTTTTTCACTGAAATATTCAGAAATTACTTGAGTTTTTGACGCCAAGAGTGAAGCCTATTATGTAAATGCTGGGTTTGCTTCACCGATAGCTTAACGGCGCTTGTCACAATAAGAAACCGGGATTCACTGATGACGACGAACGGACTGAGATCATACTGCTGAGACGCAGCGACGCTTTGAGACCAAAAGAGAACTGTAGTATTGAAAAACTGACAAATATCGCCAGACCAACCATATCGATATAGCCTACATCAACTGCCCATCAATCATTCAGAGAGTTTGATAATTTGATTGCGTATTGGTATTGCATCACTGCGCGATATCGTCTCGGCGACATTGTGTTTGCGTTGCCTCATACTGATCGCCATGTAGCACAGCATCCAGCTCGGACGTAGGCCCTATGATATGCAGCACGAGTCCAGCCAGCAGATGATCACAGGCAGACAGATCATAATTATACGTGCCAATGCTTGCACATTATTGTCCGTACTTGTACACGTAGGAACTAATAATAGTCACGAATGTGCTATTATACCATACGCAACAAATTCACGTCATGTCCGGCCCCTGAGGCGCGTGGAGGGCGATGTGACTCAACTGAACTGAACTGACATTGTTTAGTTTTTTGCCGAACTGGCCAATAGGCAAACAGTAATGCATTACAGCAGGCACCATCTAACGGCGTCGGTGGCCTACGTAACTACGCTTGCGTACGAGCTAACTAATGACCAAGGGGCTTGCCCTGTTTGCCCATTGGCCATGTCAAAAACTAAACCGTGTCAGTTCAGTTCAGTTACGTCGCCCTGTACACGCCTTTACAGACAACTTGGCTCATCTGCAGATCTTGTCTCGGCAATTGACCAGTGACTAGTCGGCGTAGTCGCTATACTGAAGTGTAGGTAATTAATGTAAACATGCAGACAGCGTGGTGCGGTGACTGTGTGTGGTCTGCTCATCGTCAGATCGACCGCATCTTCACTCCAAGGACACGCGCACACACGCGAGAACTTGACGCTAGTGCTCGTTAGTCGTGATTGATGCAGGCCTACATTTTGACTTACACGGGGTGAACGTGCAAGAACTATTGGCATCTGCGTTTTGGCTAATCAATCACTGATGTTAACAACGCCAAAAGATACACGGAAGAAGAACAAAATAATGTGGACTGCGCGGAGTGTAAGCAGACGCCAAAAAGGTGCGTCGAAGACGACGAGGTTTTCCTCAAGTTCTCAACCTATTCAAATCAAATTATGGAGTCTGGAGATCGTCGTGAGCCGACTTCGTATTGAAGGTTCCATAACAGCCATGATTTTGGTGCACTGCATAGGCTGGCTTCATAAAAAAACTTCTAGGAACAGTTAAGCTGGGATAAAATTCTTCGCAGTAGGCCTACCTATATCTCATGTACGTTATCCTCCCTGCACAAAAAATCGACGTAAGCCTATTTGCACGATCAATAAGAATAGTCTTTAGAAATCTTAAGCACAGCTATCACATTTTGCAAAGTTTAGCTCTGACAGCCATAGACCTATATTGCACTAAGCATAGCAGCATAAAAAGTTATCGATGACCTCAAACTAAGCTGCTGAAAGCAACCGAGAGAATACGCGTCTTACTCTTGATGTGCACACAAGCACATGGTTACGTGGACACAAAATGTAAGCACAATGTGTAACTACGGCTATTTGCGGCAGCGAAGAGCGAGCATGGTAAGTTGGTAACGGACACACTTACCGCACGATGATGCCCACAGTCAGTCAGTCCAGCTGCTGAAGCATTCTAGCGGCGACTGTGCAGCAATCCATCATCAGAGTTTGCCAGTTACAGCATCCGCAGCATGCGGCATCCTGCGCCTGGATCTAACGCCAGTCTCAGCAGTCGGCAAAACTTCTTCACGCCTGCGGACTGCAGTGTTGTAACAGCTTCGTTCGACGAAACTCGGGAAAGAGTTCATTCAGTCAACGAATCAACGGCTCAGTATCGCAGTCAATCGTCCGCGGGTCAAGTTTACACATATTAGACTATTCCAATACGCCACGACGTCGACCTTGTCCTAACGCTGCTGGCATAACGGGCAGCTCGGCAGGCGCCTGACCGGCGCATAGAGAGCGCTATAGGCCTAGGATAGTACCGTACGTCGTTTAGGCCTATACAATCTGTACTAGCCGGTGCGGCTTCATTGCTCGACTCGTTTAGGCGCCGCCGAGGCCGCTCGCTATCGTGCGTATTAGCGCCCCCGCAAGTCGAGCCAACGAACGCAGCACATCTGTTGCTCTGCCGCCGAGTGCCGACCCAACATTATGAACGTGGGTGCAGGCCATGCCCAGCTGGGTATCATACGGCACGTCTCTGCAATAAACTTTTATCAATGTTTTTAAAAAAATTTATTTAAAACGCTTTTTAACTTTTTATTCGTCCAGTGTTTGTTTCAATTTTTAATAAACGTTGAATGGTCGAAATATGTGCAAACAATTAAGTAGATTTTTTAGCCAACCGTATTTACGTAACGGTCGAGCTTATGGTACGTCACCCGTAACAGATGTATTGTAGCTAAACGGTAAGTCGTGTACAGGGTCGGCTTGTATATACGGATATATAGGCGCTGGCTGTTAATAGTAGGCCTAACAATGTCTCTAACTGCAGCGGTTTGGCCGCATTTTTATTGGAAAGTTTCAAGCTATAATTGGCCATTGGCCATATCTTAGAAACGGTGAGAGGTACGACCAAGGTTACTATTAATCACTACTAAGAAATCGCATACGCTATTTCGGATAAAATGAAAATCATATACACCTTGGATGATCTTGAAGGTCAGTGACAACCAGTATCGGCTATCTTAGCGACAGCTGGGCTTTTTAATAAACGCCGAACGGTCGAAATATGTGCAAAGAATAATTAAGTAGATTTTTAGTCGTTACGGTCGAGTTTATGATACGGTTGTTGTCTGTCCGTCCGTCGTCGTCCGTAACGGATGTATTGTGGCTAAACGGTAAGTCGTAGGGGATCGGCGATGGAACCATCGGATAAGGCGCTGCCAACTTCTTATAGGCTGGCAATAGTAATCATGTTTTTATCTGCAGCAGTTTGGCGCCGCAATTTTTAATGTAAAGTTTTAAGCCATATAAGTGGCTGTCGGAAACGGTGAGAGATACGCCAAGGTTGCTATTGATCACTAATAGGAAATCGGTACTCCCTTCTAGTTGAGATGAAAATCATAAACCTTGGACAACCCTGAATTCACTTACAACCAGTACGGTCGGTTATCCTAGCGACAGCTAGGCTTTAATTGTTGTTTTTATTTTTCTAGCAACTGATACGTTTGATGTCAAAAATTATATGAATAGGAGAAGATCCTATCAATTAGTGTAATCAATACAAGTGGAAAGAGGGGCAGGTTTTCGAACCCAGCGTTTGCAAGCATTTTCTTTAAATTTCCGTACGTTTACCCACAGTCGTCATCGAGACTTCGTGCTAGCTGGCAAGCTCGTCTCGACAATGTCAGCATGTCCTTCAATTATTGTTAGCTAGCTGATGAAGGACCCTAGCTATTACTAAAATTTGAATAGCCCTCCCCTATGTCGATTTATAGGCCTGCAGCGCAGAACAGTTATTAGGAATTTAGCAAATGAATAACTAATATTTAATTGGAGGTTTATGAGACAATTAAAAATTTAAAATTTCGGGGGTTTTTAGATTAGGCTAAACTATAGAAATTATATACGGCTTATGCTATATAGGCCTATGCATGCGCTCTGTCGAGGGAAGTCTCAAGTAATAAGATCGAATAAAATAAAATATGATAGCAACAGAGTTGCACAATTTTTCCAATGCGAAGCAGACATTGATTTATTTTCCACATTCATAAAACGCCTCTAGACCTACGGAGTACTGAGAACCGACGTCGTGCATGCTGTGCTGGACCGGGTTAGACGATTGACACTTAGCGCGCAGAAAGGTCAGAGCGATTAACACCGCATTCGGTTCATCTTACCTATCACTTAGATTATTTCTGGCATTGAAAACGTCGGCAAAATGTCAATTGGCCTCTCCCGCTGATAGACAGAAGCTAATAAATTAGTCCACTAAAAAGAGCGCCGAATTTACTCACTACTCCTGCAGACGGTTTAAACACCTGGTGGTAAAAAGTTCTATGCCCCAAATCTGGAATCGAAATAGGGCTCAAATTTTCGCCTTCCGCCGTTTTTTCCCTTCCTCCTTTTATCCCCACTCCCGTTTCCTATCCTTTATCCGTTTTTCGCTATTTTCCCATTTTCGCTTCCTGTTCTCTTTATTTCCTCATCTTCGATCCCGTTCCACCCTTAGGGGCCTACCTTCCCTTTTCTTTTCGTCTCCTCCTCTTCCTTAGTCCAGTTACGGGGTCTGGATGAGCGCTGTTCACAGCTGGTCTGGGTGCAGCCCAGCCGACAAACACGCGCTTCCTATACTGTGCTAATGACGGATACAAGTAATCTGATTCTGAGCAAAACACATCACACATGACGCGCGACAGCGTCTGTGCTACCACCTGGGGAATAAGTCTACAGCGTGCAAAACAATGTGTTTTGGAACGGTATCCAAATTTTGACGCCTGCATAGAAGGTCGAAATTCAGACGGTCAAAATCTAGGGGCCTATACGTTTTATGCTGCAAATTTCATGCGCAGGTTGTCTATGCACAATCTACTGTTGCGTCGCAGCCTGAAATCGTGGAAAAAATTACTACAAAACTCGCTTTATGAATTTCAAGGTTGTTCAAGGTCATTAATGTACAGGTATCCCCCCACACCCTTGGCCGAAAAGTGCTTATTATGGTAAACGGCAAGTCTGTTTCTATTTGCGACCGTTTTACGCTGAATTAGTGAGTAGCAAAATATTTGGTAGCTTACTCAAATTCGAGGCTCCGTATGGAGGAAAACGTGTTGAATAATACGGGGCGAAACTATAGTGCTAAAGTCTACGTAGCTTATTATGCTAAACATTTCATACACAGGCGGGGGCTTCATTTTGTCAGCCGTCTCATACGACTTAGGTATTCGGTTTTCTGACTCCTGAACTTTCTTCGTCTTATCCTCTAATTCATTCAACAGCATCTCATTCCAGCGTTTCGTCGCTGATGCTGTCGTCGTACTGGACTTCGTTACCTCTTTCATTTTCTTCGGCTCTTTTCGTACGGTCTTCGGACTTTCCAGCTTTAGCCTTTCGCTGTTCTTGGTCCACATCTCGAGCTGTAAGGCTATTCGTAGTGCTGAGTCCAAGTCCTTCGGATGTCTTTCGCGAACCTTCAACGCGAAGTCCGGATCTGCCAGAGCATCCAGGAAATAATCCGTCAATATCATTTCTCTGTTTCGGTATTCCATATCCGGAAAAGCTAATGCAGCTAATCTTCGTATGTCCGAATGCAAATTCTGCAAGGTCTCACCATTCTGTCTTCGTCGGCTTCGTATTTCAATACGATGCTTGTCGGCGAAAGATTTTCCTCTAAAGCGCATCTTCAATATCTTCGTCAATCCGGAAAGTGACTGGGTCACTTCCTTCCCATAATCCCACAAGACGTTGGCGACATCCTTATCTAGCGAGTTACGAAGGTAGACCAGTTCGGTGCTTCGGTCCTAACGATTGTGTCGTACACAATTTTGGAATTGGGCCCAAAACGTTTCAAACGAAGTCGCTCCATCAAACTTCGGTCTGGATACGGCTGTCGTCTTCATGTCGTGTTCGTCGTACGACGAAGTACTCTCAAACGACGAAGCAGTCGTTGATTCGGGCTTGGTTCGGTGACTTCGTCGACTTCCTTCTCGATTCGTTCGGCGTTCACGTCGAATTGAATCGACCTTGTATCTCTTTGTGGTGTTTCGTCTACGCCTGGCCGAAGATTTGGGTTTGCCGGGCTTACTTCTGCGTAGAGTCCTTCGGTCGTCGTCGGTTTCTTCGTCTTCGTGCTTCCTCGGTTCTCTTGACGAATCTCGGCTTGCTGAACTCCATTTACTACTAAATCCAGCCCACGAAAAACCTTTACGACAACCAGAACAGCGTATAGACGAATCACGGTGCTGAAAATCACCGTCTTCGTTTCTCGGTTTTCTTCCTTTCACCACGTTTTCGCTCTGACTACGACTATCGGAGCCTTCGGTGCGTCGTCGTTGGCGAAGCGTTGAAGCTCTTGAATGCGTCATTGATGAGGCAAAAAGGTCGTCTTCGGAATTCCCCGATGACGAAACAGCAACTGCTTCCGTAGAAGCCTTCGTTAAGTCCAGTGTACTACTTGGTAACAGTGTTTCGTCCTCTTCGTATTCAGTCATTCGTTGTTCAGCTTCCATTCGTAGGTCCTTCGGGCAACGTAAAGTGGTTTCTGGCTTCGTACCGTACGCCGAGTCTTCGGGCGAAGCACTTTTAGGCGTCGTCGTTGGTGCTTCGGTAGACTTCGTTGTCGGTTGTTGCCGAATCACTTTTTCCTGCGCACGTGTTGGTCGCCACTGTAACCACCCGCTGCTTTCGCTTCGTCTTTTGTACTGGGTGATTGCAAGATCTCAGCTTCATGGGTACCTTCGGCGGTTACCCATGCTGGTAATGAGTTCGTGTTAAACGAAGGGTTGCCGACGAAAGGGTGTTCGTGAAATGACCGTGAATGGACAGAGATATAGTTATCATTGAACAGTGGATTTCGTTTGGACGAAAAGTGCTTCATTGGTTTTCGTTCCTTCGTTTGGGAAGGCGAAGGCTCAGCACCTTGTCAGTCGATGTGCTCTGTCCGAGCGCTCGATCAAACTGATCAGTTGTCATCACTGCGCAGTTTGCGCTTCGCCTTTTATAGGCCCTATATTGCCGGAGCCCACCGAAAGGGCCTAGGCTGCCTATCACGTGACTGCCATTGTCATAGCACAACGTATCTTATAGCAATTGTTACATAACATATTTACAGGGAGCGCCGACAGCACCTATAAGTGGCTAAAAGGCGACGTTTTAATTGATGACCTTTTTAACGAATGATGTGAATTTAAAATATTTATTATTTATGTCCGAAAGATAAATAATTTTAGGGAAATGTACTTCAGATATTTGAATAAAAAAATAAGCTCGATTTTAATTTTGTTTTGCCGAAAATACGAAGGTACATTACGACACAAAATACACTACACGATGGCTAAGACTGTCACGCGTAAAAAGGATTATAATTGCTTACTTACTTATGCCCTGGAACAATATGACGTCAATTGTCATGTGACCTTGTTGTTTGTTTTTGTTGTGTAATAACGTAAATACAGCTTTTTGTTTGTGTTTTACTCTTTTTTCGTTGGTAGATCTTTAGTCGTTTAGCATTATCTGCTGTAATATTGAGATTTTGTACACTCGTTGACAGCTGACATAAGTTGATATGCCTTTTGTAAGCTTCTAGCGGTGAGAATATGAGGTGAGACTTGGATGTTGTCAACACGACGTCGTTCGATAAATAGGTTTATAAAATGGTAACCTAGTTCTAAGCTGTCCGTACTGTCCGCCAGGACAGCTTAGATTTGCACCGTATATCCACTTGGGTGAAGGACTTTAACTTGGTGGCGCGGTTACAAGTTCAAGAAATAAGTCATCACATACCTTAATAACAGTCACCTGTACAGTGGCGCAATGAGAAGTAACAACAAAAACCGTTCAATTAATATTATTATTAATATCAAAAATCAAACTAAAAGCTGTGGAGCTTTTGGCAATTTAGTTTGATTTTTTGATGATCAAAATACATCATGAAGTCAAAAGCGTATTAATCGCTGATGAATTTTTAACTTCTGCAAAATTCCGTGAAATTCCACGGACACGGGTTGCATCTGCAAAATTTTTAGGCGTTATTTTTCAGGACAACTTTAAGATGGATTTGCATGTTAATTCAATCCTGAGTCAGTGTAACCAGAGATTCTATCTACTTAA
>Ga0056128_1002955_pt1 | contig 20550 bp, 11 predicted proteins | sample WorMetLIZISLAND2_FD_71113 | JGI IMG/M metagenome (GOLD analysis project Ga0056128, IMG submission 71113) | Marine gutless worms symbiont microbial communities from Max Planck institute for Marine Microbiology, Germany - Olavius geniculatus... ... | reverse complement strand
AATCACTCCTATGCCTTCTTTTTTCTAATGTCATTAAATTTAATTTTTTAATACGTTCTTCGTAATGTAAATTTCTTACGTCGTCAATCAATTTAGTTGTACGACGTTGAACTCCCTCGACTAACTCAATATCCTTTTGATAATTTGGGCTCCAAATTGGAACACAATACTCTAAATGCGACCTAAGGAGACCTCGATCGTTTTTACCTTGGGTATCACATACTTAAATTTAAAGGAAGCCAAGTATGGAATCAACTTCCATGTGATTTAATAAAGATCATAATCATTTAGGAAATTATAAAAGGACTACTCAATATAGGCCTATACAGGATGCGACAGCTTGTACATTGCAGAACTTTAAGCATCGACTTGAGCGAGCTGAGCGAGTAAAGCGAGCGAGATTTACCTACGAGCGAGCGAGAAAACGGCTGGTGAGTCGCTTCCGGGTCTACATACCGCTCACGTGCTCTATAATTCCCATTGTTCTTAAATCTTGTTTTACAATCACTGAGGACTTGATTCAACAATGAATGAGTAAATGTATAAATAAATAAATACACAGCTTTGCAATTAGGCCAAACAGGCAACAACAAAAAACACAGTGATTTGAAAACTGCGGACGTGCCCTGTGTCAGATTGTGACTGTCATTGAGTTATTAATTAACTATAAAAACTTATTAGTTTACAGTATTGTGTAAGGGCGACTAAGTCACACATCCAAAACAGCAGTTGCAAATGAATGATATTTTCGGATGGGCGAATGAGGCTCAATGAAGAAGTGACTATATCCAGATCACGATTCGAATCCGAATGTTAATTTTTCAAAACTATACATTGTAAATTATATCAAGTCATTGCATTTGCTAAATGACAGCAGTAGTCTCGCTAAAAGTTTGCGCTATCAAATCGCATCCAGCAAGTAATACCCCGTTTACACAATGAAGCAAACGTGAAACAAGCTGAGAGCACACGTCGTGCACGCGTATTTCAAATACGTTTGCTTCATGTTTGCTTCCTCGTGTAAACGGGGTATAACTACGACAGCGACGACGACGACAACTGCTACTACTGCTATTAATAACAATAATGAGATTTAAAAAATATAGGTAGCGAGAAGAATGAGACCTGAATCTCGAGAGCGTGATAGGCGACGATGAGGGCGAGTAGGATGGCTGTGCTCAGACTGATGACTGACTTCAGAGAAAACGAATAGAACGAGTTCTACAACAGCAGCCATCGTTATTGTCATCTTCTATCACCGTAATATTTTTACCAATCAAGCAATCAATCAAACTAAACGCAGTAAAGCCCAATAATCATCTATCTATTTTTGGGCCGACCGCTAAGCTGTAAGTGTAAAGCTCGGCCTTTTGTCATAATTGTCGTCCGTCCGTCCGTCTGTCTGTCCGTCTGTCCGTCGTCCGTCTGTCACGGATGTGCTGTGGCTAAACGGTGCAAGATAGAAGGGCCTAGGTTGCTATTGATCACTAAAAGGAAGTAGCATACCCTTTTTCAGATGACAAAAATCATCGACCTTGGATGACCTTCAAGGTCAGTGACAACCAGTATGGTCGGCCCCACCCTAGCGACAAGTGGGCTTCTTGTTACAACATGTTGTACAGCGTAGAAACTATGCAACAGATCCATAGCGCATAGAAAGACTACAGCGAATACGTAACAAGTTGTACAACAAGTACACAACAATCTAAAGCTTGTACAATAAACGTACAACATGCGGAGGTGTTGTACAGCTTGTCGTACAACTCGTTCAGCAAATTCAAAGAAGTCGAAGTAGTGGAGTTTTGGCTTAAAGCTACTCGATCATGCGCTATTAAGAGCGCGGTGACTATTAATCCGGCAGCCGTAACAATAACCTGTAGGCTATTATTCCGGCAGCGTGGGCGAGGCTTCCAACTGATTGCCTGGGCTTCCCACTGACTGACATTTGACATGAGGCATGCACGTGTCAAATGCATTTAGTCGCGCCGCCTGGCGAATGATAATGAGTACAATGTCCCTGCGGCGGTACGGCGAGCAGCCGAAGACGTGTGAATTCGTGTGAATTATTCCTTGTAGGGTTTAGGGATTAGGATTAGGGTTAGGATTTATGGTTAGGATTAATGTTAAGGCTTGGGTTAGCGTGAGCGTTTTTCACAAATTTATGTGACAATAATAGACATCAAAATTTCGCGCAAATATGGGTGATAAATTCGAAATTCCTGCAGGCAAGCACTGCTGAACACTTGCCGACCGGCTATCTGTGATGGTCTACTTGCTAGCTAGTTGGCTGTCTGACGTATCCGTGATACCGTACTTGCTACTGTTGACGTCGTCAGTTGCTCCGGTGCCGCCATGTCCCTGCCGTACCGCGGCAGGGACACGTACGGCCTCAGCCAGTATCTATGAGCTATTCGGTGCTTGTACGTATTACCGGCTAAGGCCATCCAAATCGGCAACCGGATCAATATCCTGTGCCTATTAAGAGCTCCATCATTTATATGGTGTCACAAAACTAAAAACAAGAATCATTTGAATAAATAATGAAACAAAACAGAAGAACGACGTGAATTCGCATCGCTTGTGGCGCGTGCAGCAACAATAGCCGGCGGCCTGGCTTTTTGTGTTCGACAGAAACAGCTGATGATTGTGTTACGCCTACGTCATCAGATATCATTAACGACAACTCCTATAGGCTTAGTTGCTGGTCGATTGTTTTGACATAGCGATCGATGAGGCTATGTTCCGATACACTGCGGAATCACTCGCTATTCCGGTCGCAATTCCAGTGTTTGACGTCAAGCGCGAATGACAAATCGTCTTCGTACGACGTGGAGCGGTACTCTCAAACAGTCTAGGCTATATATCGGCTGGAACTCTTTGTGGGGGGTGTCGGGTAGGCTAATGCGCTGATTAGCTTATGACGTAATTCTGGCGTCACGCCGCAGTCGATCACTCAGCGGACTAACGAACGCAGACACGAAACCGTAAAAAGTTGACTTGAAGACACAGAACATCATTCCAGACACCGCATGTGAAGATGCTGCCGTGTTTTTTACTCGTGATTTTCATACAAAAGTTCGGAGATCGACTGACACAGTAGGTGTTCAAACCTTCACCGCCTTTCGTTACCTTTCTTTTTTCTTTCCCTTTTTTATTTCTTTTCCTCCTTCCCTTTTCCTTTCACTCTCTTTTTTCCCACATCTCCCTTTTCCTTGCTTTTTTCTTTTAATCCTGCCAAAGGTTTTGGGGAGCACTGGACGAATTCACGCCAGTGTCAGACTCTGTCGTGGGGAGACTGTAATGTGACACCGGCCACGAAAGCACAAGGTTGGAAATGACACATTTCATGACAATAAAATAAACACAAAAGTATATTATTTACCGAAAAACGTTAAAGCAGAAAGACACGTGTCCTAATGTCTTGGTATAAAAATATATCTTACAGCTCTAAATTTTGTACCAAAGTGTCTTCTGATGAGAACATAAATCCTTCCCCACCTCTCCCCCCCGCCGACGTGTGTCACTGCGTTGAAAAATGACGACAAATTAAGTTATCGGACGCAGGCTGGGGTAGCAGCGAAAACGAACGACATCGGCGATGCTGAGTGACAACCACGAGATGGCGGTGGGTATAAGTCTATACAGAAAGGGCGCGTGGTGAGAGTTAAATGTTACGGCGGGGTGTGTGAGGCATCAAGTCAAGAGGCGCGTAGTCATCAATCACCAGTCTGCCAAGACACGTGTATACGCACGATTCGTCACCGCCCCAAGACCCAAACTCCACCATACTTTGATTTGTCGTAGATCTGTCGTACAATACGCTGTACAAAAAACAGATCAGTGACAAACTGAAGATCTACAGCAAAGCCCAAAATGTTCAAAAATACCTCATATGTTAGAAAGTTTTACCACTTGTTGTACTACTTGCTGTTCAACAAATTCGCAACACAAGTCGAATTAGTGGAGTTGTTGCAAAATACGTTAGGATTAAGTTTTTGCTAAACATTTTTAGCATTCTGGACACACATTAAATATAAAAATTAGTTAGGTGTAGAACAAAAAGTTTAGAATTCAATTTCATCCCATCCGAAACGTGTGTTCAAGATGCAGACATGTATGGGAGTTGGGGCAAAAATTGTTTAGGCTAAATGCATGGATAGCAAGTGAGAAAACGATAACGTTTAAACAACAGTCGGAAAGCAAAAGAGGAAAAGTGTAGGCCTACAGTATTTTTTCTGTAAATGTGCAAGAGTCGTGGTACGTGCTTAAGCGTATGTGTTTTTCCAAAAATCTTACTAGTAATTAAGACAGTCGCGAAATACCAGCCAAGCAGACGTCTCGGCTGGAGTGGTAAACCACGTACGCTGGACCACAAAGTCAAAAAACCAAGGCGCCAACAAAAAATCGGCAATAAGCCTGGATGCAACGCGCCCTTTTTGTATAGAGACAACACAGTTTGCTGGACAGCACACGAAGGCGCTTAACCGCCAACGAGCACCGGCAACGGTTAAATTTCGGCGACGCACGAAACCCATGATTGTCGATTCAATTAACGGCTATGCCAGCATATACCGTTAGCGCCATTAGCACCCACACGTTTGTGCCAAAATGTCGTCAAATATTGATCAGCCGTTTGTGGCAATTAGTTCACTTGCACAACCAGTAAGCCTAATGATCATTAAAATGTCAGATCTGTTGAATAACTTATTAGAAGAGTTTGTCGTCTGCTTCGTGGTTTGTCACGTCAGAATCATTTTAACACATAAAACTTTGGGTATTTGACAGTTTGTGGTACGCGTCCGGCATCCTTAGCTAAGCATGCTCATAAACGACGACAACTTGCAAGCTTTTTTGCAAAATTTAGATGCAATCGTTTGACATTCAGCGACCCGTTGTTATTACTGAACAATAACTGAAACTTAAATATAGAAAAACACGGAAAGTGACAGTAAAAACTGAAAAAAATAATAATATTATTTTAGCCCATATACGAGTACGTAGTTTGTAACTTGACAATAAAACTACGCAAACTACTTGAAAACAATTTGACAAAATTCTAAAAAAAAGTATTAAGCATCGGTCCCAGTACTTGATGTCGTCTAGATTTTGGTGGCAATTAGTATTTATTTTTTAATCAGAAATTATTTTCTAAGATTTAGCATTATGAGACAGAGTGAAAATAGACATAGTGCACTAGTGCAGTGTATATCAGCAAGCTGTAGGCATATTTTGGTCACATTCTGCAGCCTAAATGACGAGTGGCCCAAGAACCAACCGTTTATATTTTATGGCGATTTAGTTAAGAGTTTGGTATCAGAATCGAGGGACTCTGAAATCGACTCAAAACAGAGGGCATTTGTGACGATTTTTAAGAAATTTTTATTGTCGCAAATTCTGCACAAACGTCCACTAATAAAACAGAGGCGGAGATTTAAACTTTCGTGTCTATCCTCTAGTTATTGCCCTAGTGGGTCATCAGTTACACTCTGACATTAATCATTCGTCATCATCATTTATCTTGCGTCAAACACATGGGCCATAAACACACTGACAAAAAATACAACACTCAGTAAACACAGAAAAGAAGCTAAGAAACTGTAGAAATCCTAAATTAAAACAGTTCTAGCTGACGAATATGCGATACCAGCATATTAATGCAATACTGTGCAATTACTCTAAAAACGCAAATAATAAGACTGTTGTGCAGCAGAGTATTAAAACTTGGTAAAGGAAGTTAAGGCAAAACCTGAGTTACATGAATGTCACTCCGCCCTCTTGAAGCCGAAAAGAAGTTAGTACATTTATGATAGCACAGCGTAAGTTTAAACAAGCACCCATCACTATAACTAGAGATTGCGAGCAAGTGTCTTGCAAACATATATAGTGTGATCTGAATAAAACTCTACGACAGCCATAGAAATCTGCTTTTATGTTTGTATGTTTTTAAGTCATAGTAGGCCTGCGTGACAGTTAGACTGCGCAAATCCAAGCACTGCGGCTACGGAAACATCTTAGCAAGTAGCGACTCGCTCACTTTGTCACGTCATGCTTTAGCGATAAAAGGCTCAAACGGATAAATTCCTGATTCCATCCGCCACCTCATTTCCCGTACCCTATTTTGCGTCATAGTGCGGCAGAGTGGTTCGACAGAACACGACAGGGCCAATGTCAAGGCTCTGACAGAGGTCTGCGGATACGATTACAGGCGGACACCGATCCGCAGGATTACATGGATTGCAGGTAACAGCAATGTTACGGACGTGAACTTAAACTCACTCGTTATTATAGGTTGTGTATAGATTCGGACGGCAACACGAAACTTGCAAGTCCGACACTATTCCATAATTCTGCATTTACTGCGAGTGGCATTTCGGTCTTAGACACGTGTCCATTAATACTCTAAACATTTTTTGCTAAATCCGTTTACAGGACAATTGTTCACTAGACTAGGTTGTTTATGCCTTTCTAAGACTTACGCGGAGACATTTTCGTGATCCTGGCCACTTACTCACTCAAAATATTTTTTTTTAATTTTCAGCTTGTCGTAATGAACATTTGAGGCTGTTGTTTACTTAGTTACTAACTTGGTGGGCTAAGAGAACAACATTTCGCAAAATCGTGAATTAGCAGGAGTCCGGAATTTTTAAGATGCTAGTACCGCGAAAAGCAATGTAACGATTGCTCAGTACGATTCAATAAAGCAAGAGACAGCTACCAGCATCGCACGGTTACCATGACGACGCGTGACGTCACTATGACGTCATCCCCCGCTCATCTTCATTCCTCGAAACAGTCGTCAAGCACATGGCACAGTTTAAGCTAATAAGATTGTTAATACAGTGTCGCTGCAGTATTCAATTTACTGTCAGCTTCGTAATTTGATAAATAAGCTGAAATTGCAGCAGAACAGCAGAACCGCTGCTACCGAAATTGATCCAACTACATTGGCAATACAGGAAAAAGTTAAACTCCCAGGTACTTACCGCAGCCAGGGGTATGGTCCAAAATGTGTTCTATGGCGGTATAAAAATTTACTTGACCTGATTTTGGATGTATAATACACCGTGTCTCAGAAAAAAAAACAGTCAAGATTGTTTTTGTCATAACTTTGTCAAATTTTTACAAACTTTAATAATTTTGGCATGTTGGTGGCTAAGACAAAATTATGTAAAGTGCACTTATTTTTCACCTCACTTAATTTGTGTCAGTGCACTACCATGTAAAACACAGATGCTCCAAATTGTTGCATAATACTGAGTTGTTGTCTCAAGTAAACGCTGTAACGAGTTAATTAGGCACAAAATACACTAAAATATAAATTATTTAACAAAATTATCAGTTTGTATAACAACTCGCTTGCAAATTATGGAATTAATGCCAAAGTGTGCTCTGCATACAAAAACGCAATGGCTTAGATTCAGCGCCAGTGGCTGATAGCAGAATCAACGATCGACTGATCAAATATTTTCTCATCGATTAGACGTGTTTTAAGCTCATCAGAATACAAATAATCGCCGTGTAATGTAACAATTTGGAGCATCTATGTTTCACACGGTAATGCGGTAGCACAAATTAAGTAAGATGGTAAATAAGTGCACCGTACATAATAATATCGTCTTGGCCATCATTGTACCAAAAATTATCAAAGTTGGTGAAAATTTGACATAGTTATGCCAAAAACAATTTTGACTGTTTATTGAGACACGGTGTATATACCGATATACACCGCCGTCGCTACGCTTCTGGTAATAGCATTGCTTATTACGCGAGTTAGACAAAAATGACCATTAGAAGCGCATTACAATCTTGAGCTAATTGGCATAAGCTAATGATGCAGCAGCATTGTCTTTAATTGCCAGAGAAACTAAACTTAACTGCTAAATAACTGCTGGCGGTCGGCATTTCAGCAATGCAATGTATAGATTGGCGTCAATATTTAAGCCCAATAATTAGCTCACATTAAAATATATGACCATTTGCAAAGCTTGAGACGTTTAACTAACTTTATCGTAGACGTTGGCCATGCTGAATTCGGTCTCAACGATCATGGCCACGAGTCCGACAGCGGCAAAGACGAGCGAGTAGTCAGAGACTCGCTTGCGACGCTCGGTGACCAGTCGCCGACGGCCGAGTCGGTAGCCGATGTTCGGCTTGAAGCGACGTCGGTAGCCGGGTAGTCGGCTGCCGGTCGGCGGTGCGGGGGTCGGCAGTCCCCCGGCCTCGGCGAGATCAGCCACTGCCTGGCGCCGGACCTGCAGCAGACGGGTCTCCGTCGTGTTGCCATCGTCCGTCACCACAGTGCGCAGGCTGGCTGCCGGATGCATGGCCAAAGACTCGACGGCTGCAGCGGCGGCGGAGGCACAAGCCACGGCCGGAGTACCGTTGATGGCTCTGACCGCTAGCATCTCGAGCACGTTGGACCGGCGGCCGGGCAGTGGAAAGACGCATCTCAGCGGAGCGCCAGGTCGACGTCCGGACACTTCGACGTGAGGTCCGAGCGGTGACTGTACGACCAGGTTGCTGTAGGAGTCATAATCGTCGTCAGCGCCGGGTGACATTCCGACATCACTGCATGCCGAGCCACCGTTACCACCAGTGTCGTCGTCGTCGTCGTACGGCGTGTCGCCTGCTCGGAGTTGGACGTCATCCTCCAGCCCAGACGAGTTGAGGTTGTCACCGCTCATCTCTGTCTCTCTGTCTGTCTGTTTGTACGGCGTTTGGTTGAATTCTAGCGGGGAGTGACGTCGACGTCGCCCTCTGTCATCATCACGCTATCGACAACTCACACACGAACGTTAGCCGAATTAATGACGCGAATATGTTACGTTAGAAGATGCCATAGTATAGAAAGGCAATAGCCAGCGGGCTATATAGCCTACATCTTCGTAACTGGCGAAGGCGACTGGAGACAACCGCAGCGAGATGACTGGCAGTCCGCCGGCTGCAAGCGAGAGATCATTCTGTCCGTATGTTGCAGCGACTGCGACTGCGAGCGCGCGCGTCGCACACGCACAAGATGCTAGCGCATTCTGACACGCTGTCAGCTCGCCTCCGCAGATCTCATTGTTATCTTTTTATCCGATCGAACGAAAAATAATTCCAGCTGTTTGTTCTCTGCTCGTTTCGTGTTTTTTTGTAACTAGAAATCAATAATCAATACTGCTATATTTTTTATTCGGAATCGCTCCTTGTATCGATTCTGCCTGTTGCTACATATTTCTTCGTAGCCTGGTGTATCCGTCTTCTGTCTGTCTGTTACATTCGTGCCTGCTGCTTAAACCGTTCGACTGCATTTAGATGCATGTGTACTTGTGGGATCGAAAGACATATTATGTTAGAAGGAGATTGCTGACCTACCGAAAAACGAAAGATTTCGGCTTGAACTCACCGCCAAAACATGCAATTGTCCTGTGTTGCTACCTGGCGTAATGAAATTTGGGCTTATACAGCTCAAAAACTAGATAATACAGTAGTACAACCTGAAACCACGAAACTTACTGTTGAAAAATGACGCTCAATGTTCATCGAAATAATCTATACGATGGTCAATGGAAATGTTGTCGCAATGTGTGAAGTTACGACAAATTCGATTGATAGCCACACCCAATTTGCAGCGGATATGGCATAGGTTAACAAAGCAAATTAAAACAAAAAAACGGTTTCAAAAATATCTTTGCAAATATTTGCGCGTTAGTTTGCTTGTTTGCAGTTTGCCAAAACGTTTTAAACTATTTTACTAAAACTGTGCACTGTTTATAAATAAAAGTGGTTACGTAGAAAATAAAACGTTTTCAAAAATACTTTAAACAGTTTTGCAAATGTTTTGAACGTGGTCACACGTACAATAGAATTCAACAATTTTCGAAAACATTTTTTACTTGTTTCTGTTTTACGTACATGTAATTACAATCTACAAGCCATATTTTGTTGTAATATTTTACGCGCGAAAGCAGAATGCTTCGCGCGTCTTTGCCATCGTCTGGGCGTCCGTCTGTCCGTCCGTCTGTCCGTCTGTCTGTTTGTCACACTCGTGAGCTGTATCAAAACGGTGCAAGCTAGGATCACGAAATCTTCACTGTGGCTGCCCCAAGGTCTCTAGTTTATCGTGACAAAATTTCGTGCCACTGGGTGCGGGGGTTCCTCTCGAACGAGGGCGTCAAAGAGGGGTACCCCCTAAAAAAGACGTCATTTTGCCGTTATTGGCTCGAATAATGTGAAAACGGTTGCAGATAGGTACATACATGCTGATTACCATAACAAACACTGGTGACAGGCTTTTTGGATTCATGAACATCGATGACCTTGAACGACCTTGAACCCTTCAAAAAGAGGTTTTTAGTGAATTTTTCGCAATTTTTGGATGCAGCGCACATTTCAACACCGAATTGCGACGAAATGGCTGGCGATAGACCAAGACAATCTGCGTACGAAATTTTCAGCATTCAATGTAGATTTTAGCAGTTCAAGTCCCGATCCCCTAGGTTCAAGGAGGCCGGCGCAGGCGGGCGTCAAAGACAGCTACCCCCCTAAAAAGTGGTTATTTTACCGCAATTATCTCTTGTAGCGTGAAAATGGTTGCAGATAGCATAACAAGCACTGGTGACAGGCTTTTTGGATTTATCAACGTTGATGACCTTGAATGACCTTGAACCCTAAAAAAATATTGATTTAACGTGATTTTTTGGCGATTTTTGGCTACAAAAGAGTGAATTACGACGAAATGGATGGAGGTAGACTACGATTACCTGCGAACAGGAACTGCTATAAGCTTTCGCGCGTCTCGTGAGCTTTGCTCAAATTACTTTTTCTTGTAGCTTGCAGACCTCAGTAGCAACCGGTTACGAGTAGAACGTGGTTTGTGTGCGTCAGGACTGCGTGCATCGTTGGTTTATTGCATTACATTATGCTCTTTGGAGGTGCATGGTGTGAGTAAAAACACCGCGTGTGCAACTGTGCATGCGATGAAATGAATAATTTAGTTGGTAGAACGAGTGTCGTCGGCTATAGCAGGGCATCGTCAAGCACGTGCTGACAGTAAAATGTACTCTTTACGTTAGCTTTATGGCAATATTCTGGCTCATTCGCGATATGTCACCGGACACTTAAACTTGTTACTGGACAATTGGGCAATTAATATAAGAAGTCCACATGTACACAGTTCTTTATGGAACCCACCTCATAGCTGCCATATGCCAAGCAGACACGCCGTTACTCGATTGACCACCCCGCAGGTGCACGCTAATATTAAAAAACAGAGTTTTTAAAACTTTTTAAAATGGTAAATGTATATCGAAATAGTTAACCTCTCCGCAAGTAGTAACCGGTTACAGTGTAGACATACATCAAAACCACCTTGTGCTTGCGTAAATGCCAGCAACCTTTGACTTACGCCAAGTAGGCCTATTTGTGTAATTTTAAAACTAAAATATTGTTATATGTCGAGGCTAACAGAATATTTAGTTTGATATTTGTTTGTTAACGGTTTGTCGAGATCTCTTTTGACAAAATTAAATTATTGAGCAGCTTCTGGTGGCCCACCTGGCGACCGGTCAAGTATGTGGCTCTATTAGTAGAGTTATCATAACGTCTAGGGTCAAACGGGGTGCCAGGAAAATACCGGTCGGTCACCACAAGTTATATGAAATAACACGCCACAAGTGATTTAATGAGTTGATGCACTGAGCAATACACAATAATGTTAAAGAAATCGTGGAACAAAGGCGGACTGGCATTCTTGCGATCCGCGAGCTCTACAGCATTGCACGTCTCCACACAGTGCCCGGAAGCGCTGGCTATACGGCACCGGTTCATTTGCCGCCACTGCCACTGTATATACCTGTTTGCGTGGCCCGTGGCGACATCTTGCGGAGAATAAATCGAGTCTCTGATCGTCACGTGACCCGCATGATGACACGTGCTGATGGAAATAGCAAACGAGTTTATGTGGGCAATATGTGTTTGTCTGTTCGTCGTCATGTCAGTATAAGTGATGGAATTAACGTACAACTGTTTCTTCAGCTTATTTTTAAGGCCATGACAATTACGACTACAATAAGAAAATGTCCCGCGTGTTTTTATACGTCAAAAAACGTTTGCACAACTGTTTTAAAACATTTTAAAGCTTGGAGATAAAATCGGGGTGGTTGCGTGCGAAATAAAACGCAAAAGACATTGCAGTTTTTTGGAAAACGTTTTTGTCTCGCACGTAACTACGGTCTAAGTGTGTACAATGCTGTGTGGTACGCTTATCGAAAATTTTCTCAAAAGGTTTAAACTACGAGGTTCGTTTCTCATTAGCCGTCAGTGGTCGAAATTCGGGGGACATTACTTGCAGAAAATTGTTAAATTTTAATGTGAGATTTGTTTCATGCTGGGGTGGGATATTTTGGCGACGAATCTACGGTTCTCCAGTTTCTACTTTCGCATACAATTTGTCAGTGAAGGAAAACAGGTAACCACCACAATATTAGTACTGAGCACATAAGACAAATACGATTTTTTTTGCATTTATGACTGGGGTTTGCACGTCTGCAATGGAGTTGCAGTGGAACAAAATGTTTCATTGCAGTTGCATTGCGCACGTGTGAATCCCGCGTTACTGCTAATCGTCTCGTACACAGCGGATGAGAGCGTATTCTTATTAGCTCATCATTTCTGAACTCCACCTGCATAGGTTCCTATGTGAATGGACACGCGGCACGTGGGTCAAACACAGTCGATATTACGTGCATTATCAGCTGCACTGCAAAAGCATAGGTCGAATCGTACAACGTAAGGCACTCACAACTTCGACGTGTGTACATCTAGTACAATAGGCCTATTACCGGCCAAAGAAATGAGTTTTTACTCATAGAAGTTTGGTTTTATTTTTGTTTGTCTTTTTTACTGTCGGTTAGATTACGCAGCGAATTTTGTCAATTTTTTGGATGGGTGGACGACAGACACGTAACAAATGATTATTGTTTAGTGTATCGTGAAGATCGGAATGACATCTCTGGATAAGATGTGGTTAGCTGCTCACAACGCTACAAATATAAGCTCAGTACCGCATCTCGCACGTGCGACGATGAAATAGAAAATTGAAAATAAAACAACCTAAGACAACTCTAAAACAAAACAACTTATTTATTTTATCGCTATACACATCTCTGTTGAGTCTGTGTGCACTACTTGGCGCAAGGGTATAAGAAGGGCCTGGGGTTTGCCTGCCACCACTCATCGGTTCATTGCTTTCTGTGCTTAGTAACTCATTACCTGTTTTAGATGAACTGTGTAAGCGTTCAGTATCCTTCACACCATCAGCTTGCCGTGCCCGATGTCCGAGCGTAGGCGGCATTATGAACTGAGCACCGATAACCTTTTTTGTTCTCCCGCCTGTCTCATCATTTCGACCAGGCTTTTCTCACCCCATTGAACGATATCATCGATCCACTGTTTCTTCTGACCACCTTGCCGACGTTTTCCGGACATGATGCCCGGCATGATGTCTTTCTTTAAAGTCTAAACTCTCGTGTCTCGTTGTGTGACCGACGTATTTCAGTTTGCGTGATTTCACTTGTCCCAACAGGCCACTGTCCTAGCCTAACCTTCGTAAAACCTCCTCGTTCGTCACATGCTCCACGTATGAGATGCGCATAGCACGCCTGTAGCATTGCATCTTAAACGCCTCTACATTCTCGCATAACTCTTTGTTCAATGTCCATGCCTCCGAGCCGTTAGTGACGATAGGCCAGCCGCCAGACCAGTGCTTTGATGAGTCGAGCTTTTAGTTTATTACTCACTGTATGTGACTTCCAAATTGGAACTAACTCGCTCAGTCTCTGTCTTGCGATTGCCAGTCTCGACTTGACCTCCTCGTCACACGACGCTTCAGAATTGAACATAGCTCCAAGATACTTGAACGACTTGGTTTCACTCAGGGTGCATCCAGCTACCGTTACAGTTATTGGTTTTGGATCATCGCAAACTTTCATTGCTTCAGTCTTCTTGCCATTTATCTTCATGCCCAGTTCAGTAGCCGCCTCATGCAAGCAGTTGACAATGTTTTGTAACTCTTCTTCTGTGCTGGCGATTAGCACAGTGTCATCTGCGTATCGAAGATTGGTGATACACCTCCCGCCAATCTTGAACCCTCATTCGTATCCGTCAAGTGCTTTACGCATCAACAACTCTGCCATTAGGTTAGAGGTAAGGGGACAGAATGCACCCCTGCCTCAATCCTTCATACAGAGGTGCCTGTCTAATGACAGCTACCTAATACGATTTGTTGCTAAATACGCGGTCTCTGTTGGTCGTATGTTTTCTCCCATTGGGCGAAATGCGTTGTTTTGTTGTTCACGATTCAACGTCGCAATATTATTGCTGATTTCGTGAGGTGGTTATCAGTGTTTCATGCATTTACAAGACTTGGCGTAGCAGTATTAGTCATGAGCTTATGAGTGTCATAAGACATACTTGTTAGTGTTCGTGAAGGTAGTTTCTATTTGCCCGAGTTTATTGATGTCTGTGTCAGACAGTTCATAGATTGTATCTGTGTCAGTTAAGTGCTTGTTTTTCCCCTTTTTTCTTATATATACGGATATACGGTCGGCACACTTTAGCGACAGCTGGACTCTTTGTTTTGTAAATTCTTTTTACGTTAGATTTAATTTGTTCAGCATCTTGGTTCAAATGTATTTTTTCTGAATTTTTATTTCGAACCTTCTACCGAACTTGACTGTCACTTGATAGTCACTTCTGTGCGAAAAATCTAAGCAACGAATTTTTTGTCTTTTTTCGTAACAAAAAATTCGAACAATTTAGTGCAAAGTTTAACTTGTAAACCCTTCCTAAAAACTGCCGACCGCGTGACTACTTATTAACATAACTTTATAATTCTTTGAACACAAATTAACCTTTAAAGACCGTTAGGAGTTCGATTGTGTTATGATTAAAAAGCGACGGGAACATATGGCCTCTGTGCGGTATGTAAACTGTCGCTACATTGATCTATACTGGTTAACATTTAGTTCAGTTATTCTTAGGCAATACGTTGTTTGTTTGTTTGTTTTTACCATTATTATGGTGAATAAAAATCTCATAATGCATCTCGTCTGTATAAATACGCCACTTGGCGCTCGCTCGCACGGTGTCTGTTAGGCCTAATAAGCGTGCACTTGCATTGCTACCATTAGCTAGCTACATTGTATAGCATAGGCTACAGTAGCTTTGTAGTACGTTCGCCTCGGTTCACTGATCCTCAATACGGCCTCTCTCATACAGGCAGCGACTTTTAACTACACTTGCAAAATGTGTTTGCAAACTTTTTGTCATTGAACTGCATTATGTAAATGAAAAATAAAAAAAGAGTTTTTATCGGGGGTACCCTTTTTTGATGCTCTCGTGCGCAGGCCTTCCTTAACCTAGAGGGTTAGGACTCGGACCGTTAAAATCTACGTTCAATGCTGAACATTTCATACGCAGCTTGTTTTGGTTTATCTTTGGTGACATCAGCGCAGTTTGCTCTTAAACTGTGTCTCGCAGCCAAAAATCGATTAAAAAATCCATAAAAATTTCTATTTTGTATTCAAGGTCATCCAATGTCATTGCTTTCGATGTCAATCGACAGCCCGTGTACGACTTTCTATTAGTCAGTAATAGTAACCTAGGCCCTATCTTGCACCGTTTTTGAGATACAGCGACTTATCGGCCAAAAATTGCAAATTTTCCCTACCCCCGTTTTATTTAGTACCCTTGCTTGGAGTGACCTCTTCCGAATTTATGAAAAAGTGTTAGTGAAAAAGTGAAGTCTTCCAGGCAGCTGATTGCAGAGATTTGGTGATCCTAGCTTGCGCCATTTTTGACTGATCCACCCGTGTGACAGACAGACAGTCAGACAGAATTGCGACGGCTAAGACGCGCTGCAGCAGTAGCTGCTGTCGCGCGTAGAAATCGTTTGGCGCTGCAGTTGCATGTTTAGGTTTAGTTACAGCGGCATCAGCTACATTGATGACACGAAAAACTGTGCTGTCTGTAACGGTTTGGCCGCAATTTGCTATGCAGATTTTGAATGGAGGTACCGACCCTTTAATCTCCGCTTCCCGTGCGCATTATACTGGCCTTGTTTACAAATACAGTGTTGTGTTGGGGCTACTTGGGTGTTTCTGCCAAATGGCATTTGATTACGTCCAACTGTTTTTGTACACGAGTGTGACGAACCACGCCATGGTAATGGCCTATTAATAAGTTTTGCTTCTCTTGTGTGCGCCCGCTCCCATGCCCGCTCCTATCTCCGTCCATAGCTGTGCTGTGCAGACCTATTAAGCTGTGTGCATTGTGAACGGCAGGCAAGGCCTAGATGCACGCCACGCACCTGCAAAACTATGTCAGGTAGGTCTGTATGTACACACTCTGTGCTGACGTGGTTAGTCTTGCAATCCGACTGCACTGCCGGTATGACGAACTTCCTTGATTATACCGATACACATTACTGCCGTATATGTATACACAAATCTAGGCTGGCGTAGTTGTTGTAAATAATTGTCATTCCTTGTTACTATTGTTTGTCAATAGTTGCGAAACTTGTGATTGATCAACTTACATCTGAGACAAATATTGTATGATCTAACATAAGTTTAACGACAGGTCATTACGTAATATCGGAGTAATCGCAATGTGCTGCAGATTTTGAAAAAATAAGCAAATGAACTTAAGTATAACTGGCATAGAAGCAAAAATAGGAAGAATCGGAGGCAGAAGCAAAATTAGTTGAGCTATTTGCACTTTTAATTTTTTTCATTTATGATGTGAGCTTAGAAGTTTTTTTGGCTTTGTTCATAGATTTCAGTATGCTGTTTTGTTGTCTTTTACATAACGGCAGCCAGCTCAATGACTGTGCAAAGCGTCTATGTAGGCCTACACGTAGCAGCCTTTGCGCCTATACAAAGCTCTAAAATTGACACGCGTACGTTTCCGTAACATTCTGCGTTCGTCACAATAAAAGTGTGATGTTTTCTGCTGAAGTTTTTGACTTGCGTTGTGCAGATATAAGTCATTGATACAGAGCGATTGATGCACTGAGCGAAACAGCATCATCATCATCATTATCAGCAGCAGCAGCAGCAGCAGCAGTATGGATGTAAAACAGCAGTTGTTCAAAGCCTGCGCTGTCGGTCGTCTACAAGAAGTCCGGCAACTACTGGACACCTACAAGTCGACCGTATCACTCAGCTCCACTAATGCTGTACGTCAGCGACAATACGTGCTGTGCAATTCGTTTGTGTCGTAAACGGCAAAAACAGTAGACCACTATTACCCCGTTTACAAGAGGAAGCATAGGCCTACATGAAGCACACACGAAGCACACGTTGAGCCAGCTTCATGATTGTTTGCAGTATACACCGTTATCAAGCCAACTCTTAAGTGTGCGCGACGTGTGCTCTAAGTTTGCTTCAAGTTTCCTCTAAGGTTACTCTAAGTGTGCTTTATGTGTGCTTCATGTATGCTTCCTCGTGTAAACGGGGTATAAACTGCTATGTGCGACGTTGTGCACGAATTACGGAAATAAATAGATAATATGAGTAAGAAAAATGATTATAAACAAGCTCTGCATAACACCAACTAAACATTGTAAAGTCTTGGTTTATAGGTCGGTACGAAAAGTCTTAAGAATTTTTACTTTTCCCTTAATATTTGCGGTTAAAAATTTCTATATTACAAAGATATAAAGGAAAACAAATATAATTTCTGTTTACGAGTGCTTTGTGTACCAAGTAACAATTTTTTGCGTTATGATTCTGTTTTATTTTCTGGAAAGCTAATTCTGTTTCTTTGCCTTGAGCCAAGCTGGTTTAGCGTATTAAACGCAAGCACAATGGCTTTTATCCCCCCCAAATCTGAAAGCCAAATCGGGCGCAACTTCTCCCTAGTTTTTGGCTCAGGTTCCCCCCAATTTTTGACTCAAGTTTTTCCCTCCATTTTGGGTTTTTTTCTTTTTTTCTAGAGAGGAAGTTTTGTTAAGGATGCAGATTAAAAATAGGGGCGAAATAAAAAAAATTGGGGGAAGTTTTGTTAAGGGTATAGTTTGCCCAGAGAAAAATGGGAGGAAGTTTTGATCTACAATTTTAACAAAACCCTCTAGTTTTTTTATTTTTCACTGGGCGCAAGCTGCGCCCAACAGATATATAAGGATAGAAGCCACTGAACGCAAGACCTTACACTTGACCCACAGAGCAAAAATGTCAGATTAGCACAGTTATGCTTGGAAAATGCAGCTCAAATAAACGTCATTAAACTGCTAGCCTATGCGTCCATGATGTAGGTGCAAAACAGTTCGTAGTCACAATCTTACTACGTGCACTTAATTTACTGCCCTAGTGTGCTTACACTATTTGGCGGGTCGATTTTGAAAACGCAGTAACAACTGCAAGTTGGCTGTTATAATCACTCGCACATTTTTACAAACTTCTTACTGACTTGTTTTGTTTGCCGTCGACGATCACGAGAACATGCGAAGTCTGTTTAGATGTGTTATGTTGAACCATTTGTCGTTGCATGAAAAGTTGTGGTTTCGATCTTGGTTTCAATTATGTTTTCGTGATACCCCGTTTACACGATTAAGCAATCCTCAAGCAAACATCAAGCAAACATCGAGCAATTAGAACACAGGTCGTGCACGTGTTTTTTGAGTGCATTTGCTAGATGTTTGCTCGATGTTTGCTTTATCAAGTAAACGGGGTATGACTGGCTGATTGTTTGTAGAACGAAGAAACTCTGTTGCATGTAGCCGCGTCATTCGGTCACTTGAATCTCGTCAAATTCCTCTGCACTAAGAACAAAACGATCATCAACGCAAGAAACAAAGTACGATCTGTTCGTTCGTTGTCAATAGCCAGCGGCGTCGTGAGATAAAAAAAATTAGGAAAACAAAAAGTCGCAATTTTTTGTCAGACAACTACAGATTTCCGACGGACGAGATTATGGGTACTTAAAAGTTTAATTTTGCTCCTACTTTTTAAACAGGGGATCTTTAGGTCTAAATTTTTGGCATTTTGGATGAAACTTTAAGCCCAAAACTTAAAGTGGGAGCAATTGCCCTTTGCACGAATTGCCCCTGGTCACGAGGCTACTTTCAATAACGTATTGTGTTTTAACTTATTTTAAGAATAATTCTATTGCACCACCGATCGCGAAGTAAGTAGTGAGGACTCTGATGGCTCTCGTTCGCTGCATTTGTAGATAACATACGCTGCGGTAAAAATGGTTTTAGGTACAGGTTGTGGCGAAAAAAAGCTTTCGTCATTGCTTTTATTGTCGGAATTCATGACAATTTCTTTTTTATGTGGTTATGTTGTAAAAATGAGAAAACATGTTAAATGGTCTACGTATTCCGTTTTAGGACAAGTTTGTCGTTATAGTTCCATTATTATGCGCAGTGACCACGTAAACAAAAACATGAAAAAAGGTCTGCTCGCAATAACTTTGTTGGTCGCAAATCCGCCAAATAGTAGATCTAGCAGGCGGCGGGTATTAAGATTCTCTGCATGCAGGACTGTATTGGCCCGGGGCCTGCCGTCTCGTCTGTCTGTGGAAGCTATATTTATTTACGACTTCTCTGATCGTCGTCGATGCGTTGGCGGAGTCAGTCAGGATGCAATCAGTTAGCGGTTGTGACAGCCAGTTAAACGCACATCACATCAGCGTCCGTTACCAATGTCCACCCTATTGCATCGTGCCGTCGCCTCGTGTATCAGTATCCTGTGACTTTCCTCTTATCTGCAATATGCGATGACTTGGTAGTAAGTAAGTAAGTAAGTAAATTCATAGACGACACAATGTCGACCAAAGCCTGCTGAATCCGGACGGAGCAAAAACTCTCGCGTACGGCGTTTTACGGACAATGAGCATGCCGCAACAGAATGAGCACAGTTTCTATTGCCGCAGGACGCCTTTAGACCCAAACAACGCTTTGGCCAACCTGGTACATAAAACTTATACTTTGAGTATTTCTGGCCAAATATTTTTTGTTTATGCGTAAAAGGGTAAAATTTGTTGGAAGTTCCAAATTTTGTGAAGGTCGTATACTGAGGTCAGAAATGTAATCTTGTCTCCAGACTGATGGACTGACAGACACTGGACTGGACACATGAACACAAGCTGATGGTTATGTCGTGTTATCCTATATGTCAGGTAGCACGCACGCCTATAATCGAAGTCCCACAACAAACCCACAATGGATTTATTAATACGACTTGTTGTATCAGTAAATCGGAGTAGCGGAGTTTGCGCTCTGGACGACATTGTTCTTTCCGCGGCATAAAGTCTTATGCATGCTTGAAGGTTGACAGGATGTCACAGTCTTCAGCTTTTTACGCGCGAAAGCAGAATGCTTCGCGCGTCTTTGCCATCGTCTGGGCGTCCGTCTGTCCGTCCGTCCGTCTGTCCGTCCGTCACACTCGTGAGATGTATCAAAACGGTGCAAGCTAGGATCACGAAATCTTCACCGCGGACTGCCCCAAGGTCTCTAGTTTATCGTGACAAAATTTCGTGCCACTGGGTGCAGGGGTTCCCCTC
>Ga0056128_1002951_pt1 | contig 20559 bp, 14 predicted proteins | sample WorMetLIZISLAND2_FD_71113 | JGI IMG/M metagenome (GOLD analysis project Ga0056128, IMG submission 71113) | Marine gutless worms symbiont microbial communities from Max Planck institute for Marine Microbiology, Germany - Olavius geniculatus... ... | reverse complement strand
TCGATGACATATAGTCTCATTAATAAGTGTGCCAAAAATTATTATAATCGGACATTCATTGTTCCAGTTATTGCAAAAAATGTAGTCACATGCTTTTTTTTGAGACACAGTGTATAACCTGCTAATAAAGGGGCGAAAACTATTCACCATAATAGGCGCGATGCACCGTGCCATTATTGGACACCAAAATGGCCTAACGTAACAAAGCTGTTGTGGGGGCAATGCCCCTGGCCTCACAAAGCACCCAAAGTATCACAAATAAATCACAAATTTACACCATTCGAAAATGACCTTTGCAGAGCACTTGAACTAGGTAAATATCAGTGTGAGAAATGCGGCATTCTTAGACAATGCCTAACCGAGGCTTCCCAGTTCTTCATAGATGTTAGCGAGCAACAATAACGATTACAGATTGTAGAACGCGTCGTATTGAGCAGTTCGGTTCACACATAAGCTGGCTGACAAAAATTGCGAAGGACCTCTCGTTCGCAAGGTGTTTTCGTTCTCGGTGTACGTCCATCTCGTAAGACCATTAGACTACACTGATTGTGCTCTCGCGTGCACGTATAGCGCCGGCAATAATAACAAGACAACCAAAATTAGTTACGTTCGTGGAAGACCAACAAAAAACTGATTATGAAATTTCAGAACGTATAGGCTTAGTCGGAATTTGCCTGCGATCATAGACGAAGACGTACATAACCGCATTGGTGGTCAAGATTTGTGTATAGGCGCACAGTGCTAAATAACTGTACGAAGTGCAGAAGTGTTGACATATTAATAGGTCTAACAGAAATGAGTCCAGACATTACGCTGCGATAAACGATTTGCGCTGGAAAGCCGTCAGTTTAATCTAGCGCATAAACAAAAAGAACTAAAAATTTTGTTAATAAAAATGAATATTGAGAGCAACTGAAGTCGAAGTACTGCTGTGTAAACTGTGAAAAAGCTGTTCCGTTAGTGGCCAGACGCGAACCGCGTCAACGCCGACCGGGAACACACAAAGAATGGCGAAAGGTCCGGCGTTGTGTGACGGTGAAAATTTGAAAGACCTGGCGAACAAGAGGTCCTTCAGCAGCGGCCGGATCTCAATGCTGTCCGGCCAAGGGATCGAACTATCCTACGCGTCGAGTGACTGTTTGTCGTTGCCGGAGAAGTAGGGGATCTGGCTGGAGACCTCGGCTACGCCAGGCATGTATTTCTTGTCGGACGCGTCGTAGGACGTTGTTGCCGGCGTCGTGTCAAGCTTCTCGCTGTACAGTGGGTTGCCGAAGTCTACGTTGCTGCCGTCATACGACACCGACCTCTGTACACGTCCACCCCACCAGTGCTTAAATTGTGAGAAAAAACCAGTGGGGAAACTAAAGAGCTACGTAACAGAACTGAACTAAACTGATACGGTTTAGTTCTTGACGAACTGACCAATGGGCAAGCAGGGCAAGCCTAGTGGTCAGTGGTTGACGTGTACGTGATCGTGGTCACCGACGCCGTTAGACGGTTCCTACTGTAGTGCATTACCTCGGACAGAGGCGCCGAGATCGAGACGCCGAACGCGTTGAGAGGGAAAGTCTGGGAATGCAGTGTCCCTCTCTCCAGCCAACTAGAGGGTCTGGGCAGCATCGTAAATTTCCTCAGAAACAAAATTGAATTTAGTGTATTTTAGCCATAAAATCTGGCTTCTGGTGACAATTTTTAACGAAATGATGACAGGAAATTGTGAGAGTAAGGTTCAAACCGCAGTGATGCACTCAACGTTTTAGAATGTAGGCCTAGCCTATTCTTAGGCCTACGTGTAAGTTTAGACCATGACGTTTGTGTGGCTGGCTATAGACAGCTAACTTTAGACATACTTCATAAGAAAACAAATTGACTGAGATAATAATTATCAATGGACAAAAACAGATTGGCGAATCTACATACACCGTATTGCGGAGAGCCCAGCCTGTTGTCGTTGTTGTCTGAATCGTCAAATGCCGCCGTGTCTTCTTCAAGAGTCTGGAACTGGAACAGCTGACGCACCCGCCTGAAGTGACCCCTGTGTTCCATTTCAATACACGTTTCTAGTCAATTATACCGGGTGGCGCAAAAAACGTATCGAACATTTGCCTGCGTTATTCAGCCGAGTGGTCGAATTAAATTAGCACAAAAGCATATGTAATGACGACACATATTCGAATAGGCCTATGTGTAGGAATTTTTGCCTAAAACACTTCTGTATTAGCCGTGATACAAACAAAATAGCGTTACACGTTATAACACAATTTTTGCAAGCGGTTCATCATTTGCGTTGCCGCTCGTACGCAGGCTAGGCCTATGCCAAAACGTCACAGTATAGGCCGAATTATCAATCAACTTATCAGCAATTGCCATTGCTGCTAGACGCTTTTCCCACTGCTATATGTTTTTTTTTATTCTGGCTGTCTTATGTCGACATCATGCTATTTGTCTGTGATAACATTCTGAAGATCTTTGAGGTTCGCAAACGGTTCACGCTTTCCTTCATAGACAATGTCTTACAAAATATCCGAAACTGAATATTTTAACGGATCTGTTTAAGGCGGTGTTTATTTTTATGAGCTGACGGAATCGGCCATGTTCTGTCAAAGAAAATTTCGAGTTGTTTTGTTGAGCGGTGTGATGGAGCGCTGTCCTTACATAATTGGATTTTTAATTCGCCTTACGTCATTAAGCAGCATTCACTGGTGTCATAAGTAAGATTACTGAAATTTATAAGTAAGTAAGAGTACATATTGGTCTACAAAAGTGCGAAAGGAAATTTTTCGCCATATAGTATACGCTCCGTTATAGTTACTCAAAGTTTGGGACGTTTTTAGCGCCACCCGGTATATACCCTAATGTATTGTAGGCCTACTAATCTAATCAAAAATGGCTTGTGCATCTGCAAAATGTGTCCCAGAAAAAAACCTACTCTGTCCTCGCTGTTAACTTACTGGCCCTAACGAACTTTTATATCGCCTATACAACTTCAGTACTGTAGGCCTATTTAATTTTAAGAAACTGACACACAACGATAAAATGCCTATACAGTTTTCTTATAGATCTAGCAACAAAATTGTCGCTTTTAATAGACAGGCTGCAATTCTGGCTAAAAATTATTCGTCTGATGTAAAGCAAGAAAGTCAGCGTGATACTTTTTTTCGTTTTCTTTTATGATGCAAGCGAGATATACGTATTCGTGCGGATTTTGTGCCGATAGCAGCTCTAATATAATTGACGTCGAATCGGGGCTCAAAGTCTCTTTGTCCCCTTAAGCTAGCGCTATTTTGGCCACTGATCGATGCAAACGTGAGAGACCAGTTGTCTGAATCTCACAAAATGGCCTGCAAAAGCATGCCGGTATGACTTTTCTCAGAATAGAGGTGCCGGTATGGTTTCTAGGGAGCCAATGAAGTGCCTTTATGCCATACAGGTCCATACTGTCCTGCGCGTCGAATTGGTTGCGTGATGCACATTTACCGTGCAGTATTTGAATTGTGAAAACTTAGCTGGGGGGTTGAACTTTTCGACGGTCGGAGCCCGACCAAAATTATGATGTAAATTGTATGTATATAGTATATAGATGACACGACCCCAGTACACAATGTGACAGTGTGTTAGGGGGTCGAGAAAACAGTTGGGGGGTTCGACCCCTCAACCGTCCCGGCAATTCAAACACTGCATTTACCTGCGATATGCCCATATACCGGCGACGACCAGCGCAATAAGCAGCAGCAACAGAATGATGACAATTACTGCTATAACCCCACCTGCAGTGTACCACATCACATGGAACCACATTAATAATTCATTTCACGATCTGCCGCGCTGCGCATGCGCTAAGGCGCGTACAGAGTGACGTAGCTGAACTGAATTCAACTCAACTGACACGGTTTAGTTGACAGCTAAGTTGGGCAAGCAGGGCGATTCAATTGGACATTGGTTGACGCGTACGTGACCGTAGTCACGTAGGTTACCGACGCCGTTAGACTGCTTACTGTAATGCATTACTGCTTACCCATTCGTCAGTTCGTCAGAAACTAAACCACGCCAGTTCAGTTCAGTTCAGTTACATCGCTCTCTGCGGGTCTCAAAATTATTCGCTAAATCATCATAATTATAGGCCGAATGTTCGTTTTTTCTCTGTCTGTGTATAAACTTTAATGCAGCATTTTGCAGTAGCTTCTTTATACGTAGTTTTATAGCGACGTCCTGATAGGCCGCATTACGAATCTCGTCCGTCCGTGTGTCTGTCTATCTGTAGGCTCCCTACATCCGGGTTTCTAACTCGAAAACAACAAATAGCGTAGAAAGTCCAGAATTGCTGCCACTGTTTTTTTTTGCTCTGCATGCCGATTTTCAATAGCTCAAAAATTTAGGGTCGGGGTTCCGCAGTGAAGTAGGCGAAAAACACGTATAACTAGCCAGGACCGCCGCACATAATGTCGGCACTTAGCCGACATCTTTTTGTTTAAATAAACTTCATTGGCTGGGTGAATATTTTATAGACGAATATGTCAAGAAACGGCCTAGTTATGCGCATAAAATTTATCTGTAACCCTGCTGCACTGATAGGCCTAAATATAGCCTTACTATTTACTTTAGCGAGTTAATATGCTGAAATGAAATATTTTAAGCAAAATAATGCTTGTGAGAGGCAGAAAATGGGACTCATGTCCAACTCTGGTTTGGCCTCGGCCTCGATCTACAACATTGTGGCCTCTGCATCGGCCTGAAATATATTTTTCGGCCTAGGCCTCGGCCTTGGACTCGTAGTAGCCTATCTGGCGTAGGCCTCGGCCTCGTGTCCAGCTGGCCTCGTTAACATCCCTGCTTTAGCCAACTGCTCTAGCTGTAAGAAACGTCAGGAAAACGACAAAAAACGTCAAAATGCGTTTTTACATGAAAAATAGAAAAAAACATAGGTTTATAAACGTATTGCCTAAAGCCAATTTTTCAGAATACAGTGTTTCGTGTTCACGAAGTTTGTGCTATCATATCAAAAACTGTCATTGGGCGAGGTCAAGTTTGGCTAAGAATATAGTCCGACATAGGTTGGTTTCCAAACTTTTTTCTAAGACTTTGGTCTTAGACTAAAGTCTTAGCAAAACTTGACGTCACATATCACTTCATTATCTATCATTTATTTTAAATGGCCATCACTGTCGCCCTGGTTATTCGTCGTTTGTTAAAAATGGGCTTAAACGTTGTGAAAAAACGATAAAACATGTTTGTTTTTGAAAAACAAAAAAAGTTTAATACGGTAATCTTTATTACAACTGGATTTACTAGGTTTGGACACAATATGGCAAAAACAAAAAAAAGAAAGATATCTGTACCTGATAAGCCGCCTCCACCCTGTTCAGGTCTATTGAAGAATGGGGATGTTATAGACGGAGTTGTTATAGACGGCGTTGTAAACGGACTTGTGGGTACGGCTTTAACTGGAAAGACAAAAAAACAGCAGCACACATAAAAGAAACTGTTTTTTTTTAAATCGTATCAAAAATTAGTCCACCTTCGCTACATTACCTTGTAAAACATTATATAAATAGTATTGCAAATTTAGTGCTAACGGTGCCAGTAAAAGAATTTCTATTAGGGGGCGTATAAAAGTTTACGTTTAGGCATAGGCGGATTTAGGGGGGCAAAGGGGCCATGCCCCCAAGATGCCAAAGTCGCTTTTTGCCTTGCATATGCAATGCATTATAAATTTATGCAGTAAAACTAATGAAATTTATACTCAATATATGCATTTTAAGGGGTTTGCATGCCCCAAAAAGCGTTTGCTTCTGGGGCTGCGCCCCGGCGACCGATCAATACCCAAGAAGTTCACCTTAGTTCTCGGCTTTCGGCTTCAATTTTTGGCCCTTTAGAGCTATAGTTCGCCTCTTGTGACTTCAATTTCTGGTTACGCCTACGTGAGAGTAATAAATAACAATAAATAACGCCAGAGGCGTCTACACCATGCAAATGCTCCAAGAAAAGATAGAGGGGAGGTTTTGGGGGAAAATAAAGAGGAAGTTGAATATTATTATTGTGCTGCATTTCGGATATATTTATGATATCTTGCAAGCAGAAGTGTTCCGCGATGCTTAGAATGCACCCCCTCCCCACACCTCACCCCTTGGCGCCTTTGGCGCTCGACCTTGCCCCCCTAACTTCAACTTCTGAATCCGCCTATGTGTTTAAGTCTACCATTCGGCCTACTATTAGGTTATTATTATAAAATCGTACAATCAGTACGACATGTGAAAAAATTATCAAGTAATATAAAATGAAAAAATAAGCTTAACAAATTATAGAAAGGTACCAACAGTACAGTACGTTTGAAATGAATAACATAACATTAAAAACAGGAAAACATGCTTAGGCCCAAGCAAACACACTCCGCGAGCATGTAGCCACGTAAAACAGACGACAGCAAAGCAACGCAAGCGTTATTGTCTGAGTCGACAAAATCGAACTGAATATCCGAAATTAAATTAATTAAAACAACTTTGTGCTTCGACATATCAACAACTAATAGCAATAATAGGCCTATATCAACAAATAATATATTAATAATAGAAGTGACATGAATAAAACTCATGCGGGGTCCGACGGAAACAAATTGGATCAGTGGCCACAGTGTAGGTCTTACTTACTGTTTGTGCTTACTGGTGATGACTTCGCTCCATTGGCACTGGATGCAATGGTCTTAGCTGGCGTCGATCGGCCTAGAGTTGATCTTGTAGTCGTAGGAACACGGTAACTGGTGATAATGGTGGTGGTAGGGCTGGATTTCGTGGTACTGGTACTGGCAGTGGAAGTTTTGGCGATACTGGTAGGCCTACTGGTTGTCCGAAGTGTGGTCAACCTGGCAGAAGTGGGTCGACTAGTAGACTGTGTAATGGTAGGTTTACTAGTAGCAGGGAGTGTACTTCGCCGTGTTGGTGTAGTGCTACGAGGAGACCTCGTTCGTGTTTGCCCACCTGTCGTGGAGGTAGATAATGTCGTGATCGCTTTGTTGCAACGCTGTCGCACCGGGTCGTAGTCTGGAGCACACCAGCAACAAAAACAACAACATCAAACCAATCAAACGATTCTTTAATTGAAACAGAAATGTAAATTGGATGGCTCCACTTGTTCCCTTTTCATTTCCCTTCTTTTCACTTCCCCACCTTTTCCCTACTCTCCCTTTACCTAGACCTAAGACCTTTTCTTCCCCTTTCTTCTCATTCTGCCGTCTCCCGTTTAAAGAAGATACGGGGTATTCTTCCTGGATTTTTAAAAATAAATGTGTTCGTGGGTGAGTTTATAGAGCAATAAGAGATATCTAAGTTATCACGAAAATACAAAGGGTAACTTTTTTTCTGAGACACAGTTATAATTATGATAATGTTGCAAACAAACCTTTCCGCCAGCAGGCTTCTGGTTCTGGTAGCGTTGCGAAGTTCGGGTCTGTAGCTACAGAATACAAAAACACAACAGTCTCTCACTTTCGGTTCAGCTCAGTTTATTTCTGTCGCTTTAAACGCGTTTTTACGCGGCGGGAATGCTACGGCACTCTAGTTCCAATAGAAGACGAAAGCATATATTTTTTGTTTCTTTTTTCTGTGTTGCCCATACTGTGTTATTTTTTTCTCCCACTTTATTGTCTACCGTCATGGGTGAATTGAAGATTTCCGCATTTTTAGTTATCTCACGGTAAAACGGTAGCCGGCATACCGGTCAAGTTGCAGAGCTGTGTTCCGCTGATGAAGACGGTACTTTCTGGACAGACGCAGCTGTAGCCTCCATTAACGTCCAGCAAACATAGCGAGCAGTTCGTCATACCACACGGATCTGTGCCAATCAGACAATTCATTTCCTCACTAAACTAGTACGGCAGGTTACGACGCAGACGACAACATTCATTATATATATTCAACTGTAATCGCCATAAAATTGTAGCACAGACAAAGAAAGAAAACAAAAACATAAGCATAATAAACAACACGGCGAACGACAGAACAGACAGAGTAACAGTAAGATGACGCAAATAGATTGAACGCCCTAACGAGCAAGAAAGCCAAATCTCTGTTCAACTGAACGACTATCTATATGTAAACATTTGTTTCAAGCGCATTGGTTCATCCGTCATCTAAACAAGACTCATGCCAAATAATTTCACCAGATATCTGTACATATATGTTTAGTGGCTTCTATCCCCCAAATCTGGAATTAAAATCGGGCGCAACTTCCATCCAGTTTTTTTGCCGAAGTTCCCCCCAAATTTCTGACTTAAGTTGTCTCCTCCATTTTTGGCTGCTTTCCCATCTAGGGAAAAAGTTATGTTAAGGGTGTAGTTTGTTCAGTGAAAAATAAGGAAAAGTAAGAATATGAGGCATTTTTGTTAAAGGTGCAGATTTAAAAAATAGAGGGGAAAATTTAAAAAAACAGGAGGGGTTTGTTAAGGGTGTAGATTGCCTAGTGAAAAAGGCGAAAGTAAAAAAGGTGCAAATTGAAAAATAGGGGAGAAATAAAAATAGGGGGAAGTTCTGTTAAAAATGTAGTTTTTGTTCAGTGAAAAATAAGGGGAAATTAAAAAATAGGAGGAAGTTTTGATCTACAATCTTATTAAAACTTCCTCTATTTTTGACTGAGGGCACGCTGCGCCCACCAGGTATAGGAATAAAAGCCACTGTATATGTTTCTTTTTCTGTGTTATTGTCACGTTACTGTTTTAATTGTGTGTGTTCGTGGCTGCCCTTGAAGCGAAATAAAGATCTAGTGTATTCAGTGGCAGATCCAGAACTTGGGAACAAAGGACTGAAGAATAAGGGTGGTGTCTGGGAAATTGTTTTAAATTTTAAGCAAAAATAATGCGTTTTTTGTGCAAAATTTTCACCATGTTTAAGATGCATCCAGTCAATAGGTGGGGGCGCCCTCCCTCTTTCTCCTTGAATCCGCCACTGAGTGTATTTGCTCCTACCCCCAACAATATTAACACTAGAAAAGTCTTCTACGAAGCTGTTAGTTAGGCCTAGTGTTTATTAAGTTTCAACTAGCTAAGATATGAACTAAAACTAATTTGATAGTAAGCCTACCAGGCCCCTATATTTATCTGCATGCTTGTTGCGATTGATGTAGTTATATAAATCGGTTATGGATAGCACGACTAAACGGCTTAATAAGGTGTGCCGTGTAACAAACAAACGGCAAAAAAACTGAAAAGACGTAGCCTAATTATGGACAGAAAAGCTAACGCGTACTTGGGATGTCGGCACCGTAGCGAAGATTGTGTAGAAGTCGCAGAGCTTGAGCAGAAGTTTGCCCTCGTAAAATGGTTGTCGTGTTGCCCTGACCAAGTCGTTCGGTCCTCTGCAGTCTGTCGCCGGACCAAGGTATCCAGTAGATTGATCCGACGAATACGTCAAACACCCGCGGCCTTTGCGCTGACCAGACCACACGACCACCCACCATGACTTTAACAACATTTCGTTTTGGTTGCCTATGTTTCAGAGAATTGTGCGCGCCTTCTGTAAATCTGAACTCGTCAGCATTTGCTTTTGTCATCATATCATATAATAAAATTTACTGTGGCGCCCTTTGTCAGTAGGACAGCAACGCCATTTATACTACAAATGTGAAAATAAAATGAAAAAAATAAAGTAGGCCTATAAGAATATTTTGAGAACGTAAAAATTATATCGCACGGTTAGCGGCAAGTTTTAAACCAAGATGTGGCGTTTCAAATTTAAAAACGGTACATTATAATATTATTATACGCCCCCCTATTTACACTTCAAAACCTGACTGTTCACAAAGTCATATTCTAATATTTTTATTTATACTGTAGGGCCTAGTTATTGTTTAATTTTGAAGTAGCTCTGCTATTAATGGCCAATTTACATCTATGACGGCGACGCGACTCAACAGTTGAGTTGAGTCGCGTTGACGTCGTATGTGAACTGACCATTATGTCGTGGCTGAACGCACCGATTTTCTCGTCCGAGGTGTTATGCGAGCTTTTCGGACGATGAAATCGATACACGTCGGACGACACGTCAGACGACGCGTCCTATTTCCTCGTCCGAGGTTCTGGTGGGCGTCTTTTGGCTGACAGGCAAAAAACCTCGTCCTAGGAAATCGGAAAGAGTGAGCATGCACACTCCGTTCGACTTCCTCGGACGAGGTTTTTAAACCTCGAAAGGCTCGGCGACGTCGGACAACACCTCGGACGAGGAAATCGATGCGTGTAGCCACGGCATTAAGCAACTCTTGACTGATTAGTGTCGTCAGTAGGCTACCTTCATTTTGTGTGAACATCACGGTCCTATCAGAGCCGTCCGGTTTACACGATTCAATAACGTTTCTTAGCTCGTCGGCCCAAAACAGTCGGGCAGCCATGTTGAAGTCTATGGTCAGCGCTGTGGGACGCACCAACCCGCTGTTGATCAGATCTTTCGGTGCTTTTTGTTGGCGGTCGCTTGCTCCGCTTGTTGGCAGAGTCACGATGGCCGGCAGCGCGTAGTACGAGTTGATGAAGTACAACTGCCTAATATCATCGTAAATGAATGAATTTATTCGTCAACAACGACGCACTTAGCAGAATACAACACACGACAATATTACAGTGTGGACATCAGTGGCGTAGCCAGAAATGTGAATTAGGGATCTCGCCTCTTTTCCCTTTCCTTCCCTCCTTTTTTTCGTTTCCTCCATTCCTCTGTCTCTCTTTTCTCCTTTCTTTACTTTTTCCCTTTTTTTCCTTTTTCACCATTTCCCTCCGCTCTTTCCTCTTCCTTAGAAATTGGGCCCCTATCATCCAGCTAGCGGGCCTAGGGAAGCGTTGTAAGCTTTTCCAGCGGGGTCTGGGGCGGAGCCCCAGCCGAAATCGAATTTGCTGCATTAAAGCTTTAAAATATAACCTCTGATGGCAACAGTTTTAATTATTTTCCTAAAAATCAACTGACCAAATTGCCACATTTAGTGCACTTTAAACGTGTGCTTATGTTGTACTGACCCTTTATCCGGATTGACAACAATTGAGGTCGGCTGGAACGTGTTCGAAGTGTCTGAAATGTTGAAGAAAAGCGTCTTTTTGGCGCAGACGTATTTCGTGCTCGTCACATAAACGCCTCCAAGCGTTTCCGTCCAGTACACGTTCCTATATAGATTACATAACATCAGTATACGAACAGTGGCGTATTTAGGATTTGGCAAAGGGGGGGCATGGCGAGCGCGTAGAGCGCGAGCCTATAACGGGGGTCTGAAGCTGAAACACTTTTTGCTTTTGAACGTTCAATGGAAGCCGCAAATTCGCCCATTTTTTTCTGAAATTTGCTGGAAAACGGCAAAAAACGCACCTTTTCATATAAAGTCGCCTGTAAAAAATTTTCATGGTCGGCCAAAGGGGGAGCATCGCACCATGCCCCCTAAATACGCCACTGTATACGAATAAAAAAGAAACAAAACATTTTCCAAAGCGTTTTGCAAATGTTTGCGTTTTATTACCTCCGCCAAGAAGGTTACGTAAAACCGTAATTTTTTGACCTGCCTTTTACGACATTGTTATTCAAAAGTTTACTCGAAACAGCACAACATTTCTCAGCTTATGTAAAGTTACCGATTTCAGAAACCCGTGTCTCAAATCAGAAAATAGCAGCAAAGCTGCGCACCGTTGTAACATTAATTCATGGTAAGTTTTTACATGTTTGTGCCGGAAAATTTGCGTGACTGGGGGTCCTACATTTTTACCGAACAGAATCTATATATATGCTGCTTGTGCTTGCTTGATAGGCGTGATATCACTGACCGCGTAATCCAGTCGTAAGCGATGCCCGACGCGTTCTTCACAGTACACAGATCCTGGGGTGGAGTTACTATTCTGTCGTCACCATTCAGTCTAGCTCTACGCATGCGCTGACCGTCAATCCAGTACGCGTGGGCGTTCATGGAGTCCACGTCCAGCGTGTAGACAGGGTTTGAAGTTCCCGCCACGAGGAACGGCCGGTTATGCGTGAGGTCGTAAGCGTACACTGCCCGCCCCGGACTGTAGACCAGCACGCCTTTCTTTTCTAGACACGTTCCATGCGAAAACACACAAGAATACAATCCGATCAGCATGCAGTGCGTTAATTAATGCATACACTGTAGTTGTTCAGCACGTGCAAAACATATTTGGCTACTATACGTAACACTTCAGAAAAATATTTTTTTATCTACCAGTTAAAGCGGTACTTGCACGTACAGCCCAGTGGCGTAGACTAGGGGAAGGACGGTGGGCCCAGGGGGCCCAGCCCCCCCAATCCTCCAGACAAAACATAAGCATACGTTAAAACTACACGAAATTTGCTAATTTGGTCAGTTTATCTTTTGGGGAAAGTAATTAAAATTGTTGCCACCAGATCTCATTTTTCAAAGCTAAAATGCACCATATTCGATTTCGGCTGAGGCTCTGCCCCAGACCCAATGGGGGAGCTCACAGCGCTCCACCAGACCCCCTAGCTGGATATTAGGGGTTTTACTTATGAGCAAAAGAAGGGAAGGGGTGAAAGGGGAATAGAAAAAAAGGGGAAAGGGAGAAAAAGAGGAGAAGGAAAACGAGCCCCACCCACAATTAAAATTTCTGGCTACGCCAATGGTACAACCTAGCTTTAAGACTGTCTTAGTCTCCGCCCCAACCCCCTCCCACTCTTTGTCTCAGACATTGTGCGCGCTATATAAATTTACTTACTTACTTACTAACGTAGTCAACTTTTGCCATTCTAGTTAGGCTTTTGTCTCTCGCATCAATGATTGTTTAATTCTTGACTTATTTATTGAAAGACTGGTGAAATTCCGTTCCGTGGGTTAAGGTATTGTGACAACAGGACGCACGAATTAAAAAGCACCGACACACTGAAAAACGAACGTTAAAACGCAAAGTCCTTTCCGAGCCTCAGCCAGACACCAGTCCACACTCCGAGACCACAGTACTAGTTTATGTTTGCGTCCAAGCTTGCGACGGTACTTATTGCACCTGTCCACAAAGGGATGGCCAGGCTGAGTTGACAACTTACCTGACTGTCTCACGAAAAATCTGGTACTTTCATCGACATCGTCAAACAAGACCTAAATACTCAACTATTCCCACAGCAGGCTAGTGTCTGCAACTTAATCGGCATTATTTCATGACCTACTTTTGTCGCCTATCTCTCACTGCAGTGTCTGGAGTGTTATAACTGCTTATATTCTCACTCCACTCGGAAACGTCGCCTGCGTCAGTGTACAGCATTCATTCTCAGGCAGAACTTACCGTCGGTCACAGTCATGAAACAACTACGTACGTTTTAACACGATCTACTGCGTTACAGTCATATAATACTGTAGAGTGTGGGCCGTGTTCAAGCGTATACGTACAATTTTTGTTGTCCCTGCATCAAAACAAATTCGTTATTGAACTGGATTATTTAACAAACTTTTTGACGAGAGAAAAAAAACTACGAACCGTTTTCCGGGATGCACGATCGTCCGTCTTTGCCCTCGTCAACGAAGCCGAGATCGTCATCGCAGGCGCAGGTGAAGTTAAGCTCGTCCGGTGTCTTGATGTGCGCGGACGCGACGCAGCGCTGTGGACACCAGTGATCTCGTAGTCGCTCACAAACGCCGTGTCCAACTGCAACGTCAGACATAGCAATGTATAAGGCCATAGCTACACGTGAAACTGGAAGCTAATTCGGAACAGATGTCAAACTTAATAAAAATTAGTCAAAACGCTTACTTAGGTTTGTTGTAATAAATGCAGCAGCAATTAACGATTAATCATTTGATTAATTACTTTTTAAAATTTGAATGATTAGTGTGGCTATATAAATTGTGATCGTTAAAATTTCGATTTAAGTCAAAAAATAACAATTTTCATGAAGTAGATACAATTTCATTATGATAAGCATCTGAAGTCATTTGATTTTCTGGTGAATTCGAACACTTTAGCCTGTTTTCAAGACTGGATTTAAAAACACTCCCAAACTGACTCTCAGATGATTGGTGCATTTGTAAGAGCTGTTAGCAGCTTGACAACCAACACAATTTGCTTGTTAGCTCTCGAAATTCTAAATTCATGATTACTTAATCGTTAAATTTTTTTAATTTTTGCGTAGTTAACGATTAATGAAATTTTGATTGTTAGCAGGTCTCAGCTTTAATTTAATTAGACTAATTATAGTTATTGCGTGTCTGAAAATTTTTCCGTTACCCAGACGGTTGAGAGGAGACCGAATACACACACACATAGTATAGGCTACCAAGAAAGATAACATTGATCTTATTCCGTTTTTCCATTATTTACAGAAAGTGGACAACATCTCAAAGGACACAATCTAAAACTGACTCAGGCAAGAAATACAAGTCGTATTTTTCGAACGTTCTTCAGCCAAAGAGTGGCACGCGACGGACTGGAATCAACTTTCTCAACACGTCATTGAAACACCGTCCACCAACGCTTTCAAGAACCGACTTGGCAAGCTTTGGCAACAAGATAATGAGCAGTTAAAGCAACCGCTTCTCCGCTCGACCTAATCGAAACGTATAAGATAATCACCAAGTAAGAGAACATTAGCCCTAATCCAAATCAGTTTCTCCAATTCGCAGAAACTGGTCATGACCTAAGAGGGCACAGTCCAAAATTGTCTCAAACAAGAAATACAAGATATGAGCAATTAAAGCAACTGCTTCTTCGCTCATCAACATACAAAACTCACAAGTAAAGATACAATGCTATGGTCAAACGGATACTGACAGCATCCCTGTTCGTCGCTGGCATCTGGGCAGTCAACTCGTCCGTTGCAGTAGTCGGCGTGATTGACGCAGGTTTTGCTGTCGTTGCAGTGAAACGACGTCGGGTTAACACACGTGTCGTTACCTGCCACAAGACATCGCCAAACATACTTGTATATGGTGCACCAAAACAAATTCTTAGAAAGTGAGTGAGTGAGTGATTATTAGTTTCTTAAAGGCACATCAGCGCAAAATAGGCCATTTAGTGCCATGAAATTCCTAGAAAGCTTCTGCATATCAGCAATGACAGAACGAAATTGAACCTCTGAACTAGTTATCGGAGTGTTTGCACAACATAATTGTAGAGCACGCCGCCGATCGCGGTCATAAAATAAGGACGTTTTTACGGTTTAAGTAGTAGATACCGCACACCTGGAGCGAGTTAACGCGAGTACGCAGTACGAGCTTATACCACTCCAGACAGTGCGGTATCGTACTCAAACCGCGCTCGGATCGCATTTAAACCACACTCAACTTGCACTAATACGGTTTTCACAGTTTTCGGCTGCAATCGTGCGTAGCTTAATTGCGATGCCGCACTGTTTGGAGTGGTATCAGCCCGTATTGCGTTCTCGCTTACTTACTCCAGCAATGCAGTATGTAGTACAGACTACACTGCCGTTTGCTTTATGACACACAACTGCAGCCAAAGACCGCGAAAACAGTAGGCCTACCAGTGCAAGCTGGTTTTGCTTACGCTGCGTTAGACTCGCGAAATACACTCTACAGATCGTTATGAATGCTACTGTCGTTGAACTGAGCCGAGCTGAACTCACAGTGTGGCGGCAGTTCATCTGCGCCGTACTCGCAGTGGCGCACGCCGTCGCAGACCTGGGCGCGTGGAATGCAGTGACGCACTTGTGGACACTGGAACTGTCCGGGCGGGCAAGACGGACAATTGCTCGGTAGCTCGTCGCTCCTGTCTCCGCAGTTGTCGTGGCCGTCGCACAGCCACGCCGTGCTCACGCAGATCTGCCGACACACATAAAGTAAACAAAGCCCAGTACTTGCTATAGCGCTTCTTACATGAAACGGACTCAAGACCAGAAGCGCTTTACAATTTTGGAAGTGGCAGCTGATTGGCATGAGCTAATAATACCTCAGCGCAGTATGCGGCCATCCATTGCCCGTCTAAACGAACAACTGGACTAGCGTTTTGTAGACAGACTTAATCGAAAACAAAACGTTATAGAAAAGCCAAAGAAAAGGGCATAGAAATGACCGGTTATGGTTACATCGGCGTAAGCGGACGGCCGCGAAATATGCTGACATCGGGCTGACATTTTTTTAGTTTTACCATTTCTTATCTTTAAGCAGTGCCTTGTTGTGCTAAAATGTTCTGCAGGCTAAAACATTTCGAACGGTCATCGGCCGGGCCTGGGTTCAATCCCCAAATAAACTAAACTTATTAAATTAAGATTATTAGCACACATGTTTTAAAATTACCTTTTTCAACAGACAAAAGAGTTTGACTCAGGCCCGTTAAAGGAAAGATGTAGAGGTAAGTTACCCCAGGCCCCATTAAATTTTTTTTTTAATTTCTCGCAAACGGGCTCTGCGAGAATGTTTCCCAGGGCCCTGCTGTGGCTCTAGACGTCCCTGGTTTGACTGTATCCTCGTGACCCTTAAGTGCTACTAAAACTGCGGCAGTAAGTCGATTTATTCACCTGTTAATATGGATCAACAGCAAATACCGAGTTCTGGCAGCGAAATTCGTTGCTGGCGCAGGAGCGGGTGCAGTTTTCCTCGTCCGACGAATCGCCGAGACAGTCCTGTTTACCGTCACAACGTAACGAGATGTCAATGCACTGGGCGCCGTGCTGACATTGGAAGGTCGTGTTAGCCGGACATGCTGTACATCAAAATAACACGACACTACACGATTACACGTAATACAAAAAGCCCAGCTGTCGCTAGGATAGCCGACCGTACCCGTTGTCACTGACCTTCAAGGTCATCCAAGGTCGATGATTACCATCTTATCTGAAAGGGCATGTGCCACTTCCTTATACTAGTAATTAGTAGTAACCTTGGCTCTATCTCTCACCGTTTCCGAGATATGAACACTAAGATCTCGAAACTTTCCACTAAAAATTGCTGCAAAATTGCTGCAGATGGAGACATGGTTACTATTAATAGCCTATATAGGAAGTTGCAAACGCTTTATTTGATGGTGCAATCGCCGACCCCTTACGACTTACCGTTTAGCCACAATACCGCACGATTGGCATACCATAGTGTATCCAAGGTCTATGATTTACGTGTCATTAGAAGCCAATATGCGACTTCCTATTAGTGGTCAATAGCAATTTAGGCCATATCGTGCACCGTTTAGCCACAATACATTCGACAGACAGATAGACAGACGACGACAAACACGCCAATAGCTCGACCATTACTTAAGTACGGTCAGACAATAAAAAGTACATAAATCCTTCCCCAGCCATAAAGCGCACATAGCGGCGCTGATCTCCGTTTCCTTAGCGCTCAGCCAGACACCAGTTTACACTGCCAGACAACAGATACGGGGGCGGAGCCAGTGCATCGCGTGGTGTGCCTGTTTGCGTCCCTGCTTTAGCTGGTACTCATTGCGCCTACCCAGGAAGGGATGGCCAGGCTGAGTTGATCTGGGTGGCTGGTTACATACTGAGATGGTTTACCTGCCTGCCGATTGACGGTCACCCATCCAAGAAGTAACCAGGCCTGGCGTTGATTAACTTCGTTGATGTGACCAACGGCGTTACCACAAAGCTAAGCCTCTACCATTATGAGCGAAAATTAAGCTACCAAGTATGAATATATTGTTATAAACGGCCAAACTACGACCTCTGCATTTCGCAAGGTAGTGTAGCGACATTACTAAGGTGAGGTGGTCAAAATTATGGTCATTTGAGTCCATTTGTTTCGTGATTTTGCATGCCGAAATTATGAAAATCGGCCAATGTTGAACGGAGTTATTCAAAAAATAAAAGTGGCACCAAAACAATTATAAAGGTTGTATTTCGAGCAAGTGTTTATAAGTTAAAAAGTGGCACATTTTTTAGACACGATGTAATGCGTACTGCAGTTTTCTTCGTCAGTGCCGTCTTTGCAGTCCTGGTTGCCGTTGCACTTGAGCGCCATGCTCATACACTTGCAGGTATCACAGCGAAACTCGGCCACCGTACAATCGCGATAGATGTCCGCTGTATACCCACGACATACAACAGACAAATTAATTAGTTAAATAGACCCATCTCAGAGCTACAAAGCCACATAAATCACGTCATTCGACACAGGTGAACGCAACCCGCCGTAACCCCAGATAGACAGGCCGGTACTCGATTTACCTACCCCGGAAGGATGAAAGGCTGAGTTGACCTTGGTGCTGATTATATACTGAGATGGTTTATCTGTCCCCAGTCCCCAGATAAATTATCTCAGTATATAACCATCTCAACTACGTAGTAACCACTCCACTTGATAGCGACGCGACCGAGAGTCGAACCCACGACCTCGCGATTGCATCTCTAATACTCCGTTTACACGATCAAGCAATCATCAAGCAAACATCGATCAAACATCGAGCAGACATCTAGCAAACGTCGAGCAAACATTAAGCAAATATGAAGCATGCATAAAGCATAGCCTATACGAAGCAAACATCAAGCAAACATCGAGCAGACGTCGAGCAGACATCGAGCCAGCTCGTCGAGCCAGCTTCACTGTGTAAACGGGGTATAACGCCTTAACCGTTACACTCCAAAGCCACCTATACATTATGCAAAACGTCAACTCATAATTTTGTACACGACGTAGTCAACGCCAGAACAGCCCTGTGCGCTGCATACACTAGTACTGCGAGAAGAAATAATGTCTTCGAAGTAATCGTCCAAAGATGGAGATCGTGTACACAAAATCGCGCAGATGTTTCGGCAGTGAGTTCCATGTCATCGGGCCGGCGACAGAGAAAGACCGACGTCCGTAAGAACTTAGTTAGGCTATAGGGTGTCTACACGATCCAGCAAACTTCCAGCAAACTTCCAGCAAACGTCCAGCATTAGCACGTGTAATTTTGTATACATTTTGATGGACGTTTGCTGGACGTTTGCTGGATCGTGTAAACACCCCATTAGCAAGACGGTACTAATATCGGATGACCGGTACCGAAACGCAGATGCTGTGACAACATTATATTATGCGGCTGTCCTATCGGCCGCATTAAACGCTTTGACCGTCAGTCTTTCTGTCCGTCTGGGCTACTGACTCAAAAGCAAAAGTATACCAAACAAACGAAAATCGATGTGAACGTTTTTTCAGCGCAAATGCAACCGGTATGCCTATTAATTATTTTCAGTTAACAATTTTCAGGTAGTTAGCCAACAATCGAAGTTCAAGGTCACCGAAAGTCAAAAACGTCAAAAATACGGCAAGCTAAGTGGAATAGTAGGCTATAAAAGAAGACAGCAAAGAAATTTATATAATTATTTTTTGCAACACTGGCATTATTATTCTGATTAAATATGTAGTGATGTGCGTGATGATCGACAAGCAAGACTGATCGTTAACCGTTACTGACCGCACATTGTTGCGTTTTCATCGGACCCATCACTACAATCGTCAGCACAGTCGCATCGCCACCTGGAAAACCAATCGCAAATGACAAAGCAGAGATGATTTAAGTACATTTCGAATGTTTAGCGAGAAAATGACACTGATTTGTAATAATTATGTAGCCTACAAAAATCGGATTGCCATTAAAAACTGGCAACAGATTTGGCAGATTGATAAATAGATCCAAAAAAAATTGGTCTACGAAACACTTATTAAAAAGATCACTTTTTATTCAACTTTTACTTCCCCCAATGTTACGAAAATCTCTCTAGGCCATATTTACCATAATCAGCATGATGGCAGAGCAACAAGCACGTTGAGCTAAATCTTAAACGATATAATAGCAACAGACTACAGTTTTTATTCCGTGTTAGGATGTCTTAGGTTTTCTTTTAGGTTTTAGTCTTGAAAACTTTGACGGTCTGTATTAAATAGCTTTATATAGCTCATTGTTTTGCAACGCGTTTTGCCCTATAGTATCGCTATCAAAGATATGCGAATCATCGTCCGCAAATACATCAACAATTGCACCCGCGTTCGCGACTGCGTCCGCAAAATGATTGCACATCTCTGATGCGCCGTTTACACGATCGCGCAAACATGGAGCGAATATAAAGCATGCACAAAGCATAGCCTACACGAAGCAATCATCAAGCAAACATCGAGCTGGCTTGTCCAGCTAACACAGCAGCTCGTCGAGCCAGCTTGATCGTGCAAACGGGATATGATCGCTATTACCTCATTGGTATGCAGCGGTGATTATCACAGGTGAAATCCCCCTCCTTACAACTGCAGTACTGCGGTTCCTCATCCGAAGCATCGCGGCAGTCGTTCTGTCCGTCACAGAACTTGTTCTGTGGAACGCAGCGATAGTTGCGAGGGCACCGTTTGTATCCCGCCGGACATGGATGCTCTCTACGATACTGCCCTGCCGCATCAAACAGCCAATTAGTCAAACAATGAATCAGTCGCTTATTTGTATCACAGCACTTACGAGTTTAGTTTTTAAAACGTACCGCGGCGTCTCAAAGTAACTGCTAAAACACCTAGACCAAGTGGGTGAAATGGGGCGACTGAAAATGCGAGAAATGAAATTTCGGCACCATCAAAAATGCAAGTCGTGAAAATACGAGACATGAAAATGCGGCACCATACTGCGTGGCATGAAAATACAGGTAAGGAAAA
>Ga0056128_1002950_pt1 | contig 20560 bp, 14 predicted proteins | sample WorMetLIZISLAND2_FD_71113 | JGI IMG/M metagenome (GOLD analysis project Ga0056128, IMG submission 71113) | Marine gutless worms symbiont microbial communities from Max Planck institute for Marine Microbiology, Germany - Olavius geniculatus... ... | reverse complement strand
ACCGAATTCACCGAAGCCACCAGAATTACTGGTGGCCTAAGTAAGCACAGGCAGAAGCCATATAGCACTTACTATCCTAATAACTAACTGTAACTATGTGTTTCCGGTTGCAGTTCCTGTTTCAAACAATTTTTAAATTTAAAATTTAAACCTTGCCCCCACCTTCAACTCCTGGATCCGCCTGTGATCGATACAGATTTAATTTAATAACTTGAACAAAACAAAAATTTTTTGCATTTTTTCTCTGTTCTTTGCTGCCACTCCCCGCCTCCGAACGGAAAGTTATGGCGTCATTGCGGCACTTATGGAAAAAAGTACGCAGCACGAAAGTGCTTGCGTACTTTTTTCCGTTCATGCTTGCATTGTGTTATGGTATGGTACGTTAAGTTGCATTGCGTTGCATTACGTTGTGGAACATGATGCTGGAAATTAGGCTTTATGCATTATTGTTTAACCTAACCTTTGATTTGAGCAGTTTTGCAAGTTTTGCAATGCATTTTGATAAGACAATCTAAGATAACATCGGACTGCTGGTTATTAATTTCATTAATTTTTTGTATGCTTACTATACCATAATTTACTGATGGAAAGTAGCTATCAATGCAGCTAATTGCATTTTTTACAGTCCTGGAAATGTATATTTGGTTATCTGTAAATTGCTGCAAAGCAGCACATGTTGAAATTGTAGTTGTAAAGTAAATCCTGATGTGCAGGTACTGGTGTTAATGGTTACAGGTTGGATTTGATTGCTCGGATCATCGTTAAACTATTGTCTAAGTTGTCATCCGTTACCTTTGCTGAATTTATTTTCTTCAGCAATGCGCAATCTTCTCAGATGTCAGGCTTCATTGAGGCAGAAGCTACTCAGACTGACGTCCTGCAGACTGTCATTTTTACGTTTTCATGAAATAGGCACCGGCTATTCCGGTCCACCGCCAACCGAGCCTTACATTGGAGACTACCAGCCTCTTTTCACGGGAAAAAAAAAGCCACCGGCGGAACAGGTGATTCCTGGGGAGGTAGATGTAGCTATCATTGGAGGCGGATTGGTCGGGCTCTGCACAGCATTCTTCATCAAGCATAAGTTTCCACGAAGCTTTACCATGGCTGTCATTGAGAAAGATCCATTGGTAAGATGTCAGCACTGTAATATCTGTAGCTGTGACAGCTAAGATGGCAGTTTTTTAAATAAAAATAATGTGTTGGGATTATAATCATCAAAGTTTTCCACACCAGGCTAGGTTACTAGTTGGATGGGTGGCTATCATCAGACATGTAGGCCAAAACCATCTTATTGTCTTACCAACCATTTAGGTCAACTCACTCTTATACTAGTTCAGTAAACTGAGTGTCACATTTTAAGCTCAGTAGTAATAAATGACATTGATGAATGTAAACACTTTAGCTGCCTGCTTGCCAAATATATGGCTCAAGCTAATTGGCTACGTCCAAAGGTCACTAGTCACAAATGAATCTGGTGAACTCTCTCAATCCCTGTGAACATTGAACATGAAAATTGGCATGTCTTACTGTTGTGTTAAATAAGTTGTCGTTATTTATATTGTGCTACATACTAATACATGATTGAAACATTGCTGTCCTAAGTTGTAAGTGTAGATGAATTTATAGAGCTTATTAGTCGCTGTTTCAAGCCGTGAGTTTATTTGTTGACATCTCCTAAGTTTACTGTTATACGTGCAATGCAGGATTACATTTTGAGTTGTGTTGAAGTCTGTTTTTGTGAATTAGTGACAGAAAAGGCACAACAGTTATTTTGGACGCTGGCTTAAGCTGGATTACATCCAGGAAAAATGCCGATGAATACGGTTGCAACAAACTTATGATGTCATTTTTTCTCAGAATGAATTATTGACATCTGCATTAGCCTTGACGACAGAATAGTTATATTTTCAACTAGAAGGTGCTCGTGAGAGTGCATATCTCCGCCAAGTGAAGTGATTAAAACATTACTACTGTAGAATGTAGAAGCTTTCACACTAGGGCGGCGCCACCGTTTCTACCGGTTGTGTATGACATGTGGAGATGATGAGTCATCGTGTACACAGACGGACAGGTGGACACACAGTCAGACAGAACGCCTAATCTAATCTCCTCCAATGTTCACTTCGTTCACTTTGGCGGAGATAAAAATATCCTGAGACTGAGCTGTCGTGTTGCTGAAATATTAAATGCTTGAGGCATGCATGCATATATGTATACAGTATTTGCAGTCATCATCGGCAATGTCAGTTTGTGGAATTCGACATCAGTACTCACTCCCGGAACATGTCAAGATGTCGCTGTTTGCCTCTGAGTTTCTCTGTGATATTGAGGACTACCTCACACTGAAGGGTAACAGTAACATATTACTTGTTTACTTTAATCGAACGTTGTTTACGGCAGGCCATATAATAAACAATAATGTGAACTTTTTTGAAATTTCCTGGATGTTTGAAACCATTTAGAGATAGTTTGCTGATATATTGTATTGAATATCTTCCTATTGATTTTTTTGTTGGTGAACATATTAATACTAAAATTCCAGTGTTTGGTGGGTATCTTTTTATATTTTGTAATCCATGTAATTGTGGTTTTTTTCATATTTTTACATAACACAAGGAGCAGTCTGTAGACTGCATGGTGAACACATGTATGTAATGATGATGATGATGATGCTTTATGTAGGTGCTTACATACCTTACATACATAGTACTGCTGGTACAATAACTACAGGGTGCGGCCAGAAAAAAATAGCCTCCTAAGATATTCGCTGTTTTTATCAGCAACTGTTTGGAGGTTAATCTGAAATTTTACAGATTTATTTATTGAAGCGTTTTATATCTTAACTGCCACGAATCAGATTTTGCTTTGCAGTTAGCCATAGAACATTTCAGCAAGTAAATCTGTAAAATTTCAGATCAAAATGCCAAACGGTTGCTGAGAAAAACAGCAAAAAACTTTCGGAGGCTACTTTATTTTGCCGCACCCTGTATACAAGCAAACAAACCAGCTCTTGTTCTCCAATCTTGTGATTGCTAATTGTCTAGGTCCAAAGGTCAGAAGTCAATTGATAATGTTCTGCATTCACCAAACGAATCTGGTGAACTCTCACAATCCCTGTGAAGACGAGCCAATTATGCCTTTTCAGGGGAGTGCCCCTCTTTTGCCGCCTCATTCGTGGGGAACCCCTCACCCAGCGGCATGAAATTTTGTTGCAAAATACTAGAGACTCAATGCTATCATATGGTGAAAACCTGAAGTCTCTATCTCATTTGGGCTTGGAACGATACCAGGATGTGACGGACATTAAGGCAGATAGAATTACCGTAGCTAATACACGCTATGCTTGCTCTCGCCCATAAAAACAACAACAACAATAAACTTGCATTATGGGCTGTAAGGTCAAAAGCTGCCATTTTGGTTTTTCATTCATAAACTGTCATGGGCAAAGTCTTACAGCAGTCCTAATGTTGAAAATATACCTGAATGGTTAGAGGTCGACACCTGTGCCCAATCATTTGCTTTCATCTGAAGCCCCACTTTGTACTGATGACTGCATCGTTTTATCTTTGCGAGAGATTTTGTTTGTATTTTGTAGACGTTGAGCCACCGGATGTCCTATTTAACCCACAGGGATATTTGCTTCTCTCCTCAAAAGATGAAGTTGAACTAATGGAAAACGACCATAAAACACAACTGTATGTTATTTTTATGTCACACACACACCTTTTGATTTAGTATGTCAGTGTGTATAAATAATGTAAAGAAAATGGTCAAGGGTTCCATGCCCTACTTGAGCATGGTTGTTGTCCTAACTCCCCCTTGCAGCCAATATGTGCATGTGTTAAATTGATAATTGTCGCACACTGACTAGTTATTCATGCCAGTCTTTTCATGCAGTGTCTTATGTTTGCTATTCATTATTTAAACAATACCTTGTGTCTTTTGAGAAAAATGTCTAGTATCTGCTGATAAGCTATATTATATTGGCACAATTTTCGTGCTGACATTCATTGAGACAGTGTCTTTTGTGGATGTTTTATTTTGTCAATGACATTAACCCAAGTAGTTTTTTTAACTGTGTAATTTGAGGACCACTGCTGTCTTTTTGTCTTGCAGTATATATGACAATAATGTCTGGCATTGTGTTGTGACATTAAGTCTGGTATCTGTTGGTGCATAATGTTTGCAGCGACGCTGGTGCAAATGTTGAGCTGATGTCACGCACTGCTTTGCAGAAGAAGTTTCCGTGGCTTTCGTCTGATGATTTGGAACTTGCCAGCTACGGTCAGTCAGCATTTTGTTACAGTACTAACAGCTTCCGGAGCTTTGACATATTATAAGGTTTCCGTCGTTTATGGCTTTAATGGTAATCCATCACACAGCCGCAGAGCGTCACCTGCCATATAGGATCACACAGTGTTACCTGCCACCCAACGCAGGTGAATGTGCTCCATCTTAACCCCAGCCAAGCATGCTGGTATTCGATTTTCTTACCCCAGAGGGATGGAAAGCTGAGTTGACCTTGGTGTTGGTTATATACCGAGATGGTTTACCTGTCAGGAGACAATTTTCCGTTCAGGTAACCAGCTGATAGCGACTTAGTTGGGAGTTGAACGCGTGACCTTTAAATCATAAGTCCAATGTTTTAACCACTACACCACTGAGCCACCTTACTGGCCATATTTCTAGTATAATCTGTGCTATCAGTGATGATTGATGATATTATGTGCTGATGAGGAACTTGCCAGTGAAAGATCTGTAAGTGGTGATAACTGCACTGTTGAAATATCGAGACAGTTCTAGCTGTTGTTTTGTGATATAAGATTATCCGTTAGTCAACAAAAGGCTTGCTAGCCTGAATCTTGAATCTTGGTGGAAAGTAAGCAGCCGCTTGCACACTTTTCTTGCATCTTTGTTCTGTAGCCAGTTGAACTCGCAGAATGATTCTCGCTGCATCACAAAAATCACAGTTTACACCAAGCTGCTTAGTGCTTTGATACTTGCAAACCAGAGAGTCCGTGTGAGATGCACTTGCTTTTTTGCAGTTTTTCTCGGACTTACTTTGTTCTTCATGGCCTGGTCTTCTTAAGTGTAATTTTGGGAATATTTCAACAACAGTTTTGATTGCTTTTTATCTTTGCAGCAGTGTAACAATTGCTGAAGGGTGGATGAAAAGTTGCGAGTTGTGGATCGGATGAGTGGAGAAGATTAGTGAATAATGTTCACCAGGCAAGATGTAGATGATATTGTGGCACTTTGCGTCACTGAGGGGTAAACATTTAATTCAGCTACCATAGAATTCAAGTTTATTAACAGCCAGCAACTTATAACCGACCTATGCGATCCTGATATTACAGAAAACTTGCCATTTCTTCCCTAGCAAGGCCATAATGCAAGTTTATTGTAGTTGTTCTTACAAATCACAGGACTGGAGAGAAGAGCTGATTTGTTTGTTTATATAGTTATCTAATTATTGTCTTTTTGTTATAAAATGCAGGACTGGAGAAGGAAGGCTGGTTTGACGCATCGCTGCTGATAGCAGCACTGAAGGCCAAACTGGCATCAGTCAACGTTTGTCTATTGAACGGAAACGTAGTCGGATTTAACTGGAAGACTCACAGAATCTGGTCCACAGCCGGCAAGATGCAGGACCGTTCCCAGCTGACCCACGTTCACATGCAGACCGCCGACGGTTGCGTTTACCCAATCAAATTCGGTATTTGTCTGAACTCGACTGGCGCTGAGGCACAGGAGATTGCACGGCTGGCAGGGATTGGCATGGGCGAGGATGCGCTTTCATTCGACCTGCCTATTATGTCCAGGTTTCTTAATTATTTGTACTATTTACAGAAATCTTACTTATTTTTACTGGGTCGTGCAGTTAGTGCAAAGTGCAATATTGCTGATGTAAGTTGTCCATTTATCCGTTTGTCCATGTTGTTGATATAATGTAGCCATATATGTTGGATCGCTGGGAAAGTAATTAAATGAACAATTAGCTCAGGGTCTTTGCTCCTTGGAGTCCAACATTGTCAACTTAGTCTTAGGAAAACATGCACAAATTTTGAGTGGAATATGACCATTCAGTTATCCATATTCGATTTAAGCTTAAGATGATTTGATTTTAGCAACAAATAGCATCTGAAACACTGTGATTTGAGACTTGAGGTCAGTTCAGTTCAACTCGGTAAGATTTGATTTGGGGTTTTAGCTTATGATTGATTTGAGATTTTCCAATGATTGGTTGATCAGGAACCGGTTTATCTACACGTTGCACTGTACCTCTGGGCCTGGTCTTAACATGCCGATGCTGCTCGATGTTTCCGGCTTCTTCCTGCGTCGAGAAGGTCTTTATGGCAACTACATCTGCTCCACAATACCTCCTTTGGTTTGTATACTTGACTTACTTCAAGACGACTTAATGCCATCAGAGTGCGTTCACTCAAACATGAATCCGAGTTTGGGTACCGAGATCGATATACGAGCTTCAGTAAACACAAGTTCATGTGTATTTCAATGGCAGCTTACCTGTAAATTTCACTTGTATAAGAAGTTTTTGTGCTGGTCATGTTTTTGTCCAACTTGTACAAAGTAAACTACCCGTAAATAGCATTGACATAATTTATAAGAGTGCTGATAAATATTTGGCATCAGAACTTACGTCAGCAAACGGAAATCGTTGTTCCAAGGAAGGCAACAGTGATTGTGGAAACATTCACACGTTACCAGCAAATAAGTAAATTGTAATTTAATGAATTTGTACAGTTTAGAGGGGATTACTCTCTTAACCCAGGCTCATTCACACATCTGTGTAAGTTTATGTGTCTTTGAATGAACTCATAGGCTGACCATCTATCGCAGTGACATCTGGCGAACAGTCATTTCGAAGAGGCGAAAAAAAGGCAACAGTGGTTGCCGAAACGTCAGCAGATCGGTTAATAAATGTAGTCATTTGATGAATTGTTACTGTTTATTCATCTGTGTATGCACGTTTAGACATTATCTGGACAGAATGATGACTCGCTGGACCCAGCTAAATATTTCACCGACGTCATTAAACCTTTAATTGTGCAAAGAATTCCATCAATGGAACAGCTAGAGGTAAGTGTCAGATGTTGCAGTGTGCTTTGGATACTAACTTTGGTATATCTTCTGGGATCGGCCTAAGCTAACGCTGGAAAATGGGCTGGTTAAACCAAAACTGAATTTTTTTTTCGTCATTTCTTTCACGTACTGTTGGTTGGGCATCCGCTGAAAAATGACACCCAACATTATGTTGGTCTTTATTCACTGAAAGACAGGTAGATACCACAGACGAATACGTCCACAATTTTAAAAGCAAGTGTGCAGTGGGGCAGGGAGATGGGGGTGACGTCCCTTCACTTTTTCCAGGGAAGAGGTTGCCTTCCGTTACTGTATCTTATTAAAATCCATGAAACAGAAGGTTCGTAGAAGAAGGCTCACTCTCTCTGAAAATAACATCAGATAGTTTTCTACAGCGTGATTTGCAATAATTTTCGTAGAGGAGAAAGTGACGAATTTGCAATAATTTTCACCATTTCATAATTTTAATTGTACTTTTTGCATGCACCATGAAATTGCATAGGCGAGTTGTGACACCATATGTCGTCTGTCTGTCCGTCTGTCTGTCTGGTGTGCGTTGATGTACGCTGATCATGTAAGTTGGGTTATGTCGATTTTGTTTTATAGATAATCAGCTAACTCTCTCAGCTCTTTGCATGTGTAACATCACCAATGTAGTGCACGAGGAACGCACTTACGTGCCCGGAAATAACCATAGTATATATTCGAAAATTAACGTTGAATCTGTGCAGGTTCAAACATTGAGCTGTGATTTTCACAGTTTGTTGTTCTCTTCTACATAAGCAGTTAATTCTGTACCTATTAGGTACAGTGGCTTCTATTCCCCCCACATCTGGAATCGAAATCCGGTGCAACTTTCCCCATTTTTGGGTTCAAGTTCCCCCCACTTTTGAACTCAAGTACCCCCCCGCACTCCCTTTTTGGTTTTTCCCTTTCTAGGGGAGAAGTTTTGTTAATGGTGTAGATTAAAAAACGGGAATGAAAAATAGAGGAAGTTTGGTTAAGAGTGTAGATTGCCCAGTGAAAGGGAGAGTTTTGATCTACACCCTTAACAAAACGTCCCCCCTATTTTTCACTGGGCACGAGCTGCGCCTACCAGTATAGGGATAGAAGCCGCTGATTACGCAACGCTTTTCTGTTTTCCAATGGTGATTTGTGATTTTGTTTAGACTATCATTTATCTTTCCATTTATTCATGTATGTATCTATATGTCTGTGACAATGATGGCTGTTGCGTTGACGGCATGTGGACAGCTGATGCAGTGTTGGAAGTTACCAATGCAGTACAACTATTTCGACCGCTGTCCAATCGTCGGAAATCACCCATACCATCGCAACTATCTGATATCAGCCGGCAGCGTCGGCCACGGTGCTCAGTTTGCACCGGCCATTGGACGCGCCCTCATGCAGTTCATTGTCTATGGCGACTACAGGGACATCAACCTTGACCTATTGACTTTTGACCGCGTTCTGGACGACGAACCAATCAGCGAACGACTAGTCATGTAAATAGGTCAGGCCCGAACGCCGCAGATCGGTGGTTAAATTGAGGGAGAATGAGGGTGAACGTCTTTCCCCCATTTTTTCCAAGGGGAACGGCGTTCCCCCGTGTCTGGGAGACCTGAACGGGGAACTCTGATGTAGGCTTATGTGTCACTGTATTTTTAACACTTTCTAACACTGTCGTTTGACTTTTTCTGTCACCATTTCCTGTCATTATTTTTGTAAAGAAACGTTGTAACCAGAAGCCGGATTTTATGGCTAAAATACACCGAATTCAGTTTTGGCTATGTTTCCACTACAGATCCTGCTGGGGGAGCTTACTACTCTTCATCTGATCCCTTAGTTGGGGAGGGAACAGCCTTTCGAAAGGGGCACACCCCCTCTCCAGACTTCTTTCTCTCAGTTTCTTTGGCATCTTGAACTTGGCGTTTATGGCATCTCGTTGGAGTTCCCTCCTTTCACAATTTAAGCACTGCCGCAGATCACAGCAGGTCAGTAACTTATGGTGATGACACACTGGCCAGTTCTAGGTGCTTGTTTCTGGTACCAGTCAACTGGTACCAGAAACTGGCCAGTCTGTCATACTCGTCTGGTGCCAGATTTTTCTGGTGCCAGAAACCGGCGCTGGTTAGAGCATGTTCATTTTCGTGCTGGAAACCGGCTGGAAAGCTGAACTGTGATTGGTCAGTCTGAGCAGACGATAGCACTGCTCGTTTGTTTGTAAACAAAAATAAAAGATGAACCAGCGGTGCACGAATGTGACAGACGACGGACCACGCTACGGAGAAATGTGTAGCAATAGCGGAATCGCTTGCGCTACAAGAGCGATTTCGCGTAGAAAAAAACATTTAAGGCGATTGCTATACGAAATTACAACTAACTTAACTTTGTTTTAATGTACAGTGGCTGCGTTGAATTATACGCATAGTTGCACTTTGCTCGCCGGCGGCGGCGTGCAGTCGAAAGTGCACCAAATCAGATGACCGTTCATGACCAACCTTAGGTCGCACTTAATCAAAGATTGCTGTATGCTGTTTAGCTTATACAACGAGTGACCGAGTAGGTTACTAGGCCTGTCGTCATCATGTCTGTTGATATACTGAGCCATGTAAAACTACTCGAAAACAAACTCCACTCGCTTCGATTTGCTGTAGATTTGCTCTACAACATGCTGTAGGCCTAAGCCTACATCAACATCAGTTTCACAAAAAAAAACAACTCCATCCCCGCTTTCAGTCTTCGGCCTCAATGTTTGATTCTTCGGGCCTCCGAAATTGTATGAACTTATCAACCCAACTCCAATTTTTCGTCTTCTTTGTCGTCTTCGAAGTCAGTTCGTTTTCACCGTCGTACACAATTTGTTAGTGGGCGAAATTTACGTCCAGGCAAGAGGCGAAATGCGCCGATATACCCAACGTCTGACGAACAACAACAGATCGAAGTAGTGAAATTTGGGCTTTTAACTAACGTTCGAGAAAGATCAAAGACTAAAGTCGACATGTGTTCTGTTTGCTGTAATCAAGAGTTACACGCAGAGTGTTGAGCAACCTAGTCGCGGGTGTTTAAATTAGACCTACTTCTCAGTTTGTTAAGATAGTTTTCAGCATAGATGGAGAATAATTATTGTAACTTGGAGGATTTGTTACCATATTTTTATAGTTTTTGGTATGAATACTTTTGACGTTGTATTGACAAAAAGGGCGTAAGTCCAAGTTATCGAGTTTGTTCATAGGCTCATAGTTATAGAGACTGCAATCCCGAATCCCGGGATCCCGGCCATTTTCGCCAATCCCGAATGTCGGGATTGGCGGCTTTTCAATCCCGGGATTTCGGGATTACAGAAATTAATTAAAATTGCACTTTTTCGCTTGTTAAATGATGCACATAAGAATTTTAGCCGTCTGATTAATAAAAATATTTTATGTGCGCTAGAGTTTTACTTTTTGCTGTGCACTTTAGGCCTAGGCCTAGTTTGTATTTTGACATGGTCACCGTGACTCCCTACAGTTCGAATATACTTTTTGTCGGGGCCTACTATATCATAATGCATGAAATAAGTCAACTGGGGATACCAAAATGACGAATCTGTTTAAGCCTAATCCCGAAACGGGATCCGGAGTTCCCGGGATTACAAATTTTTTAATCACGGATCCCGGGATTGAGAATTTAATACCGGGATTGCAATCACTACTCATAGTTGGTCAGTCACAAATGCTGCAGTTTGAAAAATTCATTTGTATTGCTTTTGATGAAAACTTTTCTTGCTTTTCGCTCTTTTCAGCATCCGTTTTATGGCAAAAGGGCGTAAGTGCCGTTGTAAAAATGCCTAATACCCCGTTTACACGATGAAGCTGGCTCGACCAGCTGGCCAGCTCGTCAAGCCAGCTTCATCGTGTAAACGGGGTATAACTTGCACATAGGCCGGTACGCCTTTTTGCCGCGAAAAAGTTATCAACGCCATTCATGGCAAAAGGGCGTAATAACTCGTCACTTAAGCTTTCTGTCGCGAAAAAACACGAAAAACGTTTTTTTGCCATTATCTCGGTTTCTAGTAGATAGTATTATTGTATGTAGTAGATGGTCCGGGACTTGCGCCTTTTTGCCAATACAGTTTCTGCACTACCCGGGGACAGGTAAACAGAAGAAGCGAACTATGCGTTGAACAAAAACGTCGATAAATTAAATTTTATTTTCAGATATGTGACCCTCAACAGCTCTGACCTCTGTACGTTTGTCAATGTTTTGTCAATGTTTATAACGCATTTCACGTAGGCCTACACACGTCAAAGCACCAGTGCAAGAATGAGACGCCGCAGAAAATAGAAAAAATGTAGAAATAGGGTATTAGCTTGGGGTATTTGCGGATAAGCGTGATTTTCGGATGAGTTATGATTAGCCTGTCTAAAATCAACAACATTTTGTAGGCCTTATACAGCGACAACACTCTGTTGTTAACTTGTGTAGGCCTATTGTAGGCCTACAGAAGTAACTACTCGTAAAACAGCGATGACATCGACGAAAAATATTCGCTTTCTGTTCGTCATGTTCTTGCTGCTCAGAACGGATGTTTTTAGCGCCAAGATTCTCTTCGTTCCCGCAAACATGAACTCGCACGTGCTCTACTTCTCTCGCCTGGCCGCCGACCTGACCCAGTTAGGTCACGTGACGCGGGTTTTGGCGCCATCCAACGCCCGGGTCCCGGGCTTCGTAGCGGAGGCCGAGATTGGCGGGAACTTCAGCTACACGAAGTACACAGTGGACGGCGACGAACCTTACCTCAACTCACGTCACGTGTCCGAGGCTTTGGTGCGCGTGGCGATGTCACAGTCCGTCTTGGAAAAATTCTTCGGCGTCTCCGCCCTGCTCAAAGAAGTCTTCACTCGCCAGTTAAGACACTTTATTAATGTATGCGTAATAGCCAACAGTTTAAAAAGGCGCGCACAGAGCGATCGACGTAACTGAACTTAACTAAACTGAACTGACGTGGCTTAGTTTTTGACGAACTGACCAATGTCAAACAGTAATGCATTACAGTAGGCACCGTCTAACAGCGTCGATTACTACGTGACTACAGGCACGTACGCGTCAACCAATGACCAATGGGCGAGCAAAATCGTCACAAACTTAACTGTCAGTTCAGTTCGGTTCAGCTCAATGCAGTTACGTCGCTATGTACTCAGAGGCGGCAAAAAACCCCACCCGTACTCCCCGGCCGGGGAGGGCCTCAATTCGGGGGCCTCATGCTATGTATGAAAAATATTTGTGGTTTTTAAAAAATATATTCAAAATATAAAAAATAAACATATAAACACAAAATGGACAAGTCTATCACTTTTTACTAATGTACAGTAATCGGCCTATTAAACTTTTTTTTTGCAAAGACAACACAAATTTTATCTCATGTTTTGCGTTTAAAGTTTTTGAAAAGTGTGCAAATTTGCGGCTTTCATTGAACGTCCATAAACCAAAACTGTTTCAGCTTCAGGGAGGCTTTGCCCCCCTTCTGATCTCCTGACCTGGAGCTATGCCCCTGACTCCTGTTATAGGGGCCTTGCAGTTTTTTGGGGTATTCCAACTCTGGCGCCGGCACTGTACACTGTGTCTCAAAAAACATCTCCGACATTTTCAGCTGTAACTTAAAAACCAATGATCAGATTTTAATACTTTTTGGTACGAATATTCCTGACACAATTTACCATTAAACGACTGTTCAGTTTCCCACTTCACCTAACGTTTGCTTCTGCATTACCTGGGGAAAACACAACCAGCAAAATATTACTTTATCCAATGCGATATGATTGTTTAATTAACATAACGCGTAAAAGCACATTTTGTTCACATTTCTGACACTTTGGCTGACATTTTATTCAGTTGTCTATTTTTCAACTACCTGTAGTAAAATTGCTTGAAGTTTTGGCCCACTATGCGAACACAGGCAAAAAACGCTTTCTCCATTCATTGACAGCAGTATCGATAATGTGCTTCTCCAGACCAATCCAGGCTCTACCAGTTGCTTCTTGATTTTGCAAACATTCCTAAACTTCATCTGGTAAACACACTGCTGCATGACAGTCAAACCTTATAATAGACTAGCTGTTGGGGTCCACAGATTAGGATAGATAGAATTTATTGACGTTTTTTTCATTCATTCGAACACGTATTATGCTTGGTCTGCTTTTCCGCCGGTAGTGCAAAAGCAGACGTTGAGTGAGGTGAAAACTAAAACACTTATTTAATAGCTAGTTGTGTCGGAAATATTTCTGCCCAAAATTGTTAAAATCGGCTGATTTTTATTCAAGTTACGATTGATAATGTCGGGATGTTTTTGAGGTTTTTTGTTTATTTCAACACATATTTCGCTTGATCTGCTTTCCCTAGGTAGTGTAGAAGCATACATTGGGTGAGGTAGAAAACTAAACTGCCATTTGATGGCAAATTGTGTCAGAAATATTTGTACCAAAAATTATCAACATGTGATAGTTGGTTTTCAAGTTACAGTCAAAAATGTCGGGAATGTTTTTTTGACACAGTGTATGTACTCGCCTTTACGTTACCTCAAAGTAAATACGAACTGTTCTAAAAGTGGTTTATTAAAAGATTAAAGATAATGTTACAGCTGTTAATAGAAGCCCATTCCAGAGCTACGGAGCGTCACCCACCGTATGGGATCACACAGTGTTATCTGCCACCTGACACAGGTGAACGTGCCCCGCATTAACCCTGGCCAGATAGACCTGTACTCGATTTACCTACCCCGGAGGGATGGAAGGCTGAGTTGACCTACTGGTTACATACCGAGATGGTTTACCTGCCTGCAGGCAGTCACCCATCCAAGTCACCCGGCCCGGCGTAGAGTAACTTCGTTGATTGAATGAAACGCGTTACCGCTACGTTACGCCACCAACTACCGGGTTTAATCATGACATTCTGTGTTTTGCTTGGTCAGCGTGATCTATTTAGTCTTAGTGTATTTAGTTTTTTTAAATTTCTAAGTCGTATTTCAATCTGCATTGTTTTTTCGCGTGTGTTACGCATTTCAATTAAATTATCGTTATCGTTAACGTTAGGAGTCCGACTGTGTCCGTCTGCTGGACAACGACGACCTGATGCAGTGGCTCCGCGGATCTGCCGGCTACGAGTTCGCGGTGATGGACGGCATGGTCCCGCAGTGCTACCTCGCCATCCCGTACTCGATGCAAGTCCGCTATGCTATCATGTCAGTCCCCGCACTGGCATGGACTTACCGCGTCCCGCGACTGCCGTCGTTCTCATCCACGCTTGAACTCGGCCACACGGATCGGATGACTCTGTTCCAGCGGCTGACGACGTTCGTCTTCCAGATCCTGATCCTGCGTCGGCTGCGTAATGATACGACAGCATACGTTCGTCGACTTGCTCCGGACAGACCTTCCGTCAGTGCATTTCAGCTCGCCCAGCAGGTACAGCATTATGGCTAAGCAGGGACATCGGGACGGGAGCCACAGCTGGGCCCGGGGAAAACCTACCTACTCCGTTTATACCCCATCACTACCCATCTTGCAACTGCCGGCGCCTCAGATTCAGCTCGCTGAAATTGAGCGACTGACAAGTGATTATGACATTGTTATTATTTATCATTATTATTCTTGCAAGGCTCCTCTGGGGGAGAAAATTTTTGAATTTTTGTTTTTAAAATGGCGCACTCTGGTGTAGTTTATATTTTTGAGCGACGGCGGGACCCTCAAACGTCGCGAGGTCCGGGGTATCTTTCCCCCTACCCCTCCCCCTCGTCGGGTCTGTGGCTAAGCAACACAAGCTAAAGGTGCCCAGAGCGTACCGGCCTCAGAGCTATACAGAGGATCGCATGCCATCTCGCTATGGTCCACTCAGCCTTCTATCCCTCCGGGTAGGTAAATCGGCTATCGGCCTGCCTGGCTCAGAAATCACATCTGTCAAGTGGCAGATAACACTGTGATCCATATCATGCAGACACTGCAAAAATAATATGTTTCAGTGTCGATATTTTTAACTTCAGTATACTTGCACAACATTGTGTGCAGTCGTCGCTGTGGTTCTACCTCGAAGACATCTCGGTCGGCTTCGCATTCCCACAGATGCCCAACACGCTGGCCGTCGGTGACATCATGGCCGGCCAGCCTGGAAAAGCTCTTCCACCGGAACTGGAAAACTTCATGTCGGCGGCGTCGAGCGACGGCGTAATTCTGGTGTCGTTCGGAAGTTATCTCGACTTCCTTCCGCCAGACGTCGCCCGGAGGTTCTGCGACGCGTTCAGCGACGGACGAAACGGTTTGCGGGTCGTCTGGAAGATAAGAGACAAAGAACTCTGCTCTTTCGGTGCGCGGGAAGGACGTCTCAAGCTGATGTCGTGGGTTCCACAGAACGACCTGCTGGCTGACCCCAGAGTTCAACTTTTTATCAGCCACGGAGGTCTGAGTAGTATCGTAGAATCGGTTTATCACACCAAACCTCTCATTATCTTTCCCGTCGCTTTCGACCAGCCGACGAACGCTGCAGCGGCCGAGTCCAAAGGTTTCGCCATCCGCATGAACATCGGCGACTTCAGTCCACAGACGCTTCTGACGAACATCGACAAGTTACTCGCCGATCCGAGCTACAAGCGTAACGCGCGCCTGGCGTCGGCCATCTTGCGCGACCGACTCGACACCGCGGCGCAGCGCGTGTCCGCCATGATCGACCACGTGATAAAATATGGCGATCGACACCTGCGCACCGGGGCGTACCAACTTTCGACCATCCAGTTTTTTATGTTTGATATTTTTGCCGTTTTGCTGGCAGCCGTGGTTGCCGTTTTGTCGTCAGTGATTCTGATGTGCTACTGCATCTGTCGGACATGCTGCGGACGCTGCTGCGCCACGAAGCCGAAAACAGCGTAATGCTGTCGCTCATGATGATTATTAGACCCTATAAATAAATCACAGCAGAATTCGTCCCTCTACCGAAGACTGTTTCATTTCCGATTGTTTATAGGAATCGCAACAGTAAGCTACAGAATACTTCACGAATTCCACAATTCGCTCCACCACCGGTATTGCGATCCGACGATTACCTGCAAAATCTAATCGACTATATACATTAAAGTACGCTCACCCGTAAGAAAATTTTTTTTTATAAAAAAGTCCATATACGAAGTGGCACGTAAAATATAGAACATGCAACTGGGCAGTTTTGTAAAGTGAAACGATTGCCTCAATCACTGCAGTCAACGCTATGTAGCTTACTGTTGCGATTCCTATAAACAATCGGAAATTTGATAATTTGGAAGCAAGTTGCTACAAAAACTTATAGTTCTACGAAATAAATTGCATTTTAGTTTATTGTGTGCTAGACAAGTCATTAGAACTTTTACGGAGAGAACAACTGAGCATTATGCAACAATTGGGAGCATCTGCATTTTACACGGTAGTGCGTTGACATAAACAAGGTGAAGTGGACATATTTCTATCGTCTTGGTTATCAGTATGCCAAAAATTATCAAATCTGGCAGAGATTTGACGAAGTTCTGACAAAAACAAGTTGGATCATTTTTGGCACACCCTGCAGACGTAAAAATAGTTTTAAACTATCCCTAAGTTAAAGGGAGACACACTGTGCCTCAAAATGTACCAATCATGAATAAGCAATGTTAAATAAGCAGAACTGAGTAGGTTACGTTAGCCTGCTAAAAATGCGTGAATGTGCGTAAATTAATGTCTTGCAAGCCAGTGTTAAAAGAAACTAAGTTAGTGAAATAAGTAGCTGCTGTCGGCAAACTGTCGATTGAATGTGACCAATACGCGTACGTAACTAACGGGCATCGATGTCGAAAGAAATAAGTGGTAACGTGACGCGATGTACAACAATAATGTGGCTTTAACGTGCACAATAGCGCCAAAGTAAATAACACATTATACAAAATTTCAGCTTATAATACATTAGTTTATTATATTGCGTTGCTGCGGCATGCCTTCCTTAGTACGACTATTCGCGTATGACAATGAATTTTGCTAATCTAGCTGGAATAGATAAATCGATACATTCGATATTCATCAATGATGCCGCGTGATTGGCTATGGCGGAGATGAGTGACAGCTCATCTAATGTAGTAGCCGCGTGTACCACCCAGTAATTGATTCAGCCGTTGCTAATTTTGCCATCGATCTCAGCCTAAACCGTAGGCGAACTTTGTTCAGCGCTAGTCGCACGCTCGTGCTGCGTCAAGATGAGCGACAGAACGCTGCAACTTGTTCTCCCGTGTGTCGCCGGCATTAACGTCATGTCATCACCGGCCTGCGGGGTTGGTGACAGCTGACGCATGGGCTGGCCGACCGCTTGTCGTCGTCGCCGCTGCTTATAAAAGTCGTCGTCGGCGTATTGAAGGCTGAGTCGTTTCTTGTCGCTGAAACCGGCGGCGAATGCTGAGAGATGTCTGGTGCCGACCAAGCGTCGCAGGCTCGCAGAAGACTCGAGTTTCAGAAAAGCTACAGCTTGGAGGTAGATAATTCGTTATTATTATGACTAGCACCATTATTATTGCCAGAAAAGTTTCCGCCTTACGAGCGGGTCTACTCCGTTGTCCCGCAACTCAAACCCCTGCCCTTAGACTGTCCGTGGGAGAGGAGGTGGGAGGCAAGGTGGAGGCGCATCTATATACCTGAGGCCCAAAGACTCAAACGCTGCGATCGAGTCAGCAACCGTGCAACACGGAAGGCGCCAGAGCGTATGACAGACATGACAGTCAAACAGACCGACAAACAAACTTTCCGCGCGTTATAGTAAGATGATATAATTACGATGATGCTGATGTTGATGATTAATATTTTGTGCCCGCCAGCGCAAAGCTCGCAGGCTGAAATACTTAATCTTCTGTTGACCAAAATATCTCTAAACGTAGAACGCACATCACATTTTTAACTGAACCAGAGCCCAAAGTTTATTTATGTTTAGTGCGATCTCAAGAAGAATAAATTTAGCTGAAAAACTTGCGATCCGATAACTTAGTTCTTTTTGCTACAATTTTGTTCTATTGTCGGTCAAAAAGCGAAGGACCACGTACTAACAAGATATGTTCAACATGTAGGAAAAATTGCAGTGCTGTTTCGAGCCTGAGCTATTTCAAAACAGCATTAACGGACATGCTGCACAGTGCGTCAACTAATCGCGGATGTTGTAAAAATAACGGATTATGTTTTTGAATGAGAACATCGTTTTGTCAATTTTTTAAAAGTTTTTGTTGTCACAATGCGTACGAAAACTTACAGAAACTAACGTTGCTGACAGAATGTACATAACATTACCGTTAATTCAAATTGTGGTCTTGAAATTGAGCATTACGTGCATTTGAACGCGCACGTGGGAAAGTTTACTAAGCCGCTCTGTGCAATTTTTTTTCCGATTATGATAATTAATTAAATCTACGCAATAAATTTATACTGTTAGATTGTTTTGAATATGACATAACACACTAGGCCTACACTGTTGAATGTTTGCTACACGTACGTACTTATTTTAAACAGCATTTTTTTATTAACATTTACCAATTGTCTGTCAATGTCGTTGTAAAATAATTTAAACATTTACCGATTTTAATTTCGATGGTTTAGCGAAATGTGGGCGAACAGTAGTGTTGCGATGGTCTGGTGTGGAAAATGTCGAGATCTAATGCAGAGGCTTCGCGTGTACGGTGAAAGTTGCCGTTACGTGACGTCATTATGCAGCGTCGGCGTCGGCGCCCATGCGAGGCCGGAAACGCAGAACCGTGACCGCCATTAAACCGGAAGCACTCGGGATTGCCGTGGGCGGGACGGGACGGGTGGACCAAGCGACCACCGGAAACCGGAAGTCACGTAGTCCGGCTGGTACTATAGTTAGTTTTGCCACCGACTCGGATGAGACGAAATGTTCTGACACTATGGGAGTGTGACGATGAACGCATGCGTTCGTGGCACCCTATATACGCCCCACAGCAATCAACTCAACTTGATACCACAAAATGATTTTTATGTAGGCTTCAGATACCACTAAACATAAATGTGAAAAACGTTACAAAAATTTTTAAAACGCTAATAAACGTAAAAAAAGTGGTAGAAATAAAAAAACCGTTTGAAAACGTCAGCCCTAATTTGTTTGACTTTTTACCTAAAATTTAGTGTTGTAAGTGCAGATATCTAAAATTAGAGAAAAAAGTAAATTTTATTCAATTCCAATTTAACCGTGCGGTCATAAGACTTAGTAGCACTAGACTAAGTAAATAAACTACCATCACTATAGTTTATTAATTCGTTTCACTGGCTTAAAAAATGATTGCCGACATTTTTGGAAAAATCTTCAAACATTAGTAAACGTTTTATTCAAATAAAAAATGTTCAGAATATGAAAAAACGCTAAAAACGAAAAAACCGTGGCAAGAATAAAAAAAACGTAAAAAAGTTTTTTTGCATTTGTGCCAATAAGCATGATTGGTTGCTTATTTCATGACCGAATTTTGTCGCCTATCTTTCGCTGCAGTGTCTGGAGTGTTATAACAGCCCATAATCTCACTTCACTCAAACGCGGCAACCGAAACGTGGCTCGGGTCTGTGTACAGCACCCATCCTCAGGCAGAACTCACCGTCGATCACTGCCATAAAGTAAGTACGTTTCAACACGGTCTGCCGTGTAAAGATTCTACTTAGTTTCGGTGCTCTGGAGTTTCTGGTGACGTTAGCCTCAGTCTCGGATGCAGAGCATGCGTGCCGGAAAGATTCGGGGAACAGCACTGCAATAGCCCTGCTGCTGCTGCTGCTGCTGCTGATGATGATGATGATCATGCCGTTCCGCTTGACTGGAGTCAAGCGTGGTCGACAATAAATCAATCAACTTGTCGGAAACACGTCTACCTGTCGTCATCATCATACGGTAGCCGGCAGCAGCTTTGATCGCACCTTTTCGCAATACGTTCTAGAAAACTTTGCGTAACTTCTGTGGTTCTTGAATTCGTTATCAGATGACTTCGTCCGATATTGTTCGATTAGTTTATTTTTGCGTACAGATAGTTCAAGTAATTTTTACTTACAGTTACGTAGGTGTTGGACCATACGCTGCGAGCCTGTGATAAAAGCGTGCGTTTTTACGCGCGAAAGCAGCTACTGCTTTCAGCGCGTCTTAGCCATCGCAATTTTGTCTGTCTGTCTGTCTGTCTGTCCTTCACACGGGTAGATCAGTCAAAAACGATGCGAGCTAGGATCACCAAATCTTCACCATCGGCTGCCGGGAAGACACTAGTTTCAGAAACCGTAAAGCTTTTCCATAAATTCGAAGAGGGTCACCTCGAACATCAAGGGCGCTAAATGAGAGGGGGTGGGCAAAATTTGCTGATTTTTGGCCAATAAGTCGCTGTATTTTAGTAACGGTGCGAGATAGGGCCTAGGTTACTATTAATCACTAATAAGAAGTCGTACACTGGCTCTCGATT
>Ga0056128_1002949_pt1 | contig 20565 bp, 13 predicted proteins | sample WorMetLIZISLAND2_FD_71113 | JGI IMG/M metagenome (GOLD analysis project Ga0056128, IMG submission 71113) | Marine gutless worms symbiont microbial communities from Max Planck institute for Marine Microbiology, Germany - Olavius geniculatus... ... | reverse complement strand
TCGCAAAGTAACACATGCTATTAAGTGCTGATTCTCTAACGATTATTTTTGTCAAAATCTATTGCTATTGAACCAGGACTGTTGGAGTTATTGCAAAAGGTAGCAGGGGTCCGGTTTTTTAGACACAGTGTAAATACAAACATGCTGCTTATCATAACAAGCACTGGTAACAGGCTTTTTATATTTATCAACATCGATGACATTAAACGACACTAAATTCCCAAAAGAGGTGTTTTAGTAAATTTTTCCGCAATTTTCGGCTGCAACGCACATTTCAAGAGTGACTAGCGACGAAATGCCTGAAGACAGAACAAGACAAGCTGCATATGCCTATGAAATTTTTAGCATAAACGCAGACTTTAGCAGTCCAAGTGCCGACCCTCTAAGTTCAAGGAGGTTTGCGCACGCCAGCGTCAAAAAGGGGTACCTTTCTAAAAAGTGGCCATTTTACTGATACTGGCTCGTCTAGCATGAAAACAGTATCAGATAAACACAGACATCCTACTTTATCATAACAAACACTAGTGACAAGTTTTTTAAGGGTGTCAACATCGATGACCTTGAATGACCTTAAATTCCCAAAATGAGGGTTTTTAGTTAATTTTTCGCGATTTCTGGTTGTGACACACATTTTAACAGTAAATTGCGCCGAAATAGCTGGAAATAGATCTGGACAACCTGCGTATGAAATTTTCTGCATAGAGCGTACATTTTAGCGATCTAAGTTTCGACCTGTTAAATTCAAAGAGTCTTCCTTGACTCAAATTTGAGGCCTCAAATTTGAGTAATCTTTCAAGGCGCCTTATTACTTTATTGCATGCTGTACGCTGATTGCCAAGGTGGCAGGACCGTTGTTATCGCGCGTCACGCGAACTTTTCTCAAACTACTTGTTGTTGCTCTGTAAGTTACGCACCTCAAGATTAGGGGTATGCACCACCCATAGACCAACGCAGTGCAACAGCTTGCAGACCAGCTATATACCGGTAGACAGACGGGCCGCCATACCAGTCTATAACACCAGAGTCGCGGCTGGCTACGGGGTGATGATTGTAACGACAAAAAAGTCACTCGACCTGCTTAATAACGTTCTCTATAGTTAGTACGCATTGACCGATCAACGATGATGGTACGGTAAGTCTTTGCATGACTGGACTTCAGCATCAGAAGTATCACATCGTTGCATTTAGCCCATCAGAGGTCAATTTTAACTTTATGCGCTGTATAAATTCGCGTTTTACTTACTTACTTTACCACAGCCCGTGTGGACAGTCAGCGTAATCTGTGTATATACAACAATGCACAGACAGCGGCGTTCACGGTAGCGAAGGTCGGCCAAGAAGAAAGTGGTTAGACGAACTATGCACTGGCGGTTACCTTCCAGCGTCGTCGTCGTCATAACGCGGCCACGGGTGTCGACTTCCGGTCCACGTGACTGCCTGTATCCACCAATCACCGTCAGCGCTGCGTCGTCGGTGACGTCAGCTGGGTCACGTGATGCCGGGCGCAGCACCGTGCGCCGTCGACCGTGCATCCGCAGCAGAACGACATAGACGTAGATGCCTGCTAGCAGTGACGTCATCAATATGGCGGCACAGATCCGGCAACCACCACGAGTCGACCTCGTGCTGCCCACGCAGTTGCCGACGCGTTCCATGCTACCGACTTCTATCTATTCTTACGTATCACATCCTAAACAAAACCATGCACGAAGGTATATCGTTATAACTTATAAAGTCAAAAACATGTCGCATATTGCAACTGCTATCATAAATTTGAAGTCTAAAATTGTGACGAAAGATTGAGTTAATTTATTTTACAACATTGTGTTCAAAAGTCAAATTAATATAGGATTGATATAATATTATAGTAGGGAATCATAGAATTAAGCACGAAAACGTTAAAGGTTTAACGAGAAGCGTATGAATCAGAGATCTTCAGCTTATCTGCGCACTCCTTCCAGGGCTGGAAATTGTCTTTATCTCTAGCGCGTCAAGTATTCAGTACCAATGTATCGCATTGGATAGGCTTACGTGTTCTTAAAGCCTACACGTGTCGCACAATACAATCATGCAGCTGTGCAGCTGTTCGCTTTGTTTAACTGCGATTCGTTGTGCGGAATCGCTCTTGCAGCGCATGCGATTCCGACTATTTCTACACATTTTTTCGTTGCGTAGTCTGTCTGTCTGTAGTCTGTCTCATTCGTGCAACCTGCCTAAACCGTTTAACCGATTTAGATGGCATCTGGCAGGTAATACTTGTAGGGTCCAATGATCGACTGTTGTGTTAGACACCCAAGAAAAGGGAATATTTGGGAAGCTAAGTCCCCCAGCCAAAACATGCAATTGCAAATTGCAGTTATACCGTCAGTCTTATGCTGTCACCTGGCGAATAAAAACGAGGAATTGTTGGACAACGATTCCGTCTTTTGCCAAATTACTTTGATCTTTGTTGTCAAGCAGCTGAACACAGATAGATAAGACGTCAACATTCTTTATTTCGTGCGCTTTGCGATTATGTTAACAAAAATGTGTGGGGTCTGCAAAATTGAGAACTTGAAAACATCTGGTATAGCCTGATGATCTATATAGCTGGTAAAATAGGCTTACACGTTGCACTGAAATTTGTCGCGGTTACGACTACAAGTTTTCGTAGTAATCAACAAATTTCAATAAATTATTACTTAGTGCTTGTTTGCAGCCTTTGTATCACGGTTATATAAAGCAAAACAATTAAACTAGATTTCATGCTATATTAATAAAAAAACGATAGTTTATTTACAATTTGAACAGAGTCTTGCGTGACAGCAATACAAATAAGAAGGCCTAGTTTACTCACCGTTATGCGAGAGCGAGACTGGTCACTAATCTAAGGAAGATGAACCGAAACTAATATAACTGAAGCGATAGAGATGTGTCTGTTGAGTCATTCGACGTACACAGCCTAAAGCTAAGGTATTTCGTCAATATACTTAAGAAAAATTACTAGCGACAAGATTTTCCAGCCAGAGAATCGATCCAACATCAGGTCAGCGGACTGACCAGGCAGGTTGTACAATGTACAACAGACTGAACGTGCATTTAGCACTATTCACGCGCCGACCTGTGACAAAGTCGGGAATGACAGGTTTTCTGGGATCATTACGTCACTAAGAGTTTGAGTTTTTTGTTGTTGCAGACTGGTATTTTTATCGATCTCCTTCTGGCTTTATCATTGTCTGCGAAATAATCTATACGTCTGTGTATACTTGCACAATCACTCGTGCCCTGTCCCCCAAAAAGCGGACGACAACCAGTTCACTATTGGCTGTATTTTATGAATGCTAACTCGAAGTAGAATAATTTTAACGCGGAAACTTGCCGAAGCGCACGTACATGCGGTCTAAATAACAAAGCGACCACGTTTCATCATAACTTAATTTTGGCGAGTTCACTCGGGGTTAATATTTTATCAGATAGGCGTCGAGCAAATCATTTAACGGTGCTAGTTAAAGAATTTTTTTATAATTCGTAAATATTCGATGGCAACAACTTGGTTGGTTACTTTGTAAACCACACCTGTACAGAACGGCCAATAAATTTTTAGTAGACTTCGGTATGCGATGTATCAAACAATGCAGTCATTCAAAGTACATTATACGGATATAGTTTACAAGGATGCTTGTGATGTGGGCTGCAAATGTTGTTAATTATTCTGATAATACTATGAGTAATGGTGATGACAGTAGACCTAAAGGTTAGGTTATTTAAAACCTGCAAGCTTAGGTGGTCTATAACACGAATAGGCCGGTATAGCAATACAAACGCGCTGACTGCAACATAGGGGCCTACACACAGTGAGCCGTCTCCTCATAGCTACCGCACAGGCGCTGTTGTCGGCAATCCATTCTCCCGTCTCTTTCCCCGCGTTGTCACATCACATACGCGTACATGGTTGATAATCCCGACTGCGTCAGATGAGCGTCTGTGTCGTTCGCTGGCTGGTGCCTGCTAATCAAAGTCATCAGACCAACCGTCACGTCTTGAGCTCTGCACTGCTGCTGCTTAGCTGCTGAAACCGCCAGATACGACAACCTCGTCGCTCCAAAGCAAATTCCTGCTAAGTCTCCGTCCGTGCAGGACGCCAATGCCAGTCCGACGACTTTTGTGCGGCAGAGTAAGAAGCAGGCAAACCAACGATTCAATCTGAGACAAAATCTCTCTCAATGGAACGAACTGCAACAGAGCAGCACAGCAGACGCAGTCCGAAAATATTTTAAAGATAGGTAGGACCAGGATTTCATATATTTTACAGCCATAAAATGCAAATCCATTACAGAAACTAAACAGTCCGGCAGCAGTTATATTAGTAATTTCTTCTCGTGGGGATTTTATAGACCAGGGGCAATTGGACCGGGCGAGGAAACAAAATATTCCACAGTCCTATAAGCGCACGCTTATAGAACCGCCGCTACACAAATAATGGAGGTTGTCTGGCCTACTTTACAGCCTAAGCCACATTATGTTGGCAAGGTACGATGTCAATAGAAGTGAGAGCTCGGGTATAGCGCACGTGTCAGTAATGACAAAGTCGTGGAGCGACACCGTGTCAAAATGCTACAGGACGGCACAGCATCTCTGTCTTGTTGGCAGTCATTGATTCTAAGCACGTTGTCATTATCAGGCACCGCGCCACAGGAATGGCCACTACCGTGTCATAGCCATAGCACTATGACTATAATAGCCATGGCACGATTGGAGGGGAGGGGGTACTTTGGCCACGAATAGCGTTGGCCAGAGCACTTCTTGCACTAAATTATTTTGTAAGACCTACTCTACATTTTGTGAATGTTTGCAGTTGAAAAACCATGTCAGATGTTACGATTTTGAATATTTGGTTATGCAGGAAACCGCTTGGCAGTAACATTTGTGAATGAAGTGCAGCAAAATGATTCGCTTATGGTGTCCTACTGGGGAGGCAAATGAAACCCTTTCTTGTTTGATGCGTGGCCATGATGATATCGCTTCTGAAAGCGTTTTCCGCCTGATCATCGTCACAATCGTCTAACAGCGACTCCATTTAAACGTAAGCCTGTATTATAAAGTCAAAAAAATCGATCCTCGTTTCTATTAGCCAGGGAACAGGAGCAATTTGGAACTGCATATTTAGCTGGAAATTTAACCCCAAATATCCCCTATCCCTAAGCGGCCAGAGATCCCATCTAAAACAATAATGTCATTGGACTCCACACGTGTACCTCCCTAATCGCATCTAAATCCGTCAAACATTTCAAACGGGATGCACGAATGTGACAGACGACCGACAGAGAGACAGACCACGCTACGAAAAAAATGTGTAGCTATAGGCGAAATCCTTTCTCTACAGCGATTTCGCCCAATAATACTGACGTACATGTACGTATGCTCAGGATGGGAATTTCAAAAGCTTTTGATAAAACGACAGGCTTGTTACAGTCAGGACGTCAACTTGTTGCGGACGTGTCGTGTACGGTACAGACGAGTCTGCAACGTCAACGAAAAAATATTAGGCAAGTTGGCAATTTGTTGCAGAGTTTCCACGGCGACGTCGTACATATCTGAGGCCGTTATTATATGTCAAATAAATGCAAAAGTCATTGGGCATTGTGCACCGTTTCCGAGAACATGTTACTTTTTGGGGAAAGAGTTTGCAACTGGGAATTTAAATTGCAACCCTCAAATCACTTCTTTTCATGGAGGATGGAGCGCCTGCTTCATACAGTGTCACTTGAATTACAGGATCGTCTTTGACAAATGAAATTTCTTTTTGTTTAACAGTTTTAGTTTAGAATGGTGCACAAGCGTGACGACGCTACGGTAACGTCCGTTGCAATAGCCGCCTAACAAAACATTTGTAAAATGTTGCAAATCATAAGCCACTGCAACACTGCAATCATCCATGAAGATCTGATGTAGACATGCAACTCAATTACTAGAGTGGTGCGAACCCGGCCTCGTGAGTTCAGCAGCAGCGCATTGTCTGTCAGCGATGTGGAGATAGGCTGAGTGCAGGCCGTATACCCATCCGATGGGAAATCTACGGTATACCAGCAGCATCGTGTTTGACAACGCGGCGACGCAGCAGCTGCAGCAGCAAATAGAGCAGACCATGGCGCCTCCGCACGCTTCACTTTGCTAGTGATGACACCATCGACAACGTACTACATCATACGGGCTGTAGTGAGGCATCAATGTTGTTGTGTTTAATTCAGTTTGAATTCGAAGTTCTTTGAGTAATTCTGCACTGCGTCATAATTCGAACTCGAATTCTTCTGTCAACACTCAACAGATGTGATTAATGATAAAAAAAGCAAGCAAATGACTTAGCAAATTAATCGCAGAATGCAAAAAAACATCATGAGTGCTCGTTAACTGCACAAAGTGAATAGTAATGAGCTAATTCATACAATATCGAGCAACTGTGACATTTCGTCATTTTTGCACGTTTTGGGCAACAGTGAACATCCACTCGTCAGTTTAGCAAAACGTGAATGACGCTTTCAGCGGTGCTTGTGCGAAAAAGTATACGCAGCAGTCAATAAAAACTAATGATAATTTCTGTATAACTGTATAATTTTCTTTCACAAATCAACCTTATAATTTTAGCTTTGTTAGTTAGCTTTAGATCTACAACATGCTTTTCCGAAGAATTGTGTCATGATAAAGTGCAGACTGGACTGGTGTGGTATATTGAGTAGCATCGACATTTATATGGAAATATTAACATTTTGACCTAGACGCATCACTACTGTGCGAGTCACTTGGGAGGTCGGCGTATAGGCCTATATATCGGATGGATCATTGATGGTGTTGTGAAGCGGCTTGTGACGACACGATGACAATCCATGATAATTGCATTGCGACCACACCCCACAACAGATGCACTTCCAGCATATAGGCCTACCGTATCTATTCTAGTCCTGCAGTGTAGTCATAATTCGTATATTTTTATTACCATCGCTTTTTATGTGAGACCCCTTTTAGAAAGATGTTTTGTCTCCGTGCAAGCGTAGGAGTGTAAAAACAAAACACATGGTTTAAAGATCTGCTACAATACGTATCGATATTTAAAAATATTCATAATATTATTCAAAAATGTATATTTCACTGACACACAGCGGTGAATTTTTAACAAAGTGTTCATTAGATATGTTTGCACCTTGTAAAATTAAAACATTTAGAAACCAACATTAATTTTCACGAAGAAATGTATAGCAATGCGTTCGAGATGTGGTCGTTTTTAATGATTAATGATTTGCATATTGTCTCAAACTGTGTTACTAAAAAATCTAGAAAATAGGTCGGTATCTTTTGACAACAACTTAGTAAACCACTTTAAAAATGTGCTAAAGTTGCAAATTAGGCCTATCTATTAGGCTGGAAGATTTGCGTGTTTAATAATAAATGACTAATTGGGCGTTGAGCGTCACACCTACAGCAAACTGTCTGTTAGGCCTATGTGCACGCCCAAGCGGCCTAAGTATGACAGCAAAGAAATGTTTTGTACGGCGTATTAATGGCTCACGCCCTCCCGCAGCGTACCAACGGGCACAAAGCCTCAAAAAGCCGAGCCTATTCATCGTATTCACGTAGTGTTTCGGTCAGGTCGACAGTACAGTTAGAACCTGTCTATATCGGAGAAGGCATACGTGAACGAAATACGGCCAATGCTGACTTCGAGCCGAAGACTGCGACTAAGTAGACCTTGTCTTCAACGCTTAGTCCGGTCTCAGTAATAACGTCGGTATTTGCTATCGGAATTCAGACGTGCACGTTGATGGTTAGTGGTTAGGCGAAAGTTTGTCGTCAGTTGCACGTCACAGCACTTTGAGGAAGCCGTGTCAGTCTGATAGCAATGGAGAAGCATAGTTGTGAGTGTCAACGACGTTATGGCTCGATCAGCCGGCCGCCAACGTTCAGACGCCATGTCTTTCTCCTGCAGCTGATGCTGCTTCTGTTCTTACTGTCGTCTGTCGGGTCTTTGCCCATCTTCTACAACAAACAGGCTGTGGTACGATCAGTTTTCATGTCTCAAAACTGTATGCAGTATATACATTTGCTTTCGGTTTCTACACGTTTGTATATTGCAATGTATATATTTCCTGTAGACGGCGCTAGTAAAACAATGTTGAAAATCGGTCAGTATTTTATAAAGCGACGACAGAAACTTATTCAGAGACATACTTTTTCGAATCACGCACGCTCTAACAGTTGAATGTAGCCGTATGTTTATTTGTGGAATCAGGAATATCTGCGACACTATGGATATTTGACTTTCAGGAATACACTGGCTCTGTCCGATCGAGTTCCTGACCCACAGGTTGATCTCTCATCTGCTATCAAACGATTTCAGCGGTTTGCCGGATTACCTGTGACAGGTAGGTATTATTCTATTAACTAACGTTAATTAATTTATTGCCCTTTAATTCCAGTTGATTACACGCATGTTTTTGATTTTAAAAGACCTAATTATTGCTCAGCAATAGTTTCAACTTCATATATTGTAAGACACAAGGAGAGTTTTATTATGTTGTGCGTTTTTTTCCAAACAAAACAGTTGAATTTTTTTTTCATTGACTGATAGTCTACTGTTGACACACTAGCTATCAGAAACTACCCACCCACGATCAGCAGATTATCCAGTCGACCCAGATAATCGCAACGTTCATGACAAGCAAAAATATCTGTTTTTATTTTGTCATTGCTTGTGTATTTTCGTTACGTTTGCTTTTGTGTTTTGTACGTCGACTGTACTATACTTCCAGTAAGAATAGTCCTACTAGAATAAAGCTTCTGAGTGAGGATGTCGTGCTTGATGACGTAAGGTGTGGTGTATAATGTGTCTAGGTGTAATTGACAGTCAAACATTGTCAAAGATGTCGGTCAGTAGGTGTGGTGTATCGGACACTGGCAAAGACGTCAAGCCACGTCAGCGACACAAACGATTCGTCAAAGCAGGCACGCCATTATAATGATGTTTGCCTTTTATTTTCTATACGAAATAGACTGTGCGTGGTTAAATGTAAAATGAAACGTTACGAAAATACCCACCAAAAACAATGTAACCACGGTCAACATTAGCCCCCCCCTTTCCTACAAGATTTTAATTTTACATGCATGTAAGTCACGGACTTTAAGTGAAAAGGTAACGGTGATCAGTAAATAAGTAATCATGAACAACCTATAAGCTCTTTTTTGCAAAAGCTACACAGAAGCCTACATCGCGTCGTAAATAACGCACGTGCGATGACGGTGATGTGATGAAGATGACAATATAGTAACAACAACAAACAAAATTTGGTTTATAAGCTGACATTTATTTTTCCACCAAATTCCTCAATTTTTCCTATCTGTTTCTGGTCTATACTTTCATTCATGATCCCATTTTTTTCTTATTAGTTTTTTTCTTTGTTACTTTTTTCCCCTTTTAATGATTACTGGCTTCCAATTACGACATGATCTCGGAAACAGCTAACAGATTCCAGCAATCGATCAACACTTTTTAGACTTACATTTTTATTACGATAGCACAAATTCCAAAAAAACACTTTTTAATATGCAGTACTTGACACATATTAATTCCGTAGGCTGTCTATAGAAAGTCTTCAACGAGCAAGCAGTGTAGGGTTTCGTTCTTTTCAGTTATATCCGCACCAAGAGAAAACGTTATTACACTGTGTCTTATAAAACATCCCGAACATTTTTGATTGTAACTTGAAGAAGGATTATCGAATTTTAATAATTTATAGTAAAAATATTTTTCAGATAACTGGCCATCAGATCATTATGTAGATTTCCACCTCACTCATTGTATGTTTTTGCAATATTTGGGAAAATCAAAACCAACGAAATATTGCATTTTTACCTAAAGTGGTATTATTACTTAATGTAAATAACCCACAAAACGCATTGTGTTTACATTTTTGACACTTTGGCTGACACTTTATCCAGTTGTTTCGTTCTGTAGTCGCCTACAATAAAATTTATCGAAATGTTGGCCAATTGTGCAATCACAAACATGGAGACGATTTCTTCATTTATTGACAGCAGTATCATAATGTTATGCTTCAGACTAATCCAGATTTCACCAGTCGCTTCTTGAATTCATAAACATTTCTTAACGTCATATGATAAACACAAGACAGTCAAATTTTGTAATCGACTGGCTTTTGGGGGCCACAGATCAGGATAGACGAAATTATCGACGTTTTTTTTATCATTTTAATGCATATTTTGCTTGGTCTGATTTTCCCAGGTAGTGCAGAAGCAGACTTTGAACAAAATAGGAAATTAAACAGTCATTTATGATTTAATAGCCAGTTGTGTCGGAAATAAGTGTGCCACAAATTATTGAAATCTAATAATGAAGTTTCAAGTTACGGTCAATAACGTTGGGGATGTTCTTTTACGTCTTTCAGCGCCACTGAAGTCTTTTTAGCACATACTGGCGCTTTACAAGTCAGATTATTATGATTATTATTTTGCATATTTTAACGCATATTTCGCTTGTTTTTCTTTCCCGAGGTAGTGCAGAAGCAGACATTGGGTGAGGTAAAAAAAACTAAATGGCCATTTAATGGCAAGTGGTGTCAGAAATATTCACACCAAAAATTACGAGAATCTGATAATTTTTGTTCAAACTAGAAATACGTTTTGTCCCATTGCCACGCTATATAGCCTAGCAACTGCGTTTCAGCATTTGACGCTTTTGTGAGCCTGCAGCCAATTTTGTTTTTGAATAAAAACGGTTGGTTACCATGACTACAGGGGTCTTCGGAGGAGAAATTTACATGACACCATTGCATAACCCGGGCCCGAAAATAGGGGGTAGGTGAAAACAGCGTGCAATTATCTTTTGCGGGAGCCGAGTTATAGTCATTTTTGTAAATTCGTTGCCATGGCAACAAGAGTCGGCAGGGGAGAATTTGAATGACACCATCGTAAAGCCTAGGTTTGAAAATAAAAGGGTAGGTGCAAACAGCGCGCAATTATCTTTTACGGAGACCGTGTTATACCGCTTTAAAATTTCCATTGGCCTAATGCAAAATTTTGCAACTTTTGAATGGTTGCTATGGCAACAGCGGTCGACAGGGGGTAAATTTAAATAACATCGTTAGATTGTCCGACCCCGAAAATAGAAGGTAGGTAAACACAGCGCGCAATTGTTTTTACGGAGACCGAGTTATACCGCTTTGAAATCTCCATAGGCCGTAATGCAAATTTTTTTTTAAATTGGCGTAAAATAGGGAAACGAGTTATCAGATTTTTTTTATCCCAAAAAACTTAATCTTACTTTTTGGGCCCCGAATCACTGTGCAAAATTTCATCAAAATCAAATCAAAATTGCGGCTGTAGGAGTGTTTACAGACAGACTGACAGACTGACAGAGAGACGCAAGTGATTTTATAATCTGTCCCATGCTATGCAATGGCACAGATAATTAGAATCGAAAATGTCCGGGATGTTTTTTGAGACACAGTGTAGTTGGTATGGCTGTAAACGTTTTAGAGTTGCAAGAAAACATAAATCGCAGGCACAGACACACGTATGCGCATGCGCACAAAGTTTTGTGACTTTTGTGATGTTGTTTGTGCATCGGTGACATGGTGTCAGTGTGGTACACAGGTCCGCCGTGGCCGTCGACCAACCTGAAATATCATTTCATCAACTACACTCGCCACCTACCGACTTCAGTCGTGCGCAACGTCGTCAGAACGGCAGTCCAAGTCAGCAAATCTCGTAATAACACTAACAAACGGACAGGGAGCTCCTGTCAGCTCCCATTTCCCTGCTTAGATTTCGGAAAAAGTCATCCCGGAAAGAAATGGGAAGGGTAAAAGGTAAACAAAGGCAAACTGACAGAGAAAAAACAGGGAGAAAGAGACGAGGGAGCTTGCATTTTTAAAAATAATTTTATGTGCTTAAGTTGTTTTTTAGTCACGTTTTTAAAGTGCATTGCATCAACCTGCTTCCTGTTGACTTTAGTTTTTGCCGAAAAAAAGTGTTAGTCTACATTAAGTTTTGCATTCATTCGGCAATACCCCGTTTACACGATCGAGCAAACGTTTAGCAAACTTCCAGCAAATGTATTCAAAATGCACGTGCTAATTGCTCGACGTTTGCTGGAAATTTGCTAGACGTTTGCTGGACGTCTGCTGGAAGTTTGCTGCTATATGCTGTAATGGACGAGCCTGCTCGATGTTTGCTGGACGTTTGCTGGATCGTGTAAACGGAGTATAAATAAAGCTGCGCAGAACTGCATGAAAGTTACTTCACCATATTCTGAAGATCGACGTTCGTATGTTTACCGCCATATCACGGCCTACGCTGTACAACTTAAAGACAACTTTAAGACTGTTTAGTTTTAGTGGAAGTGATTAGTGAGATTTCGGTGCTGATTCTATACTAGCTCTGATTCGGTAGCAAGTTTATCAGCAGCTGTGAGTAGAAAGAAAGGTCTTGAGAACGAAAACTGAAACGCAAACACTGTTATCGTGCAGCGGCGAGATATTTGGTATTGAATGTGCAGATGTGGAGCAGCGCGTCGCCACTGACAATCACCGAGACACAGCAGTCGAACGAAGCCAACATTTATCTACAATACGCGACGCGACACCACGGCGACAACTTCCCGTTCGACGGCAAGGGCGGTGTACTGGCACACGCGTTCTACCCGGACCATGGAGACTTGGCTGGGCAAGTCCACTTCGACGACGCGGAGCAGTGGTCGCACAAGAGCCACACCGGTACGTCGATGTCAGTAACTTCACGAGCGAAAAGTCTGCTATCAACGACCGAACGATTCATGCAATAATACGCAATAAGACTTAACAGTCAGTCACTGACATTCATTTAGGCCTACTGACAAAAACTGTTGTAATAAACCAACAGCTAGATGTAGCCTAAACATGACAAAAAACTCAGCTGTCGCTAGGGTGGGCCGACCGTACTGGTTGTCACTGACCTTTAAGGTTATCCAAGGTCGATAATTTTCATGTCATTTGAAAGTCAATGTGCCATTTTCTATTAGTGACCAATAGCAACCTAAACCCTATCTCTTACCGTTTCCGAAATATGGACAGTTTTTTTAATTGAAAACGCACATTTTCCTACCCCCGTTCATTTAACTTCCAATTTCAAAATGTTCCTCTTGGCGTAAATTGCTGAAATTTTGCATGCCCGAGGTTAAAACACATAGCTAATTACTCGAGTAAAAAGTTTTCCTTCAAGCCTTACCCGTCAGCCACAGTACATCCGTTACAAAAAGACAGACAGACGACAACGTCGACATAGGGTCGACCTTCAAGCTTACAGCTGAACGGTCGGTCGGCCCAAAAATCAATCACTATCCATTAAGTTTAAGTCTGAAAAACGTAGACTTTTTTTCATAAAACGATTACAGCAAAAGACAGTGTAGTTTATAGTTACCATTTTATTTTGGAAAAAAATATTTCTTGAAGGACTGAGTCCGTCAAATCCTGTCTGCATACGCCGCTCGATATAGAGCTGGTCATAATGAGTATTGTGTTTGTTTGGCTTGTTTCCACACCAGGTACGAATTTACTGCAGGTGACGACGCACGAGCTTGGTCACGCGCTGGGTCTTGGACACTCCAGTGATCATAACTCCGTCATGAACCCTTTCTATAACGGCTACAACGCACAATTCCGGCTCGGAACTGACGACATTCTGGGCATCCGATCGCTCTATGGCAAGCGCTTAGCTGATTAATTCGTGTTGTTATTTTCTTTCCTGTGTTCCGCATAATGACTACGAATGTGCGTCAAACGTGCGTGTAAAAAGGAAACAGTGTTTCTGTTAAATAAAAGAACTTTCGCTTTTCTCTGTTGATTTTTAATTGATCAAATATGGCTAATCTGAAGCAGTATCGTAAACTTGAAAGTCATGGTCTGTCGCCAGATACTTACGAGATGATACTCACCTGTCGCAGTGGATGAGTCTTCTCGTCAAAGATCAACAGTCGCTGACGATCTACTGAACTGTGAAAAAAAGTGAATTCTTGTGGTGCGTGTCTTGTCGACGTCAGCATCAGTTAGGCCTAGCGAAGAAAGCACGGTTAATTGACGGCACCTTTATTGCACCAGTGAAGTCCGCTCGCGATCTGGGCATCTACGTCGATTTCGATCTGCTGATGCGGACCCACGTTCAAGGCGCAGTTTCAAGGTGCTTTGCCGTGCTACGTCAACTGCGGCAGACTCGTCGCTCGGTGCCGACCGACACGTTCAAGACGCTGCTGGCTAGCTTAATGACTGCTAATGAGTCTCGATTACGGCAACAGCGTGCTGGCCGGTCTTCCGGTCCACCTGGTCCGTCGACTGCAGTCGGTGCTAAACGCGGCTGCGAGACTGACGTATCATTTCCGTCGATCGGACCACATCACTACTCGCTTGTATGCCTCTATGCACTGGCTGCGCGTGCCGTAGTGAGTCCAGTACAAGATCGCAGTTCTTCATCTACAAAGTCTTACACGGACTCACGCCGGCATATCTTGGTCCGTTCAACTACGTCGCAGACATGCTCAGCCGCCGATTTCTCCGTTCTGCTACCACCAACCGTCTGACAGTGCCTCCGGTCAAGTTGACAACGGTCGCCAACCAACCGGGCTTTCTCGGTTGTCGGCCCACGGACCTGCAACGATTTGACAGACGACGTGACGTCTGCCAAATCGTTATCCATTTTTCGTCAAAATTCACCACTTTACTAGATTTTTTGTTCTATTTCCTGGACTACATTTCAACTGATCTAGTGGACCTCCATTACTGCATTACTTAGGCTACTTTAAAAATTCCGCATTGATTGGCTGATATCGGTGTGTTTGTTGAATACAGCATCGGCGGGTGCAGTGACCGAGCCAAAAGCGGATGTTACGGTAGCCGCGGTCACTTCCACCGCTCGACCTGGAGTCCAGTTGTGTCGCGATGCTACCGTTGACGCGGCGACCGCTTTCAACCTTACGACTTACTTCTTCAAAGGTTTGCTGCAATGTAATTTTTGTAAACTAGCACAAAATAGCTTAATTATTGAACAATAATAAATTAAGAGTAAATTCTTGGTGTCTTCTGCGCCAGTCTCTTGGCTCGTTTCTGTGATCAACTAGCAGCTTCCATGGCAAACGACCACACATTTGTGTATTTTATTTTACGCCTGTATGTGTAGGATTGTCTGTGTATGTATTGTAGGAACATCTTACATTGTGGTGGATAACAGCAGCGGTCTGCCTACAATCCGGAGTGGCTATCCACGGCCTCTCGGTGCCGAATGGCCGTCACTCAGACATGTCCAAAGACTAGACGCAGCTCTTTACGTACTCGCAACGTCCGACGATACGGCGCACTTATATCTCTTTATGGTATCTAACAATACTTATATTAATCTGTCAGTTAAAAGTTACTGAAAACATCTTACAGAGAGATAGCGATATAAGACAACGCAGAAATGTGCACTCTGTGGAGTACGGTCTAGCAATATAGGCTAATACAGTAATACACCGTGTCTCAAAAAGCAAGCCACTTTTATTTTTTGGCCAGTTTTAATAATACTTGGCCTGCAACATCAAAAAGAAACTTGACGTGAACAGTTATAGTTTTGCTCACTTCGCCTTAATACTGTTGCTACACTACCTTGTGAAATGCAGAAGTCGTAGTTTGGCGTTTTATAACAGTAAATTCATAGTGGGTAACATATGCGTCGGCTCAGAAAATCATTGAAAATCTGTCACTTATTTAACGTTAATCGTATTCATTTTAAGACCATACGTCGACAAACTGAAATGATGCATGAACAGTAAGTGAGCTGCTCTGAGACACGCGGTTGATCAACGTGCTGTTGGTGAGTGGCGTCAACGTCCGCCGCTTGCGTTCGTGCTGTAGGAGGACATTTTGAGCACATGCTATAATAAAGATGATGTGGTGTAACACTTATGACTTTTTGATACAATAATTACCAGCGGTGTTTGTCGCTATTTAGTTTATCATTACTGAAATGGTTAAATGATAAAATGCGATGACATATACGAATGTTTATAAAAAAATACACACTAACTAGTGTAAACGGTTGAAAAATTTTTGTACAGGTCTTCGTGGCTCAGAAGCGTCGCCAGACACACGTTGTAGTCGGCTATGTGAAATGTCGTATGTGTAATGTTTTCAGGCTAATCATTATTGGAGGTACAGCAACTGGCCAGTAACAAACCAGCTAGACGCAGGATACCCGCGGCTCATCAGCCAAGGCTTTCCCGGGGTTCCAGACAATCTCGACGCGGCATTTGTCTGGGGCAAACGCCGTCACATCTATTTCGTCAAAGGTACTATAAGCATCAGTCAGGGTGCATGGGAGAATATATGGCTATAGTTAGTAACCGAATTGATTGTCGACCTCTGTAAAAAAAGGTTCAACAATAGGCGTGTTTGCATAGGCTTAGTTAGCTACTTGATTGACAATACGCTGCTGTCCGTGATTGCCTTTAAGATATCTAGTGCATGCTGTTTACACTGGCGATGTCTTGCTCGTGGTTGCTTAACTGAATTTTTCTGCCGACCGTTAAGCTGTAAGCTTAAAGGTCCGGCCCTTTGCTACGGTTGTAGCCCGTCTGTCGTCCGTCCGTCCATCTGTAACGGATGCACTGTAGCCAACGGGTAGAACGTAGGGGAAAACTTTTTACACGAATAATTAGCTATATGTCTTGAACTCGGGCATGCAAAATTGCAGCCATTTACTCCAAGGAAAGCATTTTCAAATTGGGGGTTGAATGGAAGAGAGGTAGGGGAAATGTGCGTTTTCGAACGAAAACTGGCCATATCTCGGAAACGGTAAGAGATGGGGGCTAGGTTACTAATAATCACGAATAGGAAGTGGCATACGCTCTTTCAGATGAAGTGAAAATCATCGATCTTGGATGACCTTCAAGATCACTGGCAACCAATACGGTCGACCCCACCCTAGCGACAGCTGGGCTTTTTGTTGTAATGTGTATTAAGTTTACAGTTTAGTGATTTTTTTAAACCAACCATGTTTGCCATAGGGTTTCAGTATTATCGGTACACGCGCAAGCTAGGAGTGGACGCGGGTTATCCCAAACCGTTAAGTCTGTGGCGAGGTTTACCGATAGACTCGACCGTCAACGCAGCCTTACAAGTCTCAAACTCCTCTACTTACTTCTTTACCGGACAACATTTCTATCGCTTCAACGATGTTGCTTTTAACGTACGTAAACTGTCTATTCATTATCCTGCTGCTACAAACGTAATAATTAGGACATCTTACATTGTTTTGCTTGTTTTCATTTTACGGTAATCACTGGTAGTGCCGTTGTGCAATTTATCATAGAGAAGCTTGAAATATTTTTCAGAGTTTGTAATTTAGTGTTATACAACAGCTGGCTGCAGCGTGCACACAAACAGGAGGTAAAACTTGTATCCATATTTTCATTAAATATTAAATAATGTTTGCTGTTCTTTTACTGTTACATCCAGTTTTAATTCACAGTAAAGCACTCATTACATTCACAGCGTTGGTAGAATCTGTGTGACGATCGTTTTATTGCAAACTTTCTGCGGACTGTAAAAGCGAAAAAAACGTCGTTGGTCGCTCAGCTTTGGCGAAGATATGGACGAAAGTCTGGGTTAGTTTGTTTTTTTCTCACAATGTACATTGGCGTTGCCTGCCTAAAACTTAACTACAGATGATGGTATGTTATTGCTCTGTTGCGAGGGTGACCAAGCTGTTTCGCTGCAGTGGCCTAATTACCAAAAAGTTAGCTTTTTATTCATCGATGGTTATGTGTAATTTAATCGACTGCAATACTGTGGCGGTCGTAGTTCTTTTAGTCGACGATGAGCGACATAGCGGTAGTGTATTTTGTTAACAAAATTTTGCATGACAGCTTAATTATTTGAAATGTCGCTGGTAGATTTTATATCGTGATTTGATAAAACAAATTAGATGCACCGGTAGGCCTGCACACATTTGAGCAACGTATTATACACGTTTGAATGTTTCACACGCTGATTTCATTTTTGATTTATGTAGGTCGACAATCGACAGCCGTTGTCCACCGCGCAACACTGGTTTGGCTGCACTCCGTAGAACCAACTGCTGACGAGTATAATAGGCCTACATGACAACAGGATACGAAAAAGTCACCTACCACTGCGCCTCTGTTATAGACTACGGCTTACGTAAAAAAGTTTAAAGTCATAGTGTAAATCGAAAACGTTAACTATGATTTGAAAAAGCGTTTAATACTATAAGTCCTAATCTGTTTAATCAGAAACGGATTTGATGTGGCTAAGGAAAGTGGAGGGAAGGGGCTTGGCCTATATTTGGAATCAGAGCTTCAGCCTCAGTCCTACAGCTGGCACCGCCACTGCTGTTTATAGTGTGACGGGTTTTCGTTGGTGTTTATTTGATATTCGTGGCAAATTTGATCGGCTTGGTGTTTTTTCTGGCTTTTTGACAACTTTTTAAAGACATACTTTCACGAGTGCTTAAAACAATCATGTAGCCTGCTTACGTTGATTATTCTGTCGCTTAAGACGTGTTGCAGTTTTAAAAACTATAAGTACTGTTGATAACGTCGTTAGTGGCATCAACGAAGTTAATCTACGCTGGGCCCGGTTAGTACTTGGATGAGTGACCGTCTGCGTATGGGTAAACAATCTCGGTATGTAACCAACCACCCAGGCCAACTCAGCTTAGACATCCCCTCGTAGGTGGGCGCAATGAGTACCAGCGAAAGCCGTGAACGTAAACAGGCACACCGCGCGATGCATTAGCCCCCGTATACGTAACCTTGCAGTGTAAACTGGGACCTAGCTGAAGGCTAAGTAAACGGAGATCAGCGCCGTCTAGTGGGCTTTAGGCTCGGAAAAAACTTTACATTGCGTTCTATGATAGTGCTTTACCCAGTTTTTTTACTGTAGGCCTACAACATGTTAGTGACTGCTAGGCCTAGGCCTACCTCTGTTGCTGTTTACTCTGAGATACACTGACAAAGCAAATGCATTTTTTATAGATTCTGCGTTTTGTCTTGATAGATATACGAATATTTTTGGTTACATTTTTATTCAAAAAAAAGAAATTTATTTATTTGTATTTTTCGTTTATGCAGTAAACAAAACGCGTGGCCAAGCGTAGAGACCTGCGTTTGTAAGCTAATGCTGTGAACTTTGTATATTATTTTATTGCACGAGCGCCGACTTTGCAAGTGCAATGAGAGCGCAGTGCACCAAGAGAAAAAGTTTAGTGGATGCATTTCACAACACACTCACATTGTCATTTGTGAATTAAGTTCTAAGCAGTTTTTTCAGCCAAACTATTATCTGCAGTAAAAACTTTTATTTAGGGGCCTATGACCGTCTGTAAGCCCTACCATACAGCCATCATCTAGAAAGCACGTACGAGTATATTTGATTATAGACTTATGTTGTAAGCGACTCGACGCAATATATGCACACTTGATGGAAATGGACAAAACGAAAGACTGGACGAGGTGTCGCTTGGGGGAGATAGAGAAAGAGCCGGGGTAGCACGATCAGCGTCCAGTGTCGTATCACTGTCATTGCGTCTTATCCTTTCTGGCTGCACGTCAGCGCATGGTGTAGCCCTACGGTTGCTTTGTCGCGAACGTGTAAATCCGTCCATAGCAGCTACAGCTGCTGACACTGCTGCTGCTGCGTCATGAAAAGATAACAGAGAGGAATATGCTCAGCTCCCCGCGGCGCTTACGTCATCGCTGCCTCCTCTCTTCGTCCGCGTGATTTTTAGCATATCGCTATTATCGATCGCGGTCGCTCAATATGTGCCCCGCCAGAAGCAAAACAGAAGGGAAGGCAAAGCGCGAAGACACTGAATGAGGAAGTGGCATACGGGCGCATTACTGCCGGTATATGACAAGCATGCAGCTGCTGTAGCCGCTATGAATTCACAAACCGCTTGCTCGGACATAAACACGTTGTGCCTAGCAGAGAAACCAGCTCTAACACGCGGAGGTAGGAACAGCAGCATATAGGAACGAGTTACTAACGCTAGCCGACAGGCCTTACAACAGATCTAAGCAAACGTTATTTATCAATAATGCTTAACATCGTGTAATATGATATCAATATTAAAGCTTGTTTAACTAACATTTAGTTGCAAGAACGAAAGTGATTTCGTAAGAGGCGAAATTGCTGACCAGTGCCTCACAAGCATAGGCAAGTGCAAGTTTGGGCTGGAGGGGGGGTTAACCTCCAAATCTCCAATCGCCTTACATTTTAATATTTAAGCATTTTATTTGTAGGAGACGCTCAGTAGCCTATAGGCCTATCAGCTTCATTTTCCAAAAGGCAGCACCAAAAACTGTATTGGCTGAACGCATTACAATTACATGTTAAGAACTTATAACACAGATGATGATCAAATCCTCGCCTATTGTCACACAAATGATTTCGATGCCACTACATACAGGGTGGCCCAAAAAACGAGGCCACTCTGTTATATAGCTTCTAACTTCAGAAATACTGCTTAGATCTACACGATTTTTTGCACAAA
>Ga0056128_1002948_pt1 | contig 20566 bp, 17 predicted proteins | sample WorMetLIZISLAND2_FD_71113 | JGI IMG/M metagenome (GOLD analysis project Ga0056128, IMG submission 71113) | Marine gutless worms symbiont microbial communities from Max Planck institute for Marine Microbiology, Germany - Olavius geniculatus... ... | reverse complement strand
AACTGCCGAAAATCAACGCACTTGAATCCCGTGGTGACCGACACATAACATCCACCGCCGATATGCTGTCGATAGTTGACTTGCGCATCATCCTCGCTGGCGTTCTTAATCACTTCGTTCACTATTGGAATCGACTTCGTTGAAACCAAGACGAAAATGAGCCCATCTACAAAACAACAACAACAACGAAAGGGTTAACTAAATTGGCGGCTAATAAGCATTATAAAAAAACAAAAAAAACAACAAATTACTTTATTGGTAGCAATGCAAGTTAGTGCTAGAATTGTGCAAAGTGAACGTAAAGGACAGACGTAAAAATATACGGAAAACATGTAGTACGATAAAGAAAAAAAATAAGCTGTAATATTTACCTGTTAGGCGGTAACTCGACGAACTTGTCCACAGAGTCTTCATGTTTGATAGTCACTGTTAACTGCCCTTCCTTCTTCTTAACTGACACTGTTCTATCATCGCTTAGCTGGTACGGCTTCATGATGCTAGTTAGACAACTGCTCGTAAGCTGAATGCGGTGTGATAAGAAACGAGTCGTTTATATAGCACACAATTGCTTACATTAACTAATGTTGCTAGCAGGAGGCTACAGTGCGGGCGGGGTTGCCAGCGCGTTAGCGCTGGCAAGTTTGGCTTGGCCGCGAACGCACAGTCTAAAAATGTGGCCGGGAACGCATAACCGATAAATTTAGCCGGGAACGCATGGTCTAAAAAAGTGAATATTTTTAAAAAATAAAACTGCGACATGACATAGTTGCATCGCTTAAAAGTTGTTACAATTCAGACATGTTTTCTGTTTACAAGTAGTCTAAGTCAAGTTGTCATAGTTGTAAACGAAAAATGCCGACGCCTTAGCGCCAGGTCTTGCGGACACAAGTATGTTATGTTGAGTTAGGCTAGTTGTGTACGGAACATTATGTTCATTTTGCTGCCGTGGTATTTGTATACAAGGAATATAAGTGTGACGCGGACTAGTTGTACTCCCAAAGTGCTTCTAGATCAACGCACATTTTTAGTTTACAACTATTGTAACTGCAGTTGCATTTGTTGTAAAGTAATAATTTGCACGTTCGCGCTTTCGATTTTAGTTTACAACTAATTCAAATACAGTTAGAATAGTTGTAAACTAAAAATATGTTTATGTTAACCGCGCAATATTTGAATACAACTATTGCAAGTGTGACTTGCCATAATTGTAAATTTCATTGTACTGCATTTTGAGTTACATGTTCACTGTTCAGTTTACAACTAATCCAACTAAGCCTATAGTACCTCGCGTTGCGTATGTACTTTGAACTACTTTCGAGCTTCCAAATAAATTATTATTGTGTTTGGCAGCCATACAGTAAAATTATTACGATGCAACTTTAAAAAATTAGCTAACTAGAAATTAGCAGTCAGAGCCCGTAGACCTCCGCCAAGGCCATGTCGTTCGCCAAGCGGCAGCACCATATTCGGTTTGGAAGCGGTTTCCCTTATGCCCCATTGAAAGTAATGGTAACGAAAATTTCAAAGTGATCCAGAATTTAGGATTTCTTCCGGATCACCCCTAAAATTAAATCACTGGTAGTTTTGGTTATTCCCGACTTTCCCACACAATTTCAGAAAGATCTTTCTATAACTTTTTGAGTTATCTTGCTAACAGACAGATTGACAGACAAACAAACAAACAAACAAAATCCGGCAAAAACATAATCTCCTTGGCAGAGGTAATTAAACTAATATAGGCTGAAACACTGTTTATATTGTCCGTAGTGAAATTCGAGGCTATTTTTTATCTAGTATGGCTTAGTATCTCACTACGGATAATATAAACAGTGCCTTTAACATTTTTATGGGTTTTCTTTGTTAACTCGCTCTATATTTTCGTAGCTATTATGTATTTTAACTCAGTAGGCCTACAATCATAAACTATGTTGCACCAGCGTAACTACCAAGGCTATATATATATAGCTATTTTACTTCTAGTTTAAAATTTATGTTAAAAATAATTTTCAACTAAAATTTTTGACTTAATTTTTTATGTGATAATATTAACCAGTAATGTGTATTTTTTAAATTACGAATAATTATTCGTAGTTTTTATTTTGGTTCAATGTTTAGCCCATACATTTATATCTCGCAAACATGCATGCAGGTCACAAGTCATCGTTCAGATACTCACCAACAGTTAATTATAGCAGACCGTCTGAATGCTAGAAGTATACAAACGGATGAGAAAAATAGTCAGCTTAAACAGAAAAAAACGAGATTTTATAACATTTTACAAAATTATAAACTCTAGCTACCATGCACTGACAACTAAATCATACAACATCAGACTGACATGCAAATGTTAATAGTCAAAGTTTTCATCAATGCATTTTACTCAGTACAAGCAAAAATGATGCTGCACTGCTAATCGTAACTACCAAAACAGCTATACAAAATGAATTGCTTGCTCATATTTTAGCCTGGCTGCAGTGCGATTAAACGTCAAAAGACTGCCATAGTGATTAAAGCCCTTTCTTTGTTTTTGTTGCAGTGTGCCTGTAGCCAGTAACAGCACTTTTGTTTTTCAGAGTCTTGGCTGCCAGGCTAAATCTGTCTTTCTTTTTTTGCTGTTGATGCCTCCTGTTCATGCAACTGCGTTTTACTGGCGTCTGAAATATTCTTTCTTTCTAGTGCCAGCGATGTGTAAAAACTGTGATAATCTCTAAGAATTATCAACTGGTTGCACATGTACAGCAAGTCATCTTTTTTCGCCTTGCTAACAGTGCTTTCATTCCCAAGTGCTACTAGAGATGCTGACACTTCATGCCCCGATGCGCTAACAAACAGAACAAAACTTGTTTCGTAGTGAACGTATTTGATGAAAAGCACATGAGGACTTTCTTTATCAGCCATAAGGCATTTTACTTTGTTCCACTCGGGACTTTTTAGGCTCACTGCCTCCTGTAGTTGCTTGCAATAGATTTCACCCAGAGATTTAAAGTCTTTCATCTGGCCTTCCATTTCCAGAACTTGAAAGAGAGCCCACTCTTCTTAGCGGTACTGGCCAGCGTATACCACTGCATCGGTGTATATATATTTGCATGCTTGGAGGCCCTTTCTATGACAGCGTGCATGCTGTCCCATTCGTTCTGGGTGTGTCTAGTTTCTAGATAATAGTGACTTATTTGCTAAATGGGCAAATCTTTGACGGCATGCATATACATTCCCGCTATGGTTTTATTTTTGTTTTGTCCCCCGCAGTTGTCCGTAAAAAATACAAACTTACTGCAATGCTTATTCACCACTTTATCAATTATATATCTTCATACGCAGCTGGCTATTTTGTTGGCTCCTCTTTTCGCTACTCTTTCATGCCACATGTAACATCTACCATCTTTTTTCCACATCAAAAACTGTGAGGTTACAGGTTGCCAACTCCCTTCTGTAGTATAACTGTGAAGACATTGTGTGAGGCGTCGTGAGAACTTGCTGCAGGTCAAAGCATGCAACATTTACTTTGCTGTCATTTTGAGCTCGCAACTTTTCTTGCTCTTTTAGTTTTCTACTCACAGTTTTATTTTCCAAATGCTGCTCGATCTTTTCTTTCATGTCTGCCTTTTCTTTTTCGTTAGACCGATAATATTTCTCGCATAAATCACACTAGTCATTTTTTGGCTTATGCTTTGGCAAACTGAAGTCACTGTGAAAAATTCTGAAACAACGATGCCTTTTTTCAGTGGTAATGTTTAGCTGTTGGCATTCACTTTCGTACATACGATACATCTCCATGAGTGTCAAATTTTCCGGTAGGTATTGCCTTGTTGACGTATGCCTGAATAGTGAGAAGGTACTGTAGGAAATTTATTTATATGATTTCTGACATCTTTTCTCACCTGCTCCAACAATCGGCAAAAGACTGGTGGTTTTCTTTGTTCACGCACCAGGTGACCATTAGTTGTTACTTTGCCCAGAGTTGTCTGGACCGTTTGGTGACTAATGGAAAGTGTGTGCAAGAAAAACGTTTGGCAAACTTGCATGTCATGACCGTCAACATGAAGAGAGTATCTTAAATTTTTTTTTTTTTTTGACTTTTGTTTTTTTCTAGTTATCTTAACATAATTAATCAAGAACTGTTTCTGCAAATGCAAGTTTCCAAGCTGCCAGAACGACGAGAGAATTTGCTCACGTTGTTCTGGTGATATGCGATCATGGCACTTTTGCCGGCATTTTAAGCCACATCCAGGCTTCATTATTTTTTGTCTCTGCACCATACCATTGCGACTAACATACGCTTATCCTGAATTGCGCAATCCCTTTCGTGTCTGGCACTTCCAATTTGATAGATCTTTTATCCTGGACCTTCTACGATTAGCGGTAGGGTTGGGCAGTTCAGCACTGCAGCTAGTCTGGCCATCTGCCGTCTCCGAAACTTTCTCTTTTTTTCTTTGCTGTCAATATTCCAGCTCGACCACTGACCAACTGCAGTCTCGGTAACTTTTTTTGCGTTTTCTCTGCCATCCATATTCCAGCCCGGCCACTGACCAACTCCCGTCTGCGCAGCTCTTTCTTCATATCCTGTGCCGTCCATGTTCCAGCTCGACCACTGACCAACTGCAGTTTCGGTAACTTTTTTTTCGTTTTCTCTGCCATCCAAATTTTTAGCCTGGCCACTGATCAACTCCCGTCTCCATAACTCTCTTACATGCAAAATCGCCAAGACTGTTATTAGGGTCAGCTATATATTCCAGAGCAACCCTTACTGTGTTACCAAATGTTTCTAGGCCTACAGAGGTATGACTGTCTACAATCAAAGATGCAGCCCTAAGTTCGGATACAAATGAACTAGTTGTAGGCCTAGGCCTAGTTGGTGCTGCATCATCCAAACAGCCATCAGATGGTGAAAGCTCAGTAACTTGCTGTTGGCTTTGTGGCTCCAACGGCTTCAGTGCTATCACAAACGTAACATTACAAAACAGTTTTTTTTCACAGGCAAGAAATGATAGCAATTTGGAAAAAAATTTAACCCACCAAATATAAAACCATAAACAGATGTTAACACACTGTCTTAATGCAATCCATTAAAACCGTTGGTTAAGTTGGGTCTGTCGGTAGATTAAAACAAATTAAAGGAAAAAAATCATTCTTACAAAGCACGTTTTTTACATTCTGGTTTTTATTCATGTTACAATAAAAACAGCCAGTCTAAATATCAATTAATAGCTTTCAATAAATCAAAACATAACTTGGCTGGTTCTACAAGCGTCTGTTTTTACTTGATGTGCAAGAAACAAAACAACAGCTTACCACCATTTGTAGCTAGTGAAGCAGCTGCTGAATGTTCATCAGTTGTGTGTTTGGTACCCATCGTGCGGCTGCGAGAGTGCAGCAAATGTTTGTGATAAATTGGTGATAGTAACAGTCTGATTCCGAAAGCCTTGTGCGACAAATATATCAATGTATAAACTGTCGCTTTATATATGCTGGTTTTACTACGATACATTTAAACCTCCAAACAGTTAACATAAATCCATAAATAAGAAGTAAGCACAGTGGCTTCTATTTCCCCAAATTTGGAATAAAAATCGGGCGCAACTTTCCCTCAGTTTTGGGCTGAGGTTTAACCAACTCCTGACTCAAGTTTTTCCCTCTATTTTGGGCTTTGTTCTCCTCTAAAAAAAAGTTTTGTTAAGAGTGTAGAATGCTTAGTAAAAATAAAAAGAAATAAAAAATAAGAGGAAATTTTTTTGTTATAAAAGCAAATTGAAAAAATAAACTAAAGTAGTAAAATAGGGGGAAAGTTTTTAAGGTGTGGTTTGCCCAGTGAAAAATAAAAGACAATAAAAAATAGGGGGCAAAGTTTTGGTCTACAACCTTATCAAAACTCCCCCCTTATTTTTTACTTGGCGCAAGCTACGCCCACCAGGTATAGGGATAGAAGCCACTGAGTAAGCATACGGTAGCACGAAGCATCGAAGTGTTAGCAGGTATAAACAAAAATGTATTTATCACTCAAGACGTTTTGTCTGTGGTGATTAGCTTAGTGATAAAATGCAGAACTTGAAATAAAGAGATGCCGGGTTTGAATCCCACCGTCATAGGTTATTACGGGGCGGGATAACCATTTTGAGCAAGCTGTTTACACCACTTGTGCTCAGGCCAACTCGGGCTTTTATTTTTTGCGGTCGGACAATAAATCAAGTACCAGCTTAATGGCTGTCGTAAAAGCAGGGTGCTTCATTTTTTTCAGGTGACATGAAACACTGTGTGATCCTTACGTACGGAAGGTGACACCCGTAAGGTTCTCTGCAGTGTTGATCATTAACTGTTTACTTATAATTTTGTACCTTTGTATCTTTAGAAATACAACAGCAAAAATAACAAAACTTTAGTGGGCATATAATAATTACATTATATCCACAATAATTATTATTGCTTTACTGTACCTTTCGAGTCTTCTTTGGTGTTAAGTCAAATAGCTTTCTTTAAACAACCGTTTGTTAACTTTCGGTTTAGATGGTTGTTTAATTTCAGAAACCGATAAAGAAGGCTTATTTTGCTTGCCTGGAAAGAACTTGCTTGATTTCTGGCGTCCATAAAAAGTGTTGATTGCAATAGCACTACTGACAATCAATGCAGCTCTGCTAAGATGTTTCTTTTCCTCCATTAGCCTAATACAAATACAAAATCACACATACTATTTCTTATTATATACATAAGTCACAGCACGATATAGGCCTACAATTTCTGGTATAGTATGCCACTTCTACTCCAAAGTAAAAGACGAGACAAAGGCGTGCAACACAACGGAAATTTGATAGTTGGAAATACCTAAAGCTAAATGATGCTTTCTGCCATTTTTTGCCAGACTGGGTTAACCCGCCATTTTTAATTTTTGGCCTTATGGCGCTGCAGCTAGCGCTCGCGTCTAAAATTAAAGCCAGATTCTGAACGCATAAAAATTTTTTATGGTGCACAAATTGAAAACAATCATTCGCAACAGATTATAATTATCAGCTATTCGAATGCCGTACAAATGCTACACAGTAGGCCTTCACTATAGTTCTATAGTCCGGCTCACCTGCCAGTGTACGATGGTTGTCGGCTTGATACTGGATGTCACAAAAGTCGTGAAATCAAGTTAACACGCGAGGACGCATCGCCGGGGATCTCTATGGACTCGTGCACTACTCACGTTGTGCGCAGTGTGCACGTGGACGCGCCAAAAATTTATCTTGCACAGTGTAGGCCTACAGTGTGCGTTAGCTGGCATTTTTGGCCTATAGCGTAAGATAATAATGCTATTGCAGTAGGCCGCTTGTTTCAGCAGCAGGAATACTAAAAGTGTGTCAACTAACACTCTTCAACCACTTACAGCTGTAAGTGCCATTGCATGGCTTGGTGTAGCGCAGTCTTGCATTTATGGGCAGGCTGTGCGTTTACGCCTAGGCTAAATTGCATGATGGTTTTTATGCTGCTATTTTGTCTTGTAGACTAAAACTACAAAATCTCACAATACGAGTGGCTAAAGCTGGTCACCAAACATCGCTGTGACAAAAGGCATTTTCACGAAAACAATGAGTTAGCCTAGTTGTAAACTAAAAACTTTTCAGCATTTTATACCGTGCTGCAGCTAAACTAGCGTAACTTCGGAGATACAATACTTGTAAACTGAAAACCATGGTTATATTTTTATGAAAATTTGTCTACAACTATTCCAACTATCGATTAAGCTTAGTTACAATAATTGTAAACTAAAAACTTTTACGAGTTTCGACGAAGTGCGAACACAGAACTTAGCTCAACTTGAGTTAGAATACTTGTAAATAAAAACCAAATGGATTTATAGGTCTTGCCGTGCTTTACAACTATTGCAAGTAGAGTTGAACTACTTGTAAATGAAATCTTACGAAAATTTTACACTTAAAATATTTCACTTTTTTATAAATAATTTAAAAAATAAAACTTTGATGTAAAAATTACAACATAGTTTGATAAAGCGAAAAATTACGAATCAAACGGTGTAAAAAAATTTATTTTCGACAAAGACTGAGTTAGACTGGTTGTAAACTAAGCCGTCGATAAGAACTCATTTTACAGTTTATTAGCAAAATGCCTTCTCTACAAGAACTGTAGGCTGTTTGGCGCAAAACTTTTTGTTATAGTGTTGCTATTGTACAACATTTACACCCACTGTCAGCCTGAAACTCAAGCAGTCTCACGGTTTTCAGAGCACCGCAGCTGCTGGCGACCCGCTGTATAGCTCATTAGCGGTTCTGTCGACTCGGACGGCCCACCCGGGGTGCACGTCGGACATGCGATCGCGCTGATAAACGTGATGTGCTGCTTGCACACCAGGTCGACAAATGAACAAGTGCGAGGATGTCGGGTGTAGTGTGTTGAGTGCAATGCCGATGACGACCACCTCTGAAACCTTATAACTGAGTGATAGCATGTATACCGTTTGTTGCGGTGGGTATAAAGCACCTTGTGAGTCGCTGCAGTTGGTAGTACGACGACGATCTTAAACAACTCAACAAACGACGATGAAATATATCGTGCAGATGATGAGCAGCAATGAAACATTTTTAGTGCAAGCCCTTTACGGATAGGTTCGCAGCTCATCAACTGTTAGCATCCCACACACGCCCCCAGCAAAGAAGGGAAACAGGTTGCTTCCCTGTGAGCGTGACGGTGAATTTATTGCCTATCATCAGTGATATCTTTCCACGCACTACACGCGGAGTCTATTGCTGGAGCTGCAGCCGTGTATCGTATCAATTACCGCCTTCCGCGGTCCCGTCGCCACTGTTTCTAGGCTACACGGTTGTTTTACACGGGATAGGTTTAGAAAAAAAATCAGTAAAAATATTTCTTTAAAAATATCGTCGCCATTTTTTCACTGTTCGACATGGAACACATTTGGCTACAATGTCGTGGAACCATTTAGCACAGTATTATTTAGAACTGCCGATATCGTCGCATTACTGACCGTGGGGTCAAAAAACGACCCCCATGTGCAAAGCGACTGTTAAACAAATAAGGTATAAGCAAACTTCACACAAATATGGTAGTGAAAACGGCATTCGATAGATAGCGTAAGCAATGCCAGCCGTGTCCAGTTTGTAAGCCGTAAATATTAAAATGAATTCCAAGTGGACACTAATAGATAATTATCAGATAAACAATACAAGAATACATCGTTAACACATTGTTAATGGTTATCAGGTATCATTGGAATAGTGAACATATGAACAGAATGTAAATCTATGACGTCAGTCAAATGCTTAGACACGTTAAACAGTAGTGTTTGATAAATCTAATGAAATTTGCAGACATCATAAACTTTTATGTCATAGAACATGATATCATTGCAAATGGTGTGAAATATCAAACCAAAATATATCTACGGCAATATACTATACATGTTGATATGTATGAAGATTGTCTTGCAATAAGCTTACACGCTGAATATTAACACAAAACGCGTTACTATACGACGAATACAATATAAAACATCTTGAGGCGATAGGGGGTAGATACGTTTTGATATTATATAGATAGGCAATGAGACGTGTAGCTGATGTAGCGGTAGCCTAATGCAACACGCGCGAAGACAATAATTTTCGTCAAAATACAGTAAGTGACGACATGAAAATTTGTCTGTTCATTTCTTGTGCTAAAAATCCTAAGCTATGAATGCTTCACTGCCGCGGAAGCAATCCAACACCCAGCCAATGTGCTATTTCACTGTTAACCTGTCGGCGTAGGCGAGATCTGAGCCTCTAGCCATGGTTCGGTAATCTCTTAACACGCTGGCTGTGTCAGCTAGCACTATCAACCTTATGCCGTGCAGCGCACGGTGAGGGAGGAAGTGAGTGAATGAATGTTCTGACACCTCGTTGCCACGCAACAGACACGGCGGTACGCTACAGGCCCGCTGTGTCTCTCTCTGGCAGTGTGCAGTCAATGAGAGGGTACCGCGGGGCGTCTCTTCCCGCGCCACAACACTGCGGTATTCTTTTAGGCAGCATGCTGCGATCACTCGCCGCTATAGCACGTCATTATTTTGGCTTGGTATGGGACCGCTTCACGAAATAGCTACCTATAGGTCTGCATGTAAACAGAATGCAACAGCAATTTTACATGTCGTGAAGTATTGGCCTATAAATACTAAAAGTTATTACACACTACGCGCGCTACATTATGGTCCGCATCGAGTTGGGCAATGCGCGATCACTCAATTTCTGACTTTCCTCCACACAAGTGTTGCGAATCCCCATTATTGGGACACCATTTCATCTGCATTTCGATCCTAATGGGAAGGCAGTGGGAGCCACTCTGGGACAGCTTGACGAACAGGGTGTTGAACAACCCTTGGCCTTTGCTAGTCAGAAATTGAGTGACACTCAGATGGGCTGGTTCGCTATCGAGAGGGAAGCCTATGCCGTGATTTGGGCCTTGAATAGGTTCCTTGATTTGATTTTCGGGTTTCGTGTGTCGATTTTCTGTGACCACAACCTTTTGCAATACATTCGGGAGTGTGCGCCCAAAAGCGCCAAACTACTCCGGTGGTCACTGGCTTTTCAAGAGTTTGATTTAAAGTTTCATTAAAAAGGGGTCACACAATGTAGTGGCAGATTCGTTGTTACGTCAATGAGGTGAACTCTGTATAAATCGTAGTGTGTACTATATTTATTATGCTGCACCATATATGTATTGCACTGCAATATTGCTTATTTAATTATATGTGTATAACTAGTAAATGTCATGAACGTATATTCAACTAGTTACATTATAGTGGTTGCAACAATTGTATGTAATTCTTACGTTTGTCATGTTATGTTGTATGTATTGTATAATGTATCAGAATGTCATGTTTATTTTCGTATTCCCTGTAATAATTTGTGTATTATATACATAGAAAAGAAGTAAAATGGGTTTGATTTTATTCCCATTTTATTCTTTTTTCCAAGGGGAGAAATGTCAGGCCGGGCTGGATGTTAATCAGTTCGTTGGCCGGTATGTGTATGTTATTTGTGAGAGAACGAGTCGACGATTTATTTTCACGTCAGATAAAGCTCGCTCTCTGACTCTTTTTGCTGTTTGTTCGTCACCGCGCTGTATTTATTTGTCGACTTATTTGTCGGTTATAGTTTATAGCAACTCTGTCTTGGCGTTGCCAGAGTTCGTCTATCAGTGTGTCTGCATGCCACTGTAAGTCCGTGTCTTCGTATTGTTAGCTGTACCTGTCTTTGTGTGACTAGGAGTTAATATGTAAATAACAGTTATATTAATACGGCTTACGTTATGTGATAGTATTTTTTACCTGTTCGCATCAATCCATGGGTGTTTACCAATCGGAGGTCGAGTTGTAGACTTACTTAGGACGTGAATTGAATTATGTGTTGTTATTGGTTAGCGATTACGACACCAACTTGTCGTCCAGCGGGAGGGCGCGAACGAGTTGTATGAAGTCAGTTGTTGTTCTGACGCGGGCGGACCAGAATGGTCTTGTGTGTATGACGTGCGTAAATGCCGAGGTTGTATGATCGTTTATTGACTTTCGTGATAGTGATAAGGTGCTTGTGTTGACCCTAAATGTAAAGTTGATTGGATTGGGAGGCCTGTGTGGATCTCTAAAGTAGCGTTAGTAACAGGGTGCTTGTATAGGCTTTATAGTGGTGTATCAAGGGGAGGAGATTCTTATGCGAGCTCATAGACTCGGAATAGTCTAAATTTAAGCCTTTTTATGTGGCTTAAGTGTGTATATATTACTTGTGATTATTTTCATATGATAGTTGCTCTATACTAAGCTATTCGTCACTGTTTATATTTGACGTTAGATGGGCGATGTGACAATATCGTTATCACCTGCTTGAACATTAAAACTAAACAGTTTGATCATTGATTAAGTTATTTGATTAGCAGCTGCGACTGCTTGGCTGTTTGACTGTATATCCGTTTTGTATTCGTTTATTAGCATTGTACTTAAGTATTAATTTGCACGCTGTAAGTATTTTGCTAATTAAATTGCATTATCGTTTTTTTTTAAAATTTTGTGTCTATTTGCTTTAGCATTAGGCCTAAGTTAACTCTGGATTAAGTTTAACGGTAGGCCTAAGTCCAAACCCCCAAGACAACCTCACAAAATTATTTCAAGTTCTGCGACAAACGTGCGATCCGCTCGCGATGGTGGAATAACATCTAAAAACGCAGAAATAATGTTGGCGTCGTTGCTGGACGTGGGAGAAAAACACCAAGAGTTTATATCCTCTAACTGTTAATCATACACATAAGACAAAGTAGAAATTTCGTTTGGAGCCCGTGTGAAAACATGGCCATTAAAAGAAATTGCGTTGGGCGCCAATGTGAAAACCGTGGTGGTGTCTAACTGCTGCGGCGATGCCTGTGAAACTTCTGTCGAGCTCAAATTTTTTGGATAAAAAACAGGGTTGTTTTGTTATGTCGTTCGGCGCTAAAATAGATACGCATGTGATGCGATTTCAATTTTGGTTCCCGAAAATGACCTAACTCCAAGTTTCAAAAATAATTAACTAGTTAATTAATTAATTAATTCGCATTTTCCGCCAGGTGTTATGTGTTCTGTTAATTGTGTTAATTGCTGGTTAAATACTTATTACTTTAACTCAGGATCGGGCGGAAACTCAATCGTCGTCGCAGCCAATCAAAAAGACAAACCAATGACAACCCTCGCTGAAGCGACGACAGCGTCGTTCACGATCTTACGGGTTAGCCAGTTAAATCTCTTTCACTACAAATGTTGTTGAACATTGCGACCTACAGTGTGGCAATGTAGAGTATTGCATTTGTAGCCCGTATTGCTGCGAAGCTGTCTTGTGACCTAATGTGCAAGCTGGTCAGAAGAATACAAAATTCAAAAGTTATACCAATGGCGTTGACCAACGAGACTGGGATAGTCACCACCGGTCTTACGCTGAAAGTTTCTGGCCCGCGTGATCCTTGTCTGCTCGTCTGAACTACGTCGGGATTCCTACGGCTCAACATCCACAACACACACAGTTAATATACGATCCGGCAAAATATCGCATGAAAACAAGCAAACGACAAAATAATCACTATACAGCAAATTATACACTAAATCACATTGTCTCCGACAAGACTAACCTATTTAACTACCATCCCAATTCTGACACCAAATGTGAGGCTGTTTTATGGGAGTTGAACTTAGACTACCAGCGCTTTCATGGGATCCACACGGGCCTCCCAAGCTACTCAAATCTATGCCTAGGGGCTACCCAAGGCACCCTAACATAATTACAAAAGCCAAATCAAAGGCTATACAACCTTGGCATTTTCGCATGCCACACACATTGACAACACATCGACCTGAAACGGTCCAAGTCAGAACAACAACTAACCTCAAACAGCTCAGTTACGCGCCTACAAATAATGACGACCTAATTGTCGCTTGGTCTAGCTAATAGCAATCATAGCATTCAATTTTCGACCTAGTTAAAGTGGCGCAAAGACGACAACACAAGCTCGGATTGGTCAGTTTCGAACAGTAACAATAAATACAGTTACATAACGTAAGCCTCAAAATATATTACTATTTACTTACGCGCTGGCCTAGTCGCATAAAGACAGGTACAACCGGCAATGCAACGACACAGACACACACTTAGACGTACTCCTGCCATGCTAAGAAAGAGTTGTTGTACACAATGACCGTCATCGTCGTCGGTCTACTTCTACAAATAAATACAATTAGGCAGCGAAAAGTACAGACAGTGGTCTTATTTTGACGAGAAAAAATAATTCGGCGACGACAGTCACGCAAGTGTCATACACAAATCAGTGGACGATACGAACTGCACTGAATAATGTCCAAAGCGACTTGAAAGTCGTGATCCTGAAAATGTCTGAGGTTCGATGTCTGTGGCTTCTATTCTTTTACTTAATGGGCGCAGCTTGCGCCCAGCGTAAAATAAAAGGAAAGAGGGTTGTTTAGGTTGTACATCAAAACGTTTTTCTATTTTAATGTATACCTTAAACAAAGCTTCTTTCTTTTATTTTTAATCTACACTTTTAACTAAACGTTGCCCTAAAAAGAAAAACAGCATAAAAAGGTGACTTGAGTTTAACTTTAGCGTTGCAGTGGTTTTTCTAGATACGTACGTTGCAATTATGTGGTAAAATTACCCCCAGGTGTATGTCAAGTTTTTGTGCTAGTTAGAGGCAAAATATTAACAACTATACCCACGTTTTAGTGGTCTGTATGCCAACCTTCACTAGTGTATTTTTAACTGAACATTTAAAATAGCAGCCGGAAACCAAAAGTGATTTTAATTTTGCCTGCACTGCTCATGTTTGAATGTCGTTAGTGTCGATTCTTATGCATTCGTCGTCAGTGAAACAAACACAAATGTTTACAAGTATTTTGAGTTGTTATTTGTGCCATCTACGCTTTACGTTGCCTATTTATCCGGCAGCTGGATAAATGGGCTGGCTATTTATCCGGTTGAACAAAAATGAGACCCAAAGTAATAAATTCAATTACAGCACCAGCGTCGATCGCCATCGTTAGCGTTAGGTGTAATCCAAAGCAGAAAACGGCTGCCGGACGAATTGCCAAACTGGATAAAATCGGCTGCCAGATAAATTGGTTCGTACCGGTTATTTTTTTCGGCAGCCAACTGCTTAATAAATAGCCGGGCTTGTTATGACCTGTTATTTATCTGACAGTCGGACGAAAAGCCTACCCGTTATTCATCTGTCTAAATATGCTGAAAGCGTGTTTCTGCGGCAGTATGACTCATCGTATTGCCACAGACATACGGCTTTAGGCAGTAGCGTTCTTGAGTGCTCATTCGTACCATCTGAGACTACCTAAAATGGCTGCCGAATAAATAGCCGAATTAACTAAAAGCGGCTATTTATGCGGCAGTCGGCTGCTGGATAAATAGCCGGGCTGGCTAATAGCGGCTATTTATTCATTTTTGAATGCTCTGGAAAACAAAATAGCACATACCATTCGATTCTTCGTCATTTTATGGCTGCGTGTCGTTTTTTTAGCCGCCATAGTAAAAATAAACAAAAATATTTCGAGAAATCTTGCAGCATTTTTTAGGCCGAAGATATTTTTAAAAAGTCACTAAAGCGTTATCCACAATTCCAATTGGATTCAGAACAAGACGGTAAAAATCGGGTTAGGGTAAAATTACCTTCTCCCCTAATTGCAACATAAGGATTAAAAGTAAATTTCAAACGAAAAAAAATTGCGCTTTATTTGGATTCTAAATGTGGGAAAATAAAAGCCACTAAACTGATCACTTGTAGGAAAACAGCATTTTTGTAATAAAGCAGCAAATAAAAATGTAACACGTGTTAACGGCAATATTCTAGAGTAGTACTAAATGTTCATAGCTGCCCCCGTTCACGCATTTTTGTCCCATTTCGGCCTCCAAAACGGTGACTCAACCCTACTAAAACTAGCTATTTTGACGAGTTTGACAGCAAAAAATATTTATTTCTATTACTCACTCTAGCATAACCCTAGCTTTTCGCTGTAGTCCTAAATGTGTCAAAGCCACTTGGCACCGCTCCAACTCTAGCTCGTGCTGTTGTGCGACTGACTCGGAACTCTAGCCTGCTAGGCGCTGGCACCATGCCAACTTTAACTCGTGTTGTTCTGTGACCTTAAAACCGACAACAAATTACTCACAAAATAACTAACTTAGCGCTCCTACGCCAAATCGTCAACCCTAACCGGAAGTACTTCGGTTCTAGCGTCAGCATTTTGTAAGGGTTTAGGTAGGCTACCGCTTTTTCGGCGCGTGGTGTGACGTCATCCGAAAGTCGATAGGCCTGTGGGCCCCTGTATGTATGTGAGTGTATGTTTAGTACTACCTTTTAATCATCCGGAAGTTGGTTGGCCCGTAGGCGCGTAAATGCCTATTTTTTGTGCAGTCTTTCGGAAGCCGGTGGACGCCCGTGGGCGCGTAGTATGACGTAATGTCTATTTTTAGTACGCGCGCAGGTACACGGTGGTCGCTTATGACGTAATAAGCTCGGCACTGAGCTTCTCCGGAAGTCGACGCACGCGACGCGCCTTCTAGGCAAACGGCGCCTGCGCTCGTAATTATCTGTTTATCTTCGCTGCGTGCGCTTCGCTTCATCAACATTCATTGCCTCCATTTGTAGACCTACTACACAGCAGGCGCATGCGCTTCCGTAATTATTATCTGTTCATCCGCTGCGCCCGTCGTAACCATCGTAGTCGCGTGGTAATGCCTTGGCACCGCCGGGTGTAATTTAGTGTAGTAGGCGCTTTACTTTCACTTTATAATCATCATCATTTATGCAGTATTTTTGCCCGTATATTTTTACGTCTAATTATTATAACCCTAACATTGTATCTATTATTTAAATAAATGTAAGTACTTTTTTGTTTGCATTCTATGTTTTTACTTATGGAGACACGCAAAAAATCGGTGCCTTTAACCAGACCCGTCAGTCAAAAATGTTTGCAAGCTCCATTAGAATGTTTTCCCCCCATTTCCCCTGTGCATCTCCACGGGTGTAGTTTTATCCATATTTATTATTGTAGTTTGTAGTTAGACATCGTTTTAAATTTATCTAGATGCCTGTGTACTATGCATTAGTTACACAGTAACTTGCTTTTAATTTTTTTTATTAGTTGATCAGCTTTCACTCTTGCAGTGTAACCTACGTAATGTCCCGTTGTTACTGACACTAAGTCTCATACATTACTATTTACCTATATTTTTTAAGCACGTCAAATTGTCACAGCGTGTAACGCTTAGTTTGTTCTACACATTCGTACGTCTTATCTTAGAGCTCATACCTTATAAAACTCATACCATATAATATAAATTTTGTTATATGTTTCTGGTGTTTACCTTAAAATATTGTTTGTTATATGGACAAAATACAACACCTTTTATGTCATACGACACATTCAGTTTTATGAAACATATGTAATTATGGGCATATACATATAATCGTTCTTACTTCAACTCCCACAATGCACTTATCGCGTTTACAGCTTGCTGCAGCTGAAACAATCTCAATCGTCACATTTGCCGACGGTGTCTCATTTATGAACACGTCATCTGACAATGCCGATAAACTTGATTCGCTTATGTACAGGTTACGTTCCACCATAAAACACACATTCGCATACAAAATGTAACAATAAGTAATACATTACAATATTCTTTAACTCAAATCTTCACACCTTCGCACCTTCATACTCTGTTTTTATGTACAGTAAGTAGTAATGTGCTGGTTACATGCCATAGTGAAAACGCATGTAATCCAATCAACGAATGTACTCTACGTCGAGTTATAGTAATTACATTTAATGCTTAAACTGTAGTACATTTAATAATTTTTAATATATACATAATTTCATAATTACCTTGTTGGTAGTCGTTGTTTTCTGGCGTACTGTATTCGTCGGCAGAGTCGATTACTGTACTAGATGGAGTCGTCGGCGGCGTTAGGCCATTTTCGCGTTTTATATTTAAAGTAAATTGTACATTTTTATGTTACATCTTTAAACTCTACAAATATTTTTTTGAATTAGCATTGTTGTATTAATACATTAACTTATACAGTACACCACATTTAAAAACTGTGCTTTAAGCTTTTTCAAAAAATTGTACTAGTATGTCAGGCCTAAAAATGTACAATTATATTTTCACTTACAGTTTCACTAAGCATAACTGAAATTTATCTTTTCCTTAAGTATCGCAATACTACATAGGGTGTACTTTAATAGTTGCATACAATTAATTTTTATTTGTGTCTACAGCGTGTTTTTATTAAACGTATACATTACGATTAAGATATAATATTTTTGTCGTAGTTTTACGCTGATATACATACCTCCTAGCAGGCCTTCTTGGGGTAGCCTACTTTCTCATTTAATATTGTCTGACAAACTCGAATTTTCGCTCATATTTCTAGTAGTAGGTAATGACATGAACAACGCTGACAATGGCATAGGCTGTTGCATCCGTATGTATACTTTTCCCATGCCCAGCGATGTCACGTTAAGGTCCGCCTAGAAAAAAATAAGGTATCGCGCGCCCAGACGCACATGATGTAATTTTGCGCGCAATATAATCTAACAGTAGTGAGGTGCGGAATGCATGTGTTGATGTATTGATGAAACTGATACAACTAATGACATTGTCACGTTTAGTTTATAAAATACTATTTAACGATAGCAGAGCTAAGTATAATTTGCCAAATTTTATCGACCAAACACAATTCTCAAAAACGGAAACAGTTATCTACACAAAAGCAAATAAAGTAAGTAATTAAACTGTCTGGTAAATAGGTCAAACTGTAGAGTGCAATAATAGTCTAAAAACAAATGTTTATCGACAACATGTACTATAAAAATGTCGTTTTATTGTGTCATATAAAGTGTTCTTCAAAAATATAACTTAAGTCATATTAATTAATGGTGTATTTATCTAATCAATTTTTATGTTGGTGTTTTATTTACTTATAATGTTGTAGCCAGTATCTAGTTGTAGTGGGAGGCACTTAAAAGGTGGGGTCAGGGAAGAGGTACTTTCTACCCAGAATTTTTTTGATTTTTTTTGTGTGAGAATGACGACTTTTAATGCATTGTCACACTATTTTAAGTAAATGTGTAGGCTTTACTTATTGTACAATAAGTTTGTTGTCCTTCACCATACACTTAATAAATAAATTAATTAGTGTTACTTATACAGTTGTAGGTCAACTTTATGTTGTTACAAGGCGTTGAAAGTTACTGACATATTTACACTTCTCTTGTATATAAGATATTAATTTGGTCCAACACAAATAGGTATTAACAAAGGTGAAGTCGAAAGTTCTAAAAGACAGCCTTAATCAAAATGCGCAGTATCATAGCAATACGCCCATTCTGCGTGCGCACACTTATACCATTATTAAATATAAAAACTTAGCAGTTTACATTACTGTGTAAGGGCGACCAAGTCACACATCCAGAACAGCAGAAATCATTTTGCTAGGACACACAGTGATAGAATGACGAACTGGCTGCCCTTACAAACCATGTGACGTGACCCCATTTAACGTTTTCCACCACGCATTATTCCGTAAACCAATAGGGGTTCCTTAATTGGAACACTTTACTTACTCGAAATCTATGAGCTGCTTACGGAAAGTGAAGAATAATTAGTACTCTGCGATGGTTTCGCTTTCGATTTTAGGTAAATATAGTGTGTGTTATCGACTCGATTTGCAGTTAATGACGATTGTTGATTTTTGACTGATAGGCATACGAGTGCAAGAAGGTTGGCCTTGGCATCAATGCTAAGAAGACTAAGGGCCTGCCTATCAACATTGAGAACCCTCCCCACTGCACACCACATACGGCACAGAACTAGAATGGGTCAACGACTTCAAATATCTGGGATCCTGGGTTGAGCAAACAGAGAGAGACATTGCTGTACCTAAATCTCTAGCCTGGCAGGCTCTCAACGGCATGTCTCGCATCTGGAGGTCCAGTCTGAGCAAGGAACTGAAAGTACGCTTCTTCATAGAGACTGTCGAGTCTATCCTCTTATACGGATGTGAAGCCTGGGCACTCACAGAAGCTATGGAGCATTCACTGGACGGAACATATACCAGAATGTTGCGTAAGGCCCTCAACATTCAAAGATATTGGGGTCACGACTGGGGTCACAAGTTTGACCTTTTGAGGTCACGTGACGTCATCGGTCACGTAACCATTCGACTTGGCATATGTGGTTTTCTATTGGTGGTCCATTGTGACCATGCGTCTATCTTGCACCGTTAGGGAGATATAAAGCCTGAAACTTGCATTTGCCCATGTTAAAGACCAAAAGTTTACGGCGCATGCGCCGTATCACGTGACCTGTAGGCAGGGGTCCAAAATAACAGCATATTTAAAATTCCCGTGGCCACATTGCCTATTTACTATGTTACATTGGTGAGGTTACGATGACGATTAAGGGTAGTTTGTATGTGAGCATCTCCATTGTTAAGCATTTTCAGTGGTATTTTTTCAAAGTCCGAAAATAAACCTAAAATTGTCGGTTTTGAAGGATTTAAGGGAAAAAATATGAAAGATGAATGTTGAGACCCCTAGAAAATCAATCCCCACCGAAACACGTCATCCAGTGCGATATTCCCCAAAAAATGTGTTTTTCAGAACTTAGCAAGAAAAGTAAAAAAAGAAAGAAAAAATAACCCAATTGAACACTATATTTCACCCCTTTGCCCCGCCAACCCCGCTAAGCCGATTTGTACCATTTTTAACACGTAGGGTCAGACCGCCGACGTAATCATTTAAGTTAAATTTTAAGTTGATTGATTCAGGGGTTTGGGGGCTACGGGTGCCCAAAATCTGGGGTTTCCCATTGACTTTGATAGTCGCCCTTACAACAGTGTTACGCACTACCGTGCTACACTGTGATAAAAAATCTTAGTAATTATGTAGTGCCCAGGGGGCGACTGAAAACGCGAGATCTAACATCGCGAGACCTGACAACGCGGCACCAAATCGCAGGGGTAGAGATCGCGAGAC
>Ga0056128_1002947_pt1 | contig 20568 bp, 20 predicted proteins | sample WorMetLIZISLAND2_FD_71113 | JGI IMG/M metagenome (GOLD analysis project Ga0056128, IMG submission 71113) | Marine gutless worms symbiont microbial communities from Max Planck institute for Marine Microbiology, Germany - Olavius geniculatus... ... | reverse complement strand
GCGCGTTCACCTCTGTCGGGTGGCAGGTAACACTGTGTGATCCCATATGACAAGTGACGCTCCGTAGCTCTGAGATGGGATCATTAAGAGCTATATGCACCTTTAACCTTTTAACCTTTATGACCACACCTTGCCGAGTGTGCTCAGTGTGACATCACTATGACGTTAAAGTTTAGTCGACATTAGCAACAATAGCAATAACGCTACAGAAAAGAAAGTCCAAAATTGCTCAAGCGTAGGCCTACATCACTTATGATCGCATACCAGAGTGTGGTTTCACATACAGTAGTCAACAAAACCAGATCATACATACTGTTCTGTATTCAAACAACAAGTGACATAAATTCGATGCAACTGGAGAGCACTGACCGTTTCTCAAGGACTCTGACAAGCTCAGTCAACCGATCTCTCTCGACCGACGACGCCTGGTACAGTGTACAGACTTCCTGGTACTTCAGCTGCAGCTCCGCATTGGAATCTCTGCACGTTACACATCACAATACTACTTGGATGAGTGACAGTCTCGCTATGTAACCTGCCACCCAGGTTAACTCAGCCTGGCCATCCCTCTATGGGTAGGCGCAGTAAGTAACAGTGCTAGCTGCAAGCCCACTGAGCGATGTACTAGCCCCATATCTGTGGTCTCACAGTGTGAGCTGGTGTCCTGCTGAGAGCCAACGAAACAGAGATCAGTGCCAACCTACGGGCCTCGCAGCTGGAGAAGGATTTTCCTTGTAACAAAGTGACAACGTGTTACATTCCAGCTGCTCAACTGGCAAATTACACTGTGCTTCTAACGACAAAATATTAACATGCTGGCGGTCTACATTTCAGTTGCTCATCCTGTGCTTCAATTATCTTTAAAATTTAGCGAATATAAAACAGTCACAAAATTTTTCTTCTTTTTCCAAATCCAGCATAATCCCTAAATTACTAAGAACTTTTATGACTTTGGTGATTATGTATTCAAATTTCACATTCATTTGCTAAATGTTAAGTTCAAATATAAAGTTTTCACTGTAAGCATGTATTGGTGCTTGATAATAGTATAGCCTATCTTACGATGTCACATCATGAAGACACAGGATTGGCCAAAATTGTGTGACAGCAACATACCACAAAACTATCTACAGCACAATGGAATATTGAAGAATCAAATCAAACTGGAGTTTATTGTGGTAGTACAACCAAAAAGTTAAATTACAATAGTATAATATGTCAAACTAGAAAAGCAGTCAGAGAGCGCAGACCTCCGCCAACGCCATGTTGTTCGCCAGGTGGCATCACCATATTCGGTTTGGCAGCGGTTTCTTTTATGCCCCATTTAAAGCAATGTTAATGAAAATTTCAAAGTGATCCAGAATCCAGAATTCCTTCCGGATCACCCCCAAAGTTGAATCACTTGTAGTTTTCGCCATTCCCAACATTCCCTCAAAATTTCAGAAAGATCCTTCCATAACTTTTAAAGTTATCTTGCTAACACACAGACAGACAGACAGACAAACAAACTCTGGCAAAAACATAACCTCCTTGGCGGAGGTAATAAAAAGTCATGCAATTTAATACAATGCTCAGTACACAGTCAGAAAAAACGTAGCTAAATTATCACATAAGTAAGCATGCTTCAGCTAACGCTGAATGCTACAGACAACAGTGAAACAGACAAGTAACAGCATTGTCATAAGCGGCAGGAATATGCTGTGAAACTTGGCCATTGGCACCAGCTAAATGATTCGCAGCAGAATTCACAGCAATAGCAACTCGTGACTCATGTCGGCTGCAAAAAAAACACAAATTACACTAATACTGTATGTTAACTTCACTGCAAATAGCAATATACAGTTTATCTCTTTCAGCACTCTTACTCAGACATAACCCATTAATAACGATCCAGTAATGAATAAGTGTCACCAAAAAAAATAAAACATTTTATCATTCGAATTAAGTCAATTTTAACCTTGTTTCGGACATCAATAATGCAATCTGATGATACCTAGACGTAAGATCGACATTTTGTAGTGGCGTTGGTGACAGCGCCTCTTCTATAATTCGAGCGGCAAGATCGGGACGGACGTTGTCCATCGGTGACTGGCGATGATGCGTGGATGACAGGCGGGATGATTCTGTGTCAGCTGCTGGACCAGTGTGCCGACTGCGATCAACTTCCTGAGTGAACACGCATACACATGCATTATCTATACAGAACTAAAAGATTTTGTTAGTCGTTAGTCCATTGCGTGGAAGCTTATTCCCTTTAGAGATGCATTTTGAGCCTAGAAGGGTTAAACCGAGTTAAGCTAGCATACAGCCCAAGTTGCAGTCAGTCAGATGGCTGGCACCATAACCTTCGCTTTTAACAGACCAGGTCAGTATGCCAGGAGTTCTGGTATAAGGCCTTATACTGTTATGTAGAGCTCGCCATTTCAACAACCGTAGCTATTATCATTATCGCACTTATTGGAAAAACAATAGCTAGTATCATTATCGTACTCATCATGTCAGGAAGGGACGGTGAGGCTAAGTTGACTTGAATGGCTTGGTCATACACAAAAAATAAAGATAGTACACTGCAGAAGTGCTTTACCTTTAGCAGCGGTAGTAATATAATTTAAAGAACACAGATCAATAAATGTACTGTCATCACTGTACTAGCAGACTATCAGTAAATCTAGTATAAGTAATTCACAGGTATCATCATCAGTGAACCTGCTGCAGCTGGCAGACTTGGAGCTCTAGGCTGTGTATTTTCGTCTCCTTCTCGGCAACAATGACTCGCAGCTGTTCGACCACGCTACTGTCCTGCTGCCGCTTCGTCTCCAGGCTTCTCTTGGCTTGATGCATGGCGTCAGACTTCCTCATAAAATCATCCATTGCCTGCTTCAGCTGTGACTGCTGCTTCTGCCACCACACATGGCAATCGTTATCATTCATCACATGTTGCACGTAGTTCATTGCTCCTAGTCCGAGTTTCCTCTGGTAAAACACAAGCTGACTGTGTGCAAGCAGTATTGGGATATATATGTCGCTCTCAGATGTTTTAGTCAGAGCTGGCGGAAGGGCCCTCCGTACCTTCCGGTTGGAGTGGGCGTCACGTATGCTCAGGGGCCTCATGCTAAGTAAAAAAATTCTAGTTTGTTACATATATTCAAAATATGAAAATAAGTAAACATGAAAGAAGTTCACCCAAAATGGACAAGTTTATTACTTCTCATTCATGTAAAGTAATCTGTGATGTACTGCGGCCTATTAAACTTCATCTTTTGCAGAAACAACACAAATTCTAGACCTATCTGACTTTTTGCATTTTTAAATTTTAGAAAAGTGGGCAAATTTGCGACTTCCATTAAACGTCTAAAAGCCAAAAGTGTTTCGGCTTTAAGGGGATTTTGCCCGCCCTCCCTGACCAGGAGCTCTGCTCCTGGACCCCACTGGGAGCTCGGCCCCCAGACCCTTGTTATAGGGGCCTCACAGCTGGATTTTGGAGGAGGCCTCCAACTCTCTAGCGCTGGCACTGGTTTTAGTCAGCGTTTACCTTGCACCAGTCACATCAGTTCTTCAACTAAAAGTTGCAATACGCAGTAACTATTATGTAACCCTCCTAATAGACCACATTGTGGGTCTTGCTCATCGGTCCATCCGTCTATCCATCTGTCTCTCCATGTCTGTCTGTCACGTATGAGCCTCTAGCTTAAAAACAAAAAATGTAGTAAACCAAAATTAGTGAGAACATTCACCAGGCAGGAGTAATCAGTGTGCTGATTTTCAACTCAAAAGGTCAATGATTAAAATGACTAAACGCCAAAAAACTCCCCAAAATGATGCATATCTTGTGTCAGTGTTCACGAGCCAGCCCAGGCATACCAGGTGCAGTGCTTAGCTAGGCAGTGTAAATGGAACTTCAATTGACATTCAGAATGGACGGCTGCACAATATGCCGGCACCTTGCCAACGCAGCTATCTGGTTGCATAGGCATCACACGTAGCAATCAACATCAGAGTGTCAAGAGATATATGAAAGCAACAACTGTGTGACATACAAGAAGGGCTTCAATAAGTTCGTCATCATGACGACCTTTGTCCAGCAGCACTTGCAACTGTTGCTTGTGCGTCTTGTTCTCAGTCATCAACGTCGCAATCCTGCACACACATACAATCACAAACCACGTTCCCAGTCAGACGAATATCACGTATCTACGGTAGTAGTAAAGAGAAGTGTAAATGAAACTAGAACGAGAGCAAGGCTGAAGTCTGAAAGTGTGATGCCAAGAACGAGACCAAATAAATATTGGGACACTGAGAACAAAAAAACAAATGCAAAATTGTTAAGAACTGTAAGTTTCACCACACTAATGCATTAAAAATTGTATTTAATGTTATGCGTTACACAAATTTACGTTTTACTTACTTTACTTAACTTAATAATGCACAGAAAAAAGTCAAGCCCATTTACCGGGCTTTGCTTGCATCCAATTTCTGCTTCAGCAGCTCGTTTTCTTGTTCGAGCAACTTTATGTCACTTGCAAGCTTCTGCGAGGAAACAACACAATCAACACATGTAAATATTTCTTATTAATTTTGCACTTTTGTATCACTAAAAATTTTGTTCACACTACCCAGCAAAAGTAGAAAACTATTAACGCTAATGTAAAAAATATCAACGTTTAGATATCCTAATAGCGTCTTGCAGTCGGTTTGTCCATTTGAGATCCTACATCAAAAATGCAAATGTGCAGAAAAATAAAAATTGGTATGAAAGTTTCCCAGGCAGAATTAAGGAATGTGCCAATTTTCAGTTAAAAAGTTCATGCGGATAACTACACAATATAGCAACTTTGGGTTGACACAATTTCCTAATTATAAGCAAAAGGAAATAAAGTAATCCATACGAAAAATTATAAACAAAATCTGATAATCCTTCTTCAAGTTATAATCGAAGATGTTGGGGATGTATTTTTAAAAAATAACTCAACTTAAACTGGCAGATTATTCCACAAGTGACGTCTGAAAGCCATTGCCGTGAATTAAAAATATGCGTTATTGTGTCAGTCTGACTGCAAATAGACACATAACAGCAAAATAACTGTTGGAAACTTCCCACATTATAATACAGTATTTATTTCTAGCTAGTGGGAATAGGGCTTAAGGTCACTTCGTGCCTTTCCAGGAAAGTCACGTGATAGTAGCACATTGCAACGATTGGTCAGCTCAAGGTCACGTGACTTGCCCCTTGCCTCGGGGCCATGAGTGTCTTGTAGCTGGTAATTAGAGTGTGCAGTCAGATAGAGCGTTTTTCTGTTGTATTGCGTAAAATCAGGCTAAAACGAATGTGTGAGTACTCCATTTCAGTAGTACGACAGTTCAAATTACAACAAACAGCACTGTAACCAACATCATGTGCTTCTCTTCTCTGTCGCTCAATCTGGCGAATCTTCTCTTTCTGTTTGTTGTCGGAAGTTGCTGCGGATGCAGTATACCCAACCCTGAAGGTGAGATCACCGAGGTCACTGCTGACGTCATCCAGCATCATGCCTGCATCACTCAGCTGCTGCTGCTTGGCTTGATCTAACTGCTTCTTCAGCTCATTCACCTGACAACAAGCCACAGTTCACTCATCTTATGCAAACATCACACCTCTGATGCCTATATATACCTGTATCACACCTGTGATAACCCACACCAGACCTGTGCATGGCCAGGCAGGACATGAAATCACCCCAATTAGAATGAAAAGCACCAAATTGATCCACAGCAGGGTCTTTGCCTGAACTATTTTTCACTGATCAGCCTTGATCTTCAATCTCCAGCAGGATTACGTCAAAAGTATGAATCTATCGTAATTAGTACATTCCACATTCCTCCTAAAATTCCAGTATCTACTATATATACATTAAAATTTAGGCAATAACATGCAAACTTAACAATACTTTCAGTGTAATCTCTTCTGGCAATGGCCGATTTTGTGCTGATGTTCCGTTAAGAATTTTATCTACTCACTCACATGCATTCTTCCGGCAATGACATTATTCCAGCTCAAGTCAGATCACCAAAAAAGAACCGTGTAGAATTACTGCAGCAAGTTTTTCACAATCTGAACAACCTTTTTACTTCAACACCATCAGAGCACTGCAGAAAAAATTGACATGCAAAAAAATCCGAAACAGAAAACAAGAACTAAGTGTAAACTGCTAAACCTTAAGCTGTAATGCAGAGATCTGCTGAGCGCGTCCACGCCAGCCTGAAGATGAACTCAGCAACGTCTGAACTTGCACATTCTCACCAACCTCTTGCACTAAAACCTGCTCAGACACAACACAAAACTGGTAACAGATCTGCATAAAATATACGGGTACATCTACTGACATGAAAAATGGAGATGAAAGCAGCTGTTCAGGTAAAACTTGAACATCCATTTAATGGCCAGTTGTGTCAGAAATATTTGTACCAAAAATAATTAAAATCCGTTAATCTCTCTTCAAGTTATGATTGATAATGTCAGGATCCCTTTTTTGGGACACAGTGTAACTATGCATGCAGTATTTCACTCATGGACTGTCGCCCAGACATTTTTTGCCAAAGTGACTCTATCTCATAACAGAAATGATGGACAGCATTCTAAAAATGTACACCACTCCTGTTTGCTCAGTCATTCCTTTGTCTACGCTAAAAAAACTTTTTATCTGCAACAGCAAAAATCACCTAAGTGCACTCTGTGAGGCTCTCATCTTAATCCCGAAACACCATTACTCAAACCAACAGATGCAACTAACTTTCTGCATCAATTTTTGCTCATTTTTAAGTGTCTGGACTTGATTTCGTAGTTCAGCGGACTTCAGTTCCACTTGCTTGAGTTTGTCTTGCAAAGTTTTCACATCATCTGCCGAGCTTGATGATGTCTAAATGAGCGCATACACATACATATACATACGATTAAGCAATTCAACAAAAAAATGTGCTTTTCACCTTGTGTTCAGCCAACCTAAACTGCTGGGAAATTTGCAATTTTAGAGTCAGTGACTGCGACACATAATAATCTGTATCACTTCAAGCATGCTGTGAATGATATACTACGCTTATTCCAAGCTATACTGCATGGGAAATATGACACAAAATTTGTTTTCAATTTTTATGTATAAATGAAAAATTTTACTCCAAGTTAAACTGAGACTGGGTCCCTGAAAAGTTAACTTGAGATAATTACTGCAATCAACACTTTACAGTGCAGTTGTCCTCCGTCAACAATATAACACTGAAAAAACCTTATCGTAAAAGGCAACTAACACATGACAAAAAATCTACAAAGACAGCAAAACAGAAATCATCAGAAAGCTACTGCTGTAGAACTTGCAAAGCTGAGACACCTCACCTTTTGTAAAAAGCAGATAAATGATAAAAAAGATGATTGTAAAATTCCACTGCAGGGTGCAATAAAATAAAACAAAATATTTACTGAAACACGACAACTCAAAGATAAGGCCAACAAAGTGAGAACAAAATATGTACTGAACAGTACAACATGGTGGTACAGAAACAACACCTCTAATATAGCATAGCTGAGTTCAGAAACATTGTCAGACAAAATTAGTAACATAGCCAAGCAACAAAAGTTCTGCAAAGAGATCAAACCAGTATCAGTACCTCACTGTCAAATATGTTTGCTCTATTGTTACCAGCAGCAGCAACTGGAAACTAAAAACATAACCACCACTGGTTACAGAACACAGAAAGAAAACGTATTATTTCAATAAAATCAAATCACTGCTTAAACACATAACTCAACTCTAAAATCCATTACAGAACCAGCATATCTCAAGTACATGTATAGAGGGTTGTCCAACAAGTAATTTGAGCAAAGCTCATGAGAGGCGCAACAGCCTAGCAGTTCCAGTCCGCAAGTTATCTTGGTCTATCTCCATCCATTTCGTCACAATTCACTCTTGAAATCTGTGCTGCAGCCACAAACTGCAAAAAAAATACTTAAACCACATAATTTGGGAATTCAAGGTCATTCAAGGTCATCAATGTTGACATCACTAAAAACGTTTTCAGCATTGCTTGTTATGATAAGTCGCATGTCTGCAACTGTTTTCATGCTACATCAGCCAATAGTGGTCAAATAACCACTTTTTAGCGAGTAGCCATCTTTGACGCCCACCTCTTTGAACCTACGGGGTCGGAACTAGGACTGCTAAAATCTAAGTTTAATGTCAAAAATGTCCTACATAGGTTGTCTTGGTCTCTCTTCAGCCGTTTCGTCGCAATTCACTGTTGAAATGTGCGCTGCAGCCAAAAACTGCAAAAAATATCAACAAAAACCCTCTTTAGGGGGTTCAAGGTCATTCAAGGTCATCGATGTTGACAAATCTAAAAAGCCCGTCACCAGTGCTTGTTATGATATGCAGCAAGTCTGTACCTATCTGCAACCGTTTTTACATTATAAGAGCCATTAGTGGCAAAATAACGTCTTTTTATAGGGGGTACCTCTGTTTGAGGCCCTCATTCGAGGGGAACCCCATCACCCAGGGGCACAAAATTTTGTCACAAATAACTAGAGACCTTGCGGCAGCCAACGGTAAAGATTTTGTGATTTTAGCTTGTGTCGTTTTGACACAATACCACAGTGTGACAGATAAACGGACAGACAAACAGACGGACAAACAGACGGATGGACGCCTCGACGATGGCTAAGATGCGCTTAGCACTACGTGCTGTCATGCGTAAGAAGTAAGCCACTAAAGTTGACACTTATAAATGTTCATCAAATACTCACAGACTTTCACAATTCTTTTTACCCACCTGTACAGTGACGACTACACTGCAATGTCGATGATGCAAGAGCTGAATAATGCTACATTCTAATAAACTGCCAATACCTCAGACAGTTGTTTCTCAGCTTGCCAGCACTGCCTCTGCAGCTGTTTCGTCTTTGTCTTCTCCGCCTCGAGTTCTGCTGTCAACTCACGCACTTTCTTCGACAGCTCTACAATCTTTGCAACAGCCGGTGCATCGCCTCCAGCTCCGGCTGCTTGGACCAGCTGGCTGTCATGAAGTTTCTTCCGCGCCAGTCTCAGTTCTACCTCTCGCTCACTCAACAGTTTGTACAGCCGGCCCGTCTCATCCTTCAACTCCTATAATTACAAATAAAAATAACTATTATTCTGATTAACTATTTTGATAGTTTACTTTTAAAAAATAAGGATTAGTTAATCGTTATTATGACTGAAACCTAAAATGTGATTATCATCCAATAATATTGTTTTTGCTTAGAATCACTATCGCTTACTAAGCTAATTACAGCTATCACAAATGCAGTAAGTCCTAGCCAGCAAGTGGTTTCTACCCAGTCTTGTAGATAGACTATAATGTTTACATTCTCTAATTTGTTGACAATGACATTGCATCTCACTGAGTTGAAGAGTCATTCGCATGGAACAGATATTGCAGGGAAATATCATGTCTGTTAAACAATGCTTTCTTAGTGATGACTTCAGCAGAAAATTCCGTGGTTACTAGAGCTGTCAAATTAACGCATTAATTAATGCATTAATGCGTTATTAAATTAATGCACGTTTAAAAAATTAACGTGTGTTAAAAAAATTAATGCACATATGTAAATTTGTGTTAATTTACTAAATTCTGTGAAGCAAAAGTTCCAATATTCCGTTAAATTGCAGTTATTTGATAATTGCATAAATTCAAGTAACTAAATTGTAGTGGCCTTTCCATTACTACTGTAAATAAATAATTATTCCGACGACAGGCAAATAGGTTTCTATGCTAGCTATGATGCCAGTTATTGCTGAATAGGCCTATATGTTTAAAAATGTTTCTAACTTTCTATACTCTACAGGCAGGGCCCCCAAGCGTCGCAGGGCCGTGGTTAATTTACCTCCCTACTCTCCCTCTCAAGGGGCATGGGTGCATTAATAATGCGTTAAAAAAATTAACGCAATGTGTTAATGCATTAAAAAAATTAATGCTTCGAAAGCTCTAGTGGTTACATCTTTAAATCAAGATTATCAAAAAGTAGTGAAACAAACTGACATCACAGTAAATTAAAACAAACAAATCATAATCAAATCAGTGTCATCAATAACTAAAAAAGTATGTAAACCAAAAAATGTATGTTATACTCTTGCACTCAATATCTCAGTAGTCTTCATTTTTATTTTTCAAAATATTTCCACAACTCTAACACGACGAACAAGCTGCTATAATCATCAATAACAAGAAACCCAGCTTTCACTAGCATAGCCAACCATACTGGTTGTTGGCAACCTTCAAAGTCATCCAAGATCAATGATTTTCTTCTTATTTGAAAGGACGTATGCCACTTCCTATTAGTGATTAACAGTAATCTTGGCCCCATCTCTCACCATTTCTGAGATACGACCACTTATAGCTTGAAACTTTCCATTGAAAATTGCGACCAAACTGCTATAGATGGAGACATGGTTACTATTGACAGCCTATAGGAAGTTGCCAGCATCTTATCCGATGGTACCATCGCCAACCCCCTAGGACTTACCGTTTAGCCACAATACCGCACAACTGGCATACCATAGTGCATTATGACCCTTCAAGGTCATCCAAGGTCAATGATTTTTCTGTCATTAGAAAGCCAATATGCGACTTCCTATTAGCGATCAATAGCAACTTAGACCTTATCCTGCACCGTTTAACCACAATACATCCATTACAGGTGATGGACAACAACAGACAGATGACTAGACAACAACGGTACATTAGCTCAACCCTCACTTATGTATGGTCAGCTAAAAATGGTTAAATGAATAAACTACAAGTCATAAATTAGAAAATAATATCAAAGTTTTCATACAAATAATGCTGTAAATGCACTACATATAATTGCCTCAAACAGCAGCAAAATAAAATGCTAAATGTATAGTGGCCATTATATAATATATTAAAAAATATGTCATATGATTTAAAGGTCTATATAAACATTATCAAAAAAAACACAAACTCTGATTTGTTCATTTGACTGTTCTGTATCTTGCTGATGAAGTGACGATGTTATGGTAGATTGACTCGTCTGTGGCATCTGCAACAGAACTTGTAAAAAAACAGCTAACAACAAACAGAAAAGATGACTGGTTGTGGTAGTTCATAACAAACTAGAAATACATTCTGTGGAATGAGGTATCTGTCCCATTGCTACACTATAGCTGTTGCCTTTTAGCATTTTAGCATTATACCCCATGTACACTTTACACGATCAAGCAAACATCGAGCAGTCATTGAGCAAATGTCCAGCAAATACATTCAAAATACACGTGCATAGATATTTGTAATTGTGGTGTCAGCGATTTGTAAGGTCACAATTAACTACAGAGAAGTTCAAAAATGCAAAGAAGTTCTATCAGATTTGTGTTATAGACTTAAAATGTAGGTCTACATATGCAAGTGTAAAATAACAGCACACGCAGTAGCTGAACAAATTTAATATAAAAAATAATAATGCATATGCAGGTAGCACCCTCTGGCAAATACAAATATAATTTGAGATTGACATTTCGTTTACTTGTCGGAGATCGTTTATTTTTCCAAATTTATGACATTTTGTTACCTTTTTTATACACATGTGTAAAATAAATACTGTAACAAATACTAGTTCAGCCGTTTTGTTGAAATAATCTGCATGGAAGTGACTTTACAGTGCAACAAGTTAATCATTTCTGCAAAACTTGACAACAGTTTTAAATGACAGGCCACCAAAAATGCAGTAATCACTATTTTGGGGGGTTAAAAGGTCAAATTAGGGGATTACATTATTTTTCTTTTTTATGTTTATAGCCACCCCTGAAACACGTTTTTTGAGCTATCAGCCGTCATTATAAGCCCACAGGTTTGTTTACTGTAGTACGAAAACCTTCCCATTGAAAATGCATTGCAGGGGTAAGAAATGGGGCAAAATAAGGGAAGGAGTCATTGAATTTTCACCCCAAACAAACTCGATCTTACTCTTTGGGCCCTGAATCACTGTGCAATTCATCAACATCATCAAAATTGCAGCCGTAGGAGTGTTTACAGACAGACTGACAGACAGATGCAAGTGATTTTATAATCTGTCCCATGCTACGCTACAGCAATGGGACAGATAATAAAGTTGACAATGTAATATATGAGTTTTGTACTATATTGTGTCAGAAACAGGGGCTTCTATCCCTATACCTGGTAGGCAAAGCTTGTGCCCAGTAAAAAATAAGAAAAAGGGAAATTCTGCTGATGGTGTATGGAAAATTGCTATCACCAGGGGTACAGTTTTTTTTAGCTCAAAATGCACCAGAAACCGTTTGGCAGTGGGGCTCTGCTCAAACATGCTGCAGGAGCTTAGTGCTCCCACAGACTCCCTTGCTGGACTTATCGATTTCATATTTATTTTCACAGTTTACTGACTTATTGCCTACAAACTGCATGCAACAAGCCTAGTAATCTACATCTGCAATACTGGAACAGCAAGCCAATGTGCATGCTATTATTACTGATTTCTGTCAATACGAACAAGAATGTTCAATATTTTGTAACATATTACATATCGCTAACAAATGAACTGAAACATAAGAAAAACAAAAAGCTAAACAATAATTACACAATAACACAATGAAATGCAGTGGCATTTTTTACTTTCTAACCTTGAGATCCATATCGTCAGCGACACCAAATGAGGAAGTTTGCTTGTCTGAGCCACTGTCAGAAGAGCTCTGCTGTGACGCCTTAGCATTGCGCCGACTCTGCGCTTGCTGCAATCGCTTCTGTTGTTGTTCTTGCAACTGCCGAAACTGGCGTCGAAGACTGTTGTCTTGGTTCTTAGCGGCCATCATCAGCTTGTCAGAGAATGCACGAAGAATTGTCACAAACCACGAAAGAGGAAAACAGGAACCAACATGAACTATCATAATCTATTAGGCCTATATAGACACACATAATTTTAACGAGTCACTGTCGACTAGAAATTTTCGACAAAAAAGTCAACTTTTTGAAAATAATATCCTTCACAACATGTAAACAAATTCGTCGCCAAGCACGGATCAAAGAATAACTAACAGTTTGTCGCCACGATTGCTGAAACGATATGCCCAAGCAATGACGCGCCTTTTGTGTAGCGGGCCAGCGGCCCAAACGCAATCCGAACCCATACCGCATTCCCTTGAGCAAAAGGCTTACGTTTAGAAAGCCTATACGTGTATACCGGTACTTTTTTTAGCGATTTTCTTGTTTCATGAATGATAATGTCTTATTATCTCTGCGTTTCATCCACTTTCCCAAAGATAAGTCGCCCCTCCAAGTTCCAACCTGGCCGGGTAGGTAAATCGAGTACCGATCTGCGTTTATTAGAAGTTTTACAGTCTCGCAGGTGACGCAGTCACGCTCTGTGGCTCTGCGATGGATTACCATCAAAAGCTTTAACCTTTAATTAAAACCCAGGTAAAGGTCGAATCAATATGTGTTTCCACTATACTCAGCACGTCGCTCTTCAAACTAACCTCTCCTGAGTCCTCAGTGGTTTCTATCGCCCCAAATCTGGAACCGAAATCTGATGCAACTTCCCCCTAGTTTTTGGTTCAGGTTCCCCCCTCCCCTCAAAAAACTCATAATATTAGGGCCTACATATTGTGTACAGCATATAATGGCCTTCATAGGTTTCGTGGCTCACCAGAATAACTAGTCATGTATTATTGGATTTATTGAGACAAAGCAGTTAATGTACTGGATGCTCAGAGCACATCTACGTCCAGTTAAGTTACTGCACTGAAACAGTAATCTACAAGCATGTAACGTGATGCACTGGGCTCACTGGCAGTGATCTTGCATGACACTTCAAGACTTATTCAAAAATGGGTCTTCCCATGTTTTGAAAGACAGTTTTGTTGACACACTGTAACAGCATTATGTATAGAACACATTCAGCAAGTACACCTTATTTTATGAAAACTAGAAAGCTAGATACCGGTACATAGCAAACAGTTAACACGTGGCTTTTTTCAGAGATTTCGAGCAACATTTACTTGTCATCACTATGGTGGTATATTCATTCGTTTGTGATGAAACTGGTACGTCTCCAAAGTTTTTGTTAGGAGTGTGGAGTGGCATGTGAATATGATGGAAATATCCAACAAAAACATGAAATATTTAAGCAGAAATTATGCATGACTGCAAAACGCTTTCATCTTTCCCTGACTTGCGACCCCACTAAGAGCTAAGGCTCATGCTACTGTGCTCACCATGCACCTCCACCTTTCCAACTTCTGGACCTGCAAGTGGCTACCAGCCTATCTTGCTTATACTGCAGATTACCAGAATGCAAAAACTAACAATTTTCTAAACCAAGATCTCACACAAAAGGTATTGCAAATTTGATCAATTTACTATAATCAGAAAAGGATTTTGCTACTTAATTAGAATTACCTCAATTCAAAATTAACAAGCCTGACTGACAGCAACTAGAGCTGTCAAAGCGTTAATTTTTTTAACACATGTTAATTTATTAACACATTCACGCATTAATTTGACAGCTCTAACAGCAACTAATTAGTTACACATTACTGCTTATAATGGTTTGCTGACAGTGGTGTCATGGATTAAAAAAGCCAGGGGGAGTTGCAATTTTCGAACAGCTCCGTGCAAATTTCAACAAAAAAAATATGGGTGTTTACTGCTGAAAAATTTAAATTCGCATATATACTGCCCCAAATTGAGAAATTTATAGCCCCACACTTTGTATCTTTCAATTTTTGGGGAGAAAAAATTGAACAAAAGTTCTTCCTACAGGCTTGTCAGAAAAATTTCTGACCAGCTACAATGTAGCCCCTTGTCAAGATGCCACTGCTTGTTGCTTTGCATGCTGAATGCTCATGTATCTGTTACTCAAAATGGCACAAACAGTATTATCAACTCTTTAACAAGTGTTTGCCTTATGAAATTACAACATTTCACTCAGAAAAGTAAATGCACATCCAATAATGTAGTATAACATTGAAAAAAAAACAAGTGGAGACTGCAGGTGACATAACTCTGATCATCCTGCGTATTGTTACTTATTTTCTAACTATGTGCAATGTCTATGCCTTAATAAATGACTATATAACAGTCTGACAGTGCAACAGAATACAACTGAGTTCAGAGAAATTCTGGCGGACGCCTCTTTGTGACTTCAGGTACTGGATCCTTGGGATCATATTTTGGATGATGGACAAATGGCTCTGGCAGCTCAATCTGTACTTCAGGCTTCGGTCGATTTGTATGATGAACTCGAACCTTGGAGAAGTAGCCAACATACGGGCGCTCCTGTCCGAGTTTCTCCAGCATACACTTGTCAAATGCGTACTGAGTTTTACGACACCTGTCAAGTTGCACAACAAACAACTGGCGTCAGCGTACGATTATCAAAACTCCAGTGTAAGAAACAAACCTGTGGATATGTTGATTGGAGAAAAATGCAGCATGCATATATGCTTGACAGTCACAGGTACTGGCACCAAACTACTGTCTAGTCCACGAAACATATTTACACCAGTGCATCGCCCTCTCACAGGCTATGACATGGTGCTTGTTTTTCTCAGATAGGAAGTGCGAACAGTCTCATCGGTATTGTTTACAGCTGTGTGCAGCACGGTAACTTGGTACGTATAATATCAGCTTGGGCAGAAATGTTTGACAAAAGGGTAAATCACGTAACTGGTGAGATTCTGGTGACCTTTTATACTGTCCCAATTCAACCCCAAAGAGATGACAGCCAATGTGCAGTAAATTGCACATGCCTTGATGACCAAGGTCTGATCACACAATCTCTCCATACAACCACAGTGGCATGCAAGAACATCACTACAAGGAAACAGCACTGCAGCAAGGCAAACAGTGACAATGGACAAAATATACATTCACAACAACAAACATTAAATGCATGAGAATAGATATCAGTAGAAAAAAGTAAGCAGTATACATTTTATCATAAAGGGATGACTAGTAAAAAGGTCAGCCAAAATAAACTGCTCATAACTATTGTTGTTACTTAATTATTTTAAAGCGTATTAAATATGTTTTTTGTGCAACACAAACAAAACATGTATGTTAATACAATTGAAAACAATTAACTGAAATAACTGCCGGCTTACCAATGATAACAAGTTGCTATTCAACAGCCACAATCACCATTAGATGCAAATCAGAAACAATAGCACTCTGACAGCACAGTAACATGTTCTAAAATTGCTTTTTACTTTGCAAAATGATACAAAAATTACATATGCACACTATGAAAAGGGAAGGACCACTCACATTTTGAGCTGCATGTCACACGACGCATAGTCAATGCATCTCGCGTACTTCGTGAACTCGTCGGCACACTGTTCCCTCACTTTCTGGTAGAACTCAATACCACAACGCGTCACCTCTTTTCCTTCGTTGAGGCATTTGCGCGGATCCTTCTCTTCAGCAAAGCACAGCATAAACTCCTGCAGGCACAGCATAATAGCACGCCATACATAAAAAATACAAAAAATCTCATACGTTGAGTTTATTCAGTTTGTCAAAATTCCTACAATGCTTCAGAAAACAAAAACGATTTCAGCAGTTTTCGGTATTTAGTGCCACCCTTTAAGGTCTGGCGAAATCTGTAATGATTACTTTTTGCAAACTTCCCTGAAATGCACTAACAAAAAATTAAAAAATGATCAACTAATGAACATAGAAAGCTATAGAATGGTGTGACCGTGTCTACTCACACTAACTTATACACTGGTGGTCATCGGTCTCGTTATATTTTTCTGGTTTGACTCTAGAATATTATAATCATCTTGATTTTGCAACAATAAATGTGTCAACTGTCAAAATTGCCAAAAAAAATTAGACAACAGAGGATTAGAGGACGCAAAAAGCACTGACTTTGCACTGGTTGTCGCAGTATTTGCCGAAATGATATGCACCAGCCCTAAGAGGCCCAGCGCTCATTCGAACTTCCTGAACATCGAGTTCTTCGTAAGTTGGCAGCCAGTCATCAAATTTAAACGCCATAATAATAGCAGATATATCAGACTTTTGCTATAAATTCACCACATACTCGACCTTCGCCAGACTCGTCAGCTGTTGCCTTTGTTTTGGAGGGCTATCACGCACAACGCCACTGAAAATGAGCCTAAAAATAAATAACATGTAACAGAACAGCACGGACAAACAGGGTGGGCAAAAAACCGGGGCCACTTTGTTTAAGTTGTCGACGTTTTCCTAAATTAACTGATGGTGGACGGCTATGCTTTTCGGATGTGCTGTCACCGTCACGCCAGCAAAAGTAGTGTTCTCCAGCAGCCGATAGACGCTTGTCTGGCCGAATTCTTCTTAGAATTTTGAAAACGATCTAAACAAACGTCGCGAGCTTCAGTTCTTTTTGTGGCGTAAAACACTATGCAGCGCACGATTGTCTTTGCGGATCTTTTTTTTTACTTATTATAGCTATTGTCGTTCGTTATATGACGCAACTTTGTTTTCCAAGGTACAATCCAACAGACTACGAGGTTATGTTAAGAATGAAACAGCGTTGACTTGTGCCAAATTTGGTGCCGATCTGATGAACACTTCCAAAGTTACCAGCAGTAAAACAAAGTGGTTCCGTCTTTTGGACCCACCCTTTAGGCTTAATTAGGCTGAAAACTTGTTTTTTTTTTCATATTTCATAACATATGGCTACATACGTAGTTTTGCTTCCAATCGTAAAAGCTACAGACTCAGGGTTGTTAGGTCACAATCATCATTTTGCATAAAAAACACATCAGTCTGGTAGGTTCTGCAGTGATTGCATAGACTTAGGACTATGGCCTGATATTCCAGCAAAATAAAATTATAACGTCAATACAAAATGTGTATCACATGCCACTAAAATCTCTCCTTCAGTTCACGACATTGATGATTTTATAACACACTGCATCTCTGACGATCACCCAAAAACTTGTTATGCATACAATTATGGTGAAGAAAAGTCAGAGGGAAGCAAGCCTGATTTACACTAAAATGGCAATCAATGCATTTTCAAAAAAAACAACTCAAAATGTTTCTCTAACACATAACTTATGTAATAACTGACAGACTGCTTTGCACCAAACAGAAATATAACAGTGTATAATTTCTTCAAAATATGTCCCTTCCATGATACAATACAAATCAGAACATAAAAAGGCACACACTTTTTTCATGTATGTAATGTAAAACATGAAACAAAATATACGTACAAGCATCATGCGACAAATCATTCACCAAATAATGTCAAAACTTCTCAACAAGCAGATTAACATGATGGTCAACATTAGTCAAAACATAAAACGGCAAGTGACAAATTATACACATCACAAAATTTTAAACACAGTACAGCAGCATGAAAATATAATAGGCATCTTGCTAATTCATGTCACAGTTATTTTAGTGATGTGAACATAGCAAATTTTATGACTTATGCTACTGCCAAATAATATGAAATCACAGACAACTGACACTGTTTCCAACAAGGGAAAAATTAGCAGCAACTGCATTATGTTCATATAATATGGCCAGATTTTTGTACATTCTTCAGTAAGTCACGCAATAACTCTTTTCTAAAGTTACAGCCAAACTAAAGTCAACAAAAAATCTACAAAAGTAAAATTTAGATCAGTTTCACATTCAACCCAGCCACTAACTTCTGTGGCAGTTACAAAAAATACATCAAGAAAACTCGTCTGCAAAACGTTACACATAGATAAAATGTGAAATTAATAAAATGACAGCATTATGCAGAACTAAAGCCCTAAATGTCAAGGATAACAACTACAGCTGCAAAATGGCATCTAGCAATGTTATTTTATTTACAAAAAAAACAATCACACAAAATATGTCAACGATAGATAACAAGAAATTTGAGCAAAGCTCACGAGACGCGCGAAAGCCTATAGCATTTCCAGTTTAGTAGTTATAGTTGAAAATTGGGGTTTTCACGCTAAGTTGATATACAAATACCAAATTCTCTATCTGGATCGCATAACAATAGGCCTATCTTGTTCCACCCGTGTGACGGTCGGACGAACAGACAGAGATAGACAAACAGACGGATGGACAGAATTGCGATGACCAGACCGTATCTAAATACATAAAATATATGTAAAGATATTCAACAAAATGGCGATTTCGAAAATCGCATATCATTTGGACTCGGCCCATCGGGACCATAATACACATCGACGTGGCGCCACCTTGTGAATGATATAGACTCTCACAGGCCAAAACGGCAAAAAAATTCATGAAAACCCCCTATTTTGGCGTTCAAGGTCATTCAAGGTCATTGAATTCGGCGCCAATTGAAAGCCAGTATATGATTTCCTATTAGTGATTGTTAGGGATTGGGATTACATAATCTAGTGAGCGCGCTGCACGACGGCGACGCACGTCCGAGCTAGGCCAACACCCTCAGCGGGGGCGGCCATAAACATTGATCGACAGGTAGCACCTACAAGAGGAAGCGACAATGCAGATCGGGGTTCTTTGCTACTGCGACCGTACAGGCGCCGTATCGGAGGCCGGGAGTGCTTATGATGTTGAGATGTTACTGTGTATATAACTGTAATATATGAGTACGAAGAAATTCGTCTTACTACTCGGCACACACTACCATTTATACAGTAACTGTGCACTTCCTAAGCGGCTGACTACTACAGAGAGAAGGATCTGGACAGTGGTCGGTCGTAGCATGGTGGCAGCGGTGGGATATTCGGCGATCGTACGGAACGTTGAACCGACGACGCGAACGACGCACTGAAGGAGGGCGGTTCGGCGCAGCTCTTCTGGTAATCGAGGGGATCTATCATCAATCGACGAATCTTGATTGCGACTCTGAGAGTCGCCGTCACGAACGTTCGAGAGCGACATTATCTCGGCGACGTGACGACTTCGGTGCATCGACTGACGACATCTGAAAGCTGGACGCGTCAGCGACATCGACAGCTTGGAGGAAACGGTGGACAGCTGGTTCGACGTACTCCGGCACATCGTTCAGTGCATGGACCACAGCGGAAGTGTCTGGCGACGGTCGACGACAACCGACGACGGCTGCATCGACAAAAAACGTCTTGGCAAGTGACTTTGTGCATTGTTGTGTGTGTTTCTATTATCTTAACATCTTAACGACATAGGCCTATTGACTATTGGTTAACTATTGCTACAGTGTCTAACATGTGTTGAATAACTAAGACCCCTATTACAACGGCAATAAAACTTGCAACACTGCAACAAAATGGGCGGAGTATCACCTGCACGATATGCACTGGTAGGCCTAATAGTGCACATTGTGCTAAATATGTTTATTCGCCACTCAGGCAGAAGACAGATACAAATACAAATACAGAATAAAAAAAGTACAATAGGCCTACCACCAAAAAAACCGACAGTACCGGACAGACGGCTAAAGAGAAGAAACAAGAAATTTGAGCAAAGCTCACAAGACGCGCGAAAGCCTATAGCATTTCCAGTTCAGTAGTTATAGTTTCGAAAATCGCATATCACTTGGACTCGGCCCATCGGGACCATAATACA